>Ga0181612_113671_pt1 | contig 10796 bp, 9 predicted proteins | sample HoacroProtozoa21_FD_119630 | JGI IMG/M metagenome (GOLD analysis project Ga0181612, IMG submission 119630) | Hoatzin crop microbial communities from Cojedes, Venezuel. Combined Assembly of Gp0051906, Gp0051904, Gp0051908 | reverse complement strand
GGATGGGGACCCAGGGGCACGCTGCCCAGGAATGGCTGTCTACAGGGGCAGGACGAGGGGGAAAATAACAATTCCTGCCAGCCCTGCTGAGGGATTTCCAGGTCTGAGCTTTAGCAGGAGTAGGAGGGAGGAGCGGCTGGGAAAGCTGACCAGGAATGACTTTTTCAAGCTGTGGTGTGGTGCAGTCTTTCTTTCCTGGAGGCTGTTTTTAACAGCGAGTTCTGCTGAGTAGATCAGTCCCCTCCAACACCATGTGTTCTGTGCTCCAGATTCAGTGATGGCTTTTGTCCAGATTCAGTGACGGCTTCTCACTGTGATGGCTTTTGTCTTTCTCTGCAGGGGTAAAGCGCTGTGTCTCAGAGATGGAAGAAGGCAAAGTGAATCTGGAGAACAACTGCTCACCCTATTACCTCATTAGGCTAATCTACTCCTCTGAAAATTTTGACAAGCTCGTGAACCTGAGCCAATACAACATCCTCAATAACAAAGACCTGCTCCTCCAGGCAATCCGGAGTGCAGTAGAACGGAGGAGAAGCAGCAGGACTGGGAATCTTCCCAGCCACTCTGGAGCTGGATACCACTAGGCTGGGTTTTCACACTGTTCCACACTGAAGGCTACGACAGTCACATTGCAACACATCACAGTCACATTACAACGTATCACAGTGTTCATTATTTGCAAGAAATTGAGGAAACCTGTACATTTCTCACCTTGCCTTGTTCAAGTTCCTAGCTTTCAAAAGGGTTTTATTTAATCTCCTTTCCCCGAGTTTTCAGACGATGAGAGCCTCATACTGTGGTCTTACTTGTTAAGAAATTGGAGTCCTGGTTATCAGGGACCTTCCAGGATCTCCCTGATGTTATAGAATATGGTGGTGGTGATGATAGTGATATTTCTTCATAAGCCCCTGTCCCCTCAATCCTGAGCCCATTGTTGGTGTCTTTTCAATGCTTCATTACAAGCAAAGTCCTGGCCATTTGCATTCAGTAATGTCCAGATTTTCAGATAGGCTGAGCAGCTAGAATTTGCACAGAATTGGTGGGCTCAGCTTAGAATTCAGGCCAAAGAGTCATATAAATCTGTGAACAATGGCCAGACTGCAACGTGGACAATTCTGTCTGGCCGATTCCCCTTGCTGATTTAGAAATTATTCCCTTTTTCCATTCCCCTGCAAGAGTTTGGCACAGAAATGCTACTCCAGACTGTCACGAGGGAGGCAGTTACATTTCAAGGAGAGAGGACATTAGCTGCAGAGCGTGAGTGCTGTTCTTTTGAGGTAAAATTGGCTGGAGGTAAAATTCTGCATAAGGCATGAGTGATTATATTGATTTATACGGGTAGTGCTTTTGTACATTAAAATGTCAAGAGCCTGAAACAAGCTTTTGATACCAGAAACTTGATGGGAATAATTACCATAGACTCAAGTACATTTAATTTAATAATCATGACCAAGAGACAAGCTGGTGCTCCTTACGTATGTAAACTGAATGTAGGATAGCACAACTCACTAATGAACTGCATAGCTGTTGTGTTTGCACACTCAGAAGATTTTTTTCCACTTTACAGTCTTCTGTCCCTAACATCATAAGCAAGGTATTTTTAATAGGTGCTACACTAAAATAGAGTGCAAATAAAAAAAGGGAAATTCTTTATAACACCTCCTTGCTAGAGGAAAAATTTTGGAAAAATGACGCCTGGTTTTCTTTTGCTCTGGAGTGCAGTGAAAGACATTGCCTTGAACTGGGAGCTTGGAACGTCTTTTCAGCCCTCCACTATATTAAAAACATGGTGGGGAAGGGTGGTGAGCAATACAAAACAGAGCTCCACAGAAGTCAGAGAAATTTCCAGACTTCATAGAACTGAAGGATTTGGACCTGCTTCTGGCTTATTTAATCCAAGCGCAACATGTTCATCAGGATCCCCAAGGAAAATCTTATACATTTCTTCTGTGTTGGAAATGTACTTGATATCTAGAACTAGTTCTACCTGAAACCAAAAATAAGACAGAGAAAGAGAGACAGGGGTCTGCCTTTTTGGTGTATGCAGATAGTATTCAAGCTCAGGAGGAGAGCATTTACAAAAGGCCTCGATGCCTGAACGCTGCATCTACTAAACGCTTCTGCTGCTGCAAGCAATGGCAAGGACTAAGCCTCAGCGATATTCCTTGTACAATGCTTATTTACTGAGCTAAGGAATACCGTGCGAAACCTGAGGGGTCTTAACAGCTGGAATGCAACTGTACAACTGAACTCAGACCACGAGAAGATAAGAACTAACCGGATACTGGGTGCAAGCAAAAAATAAAGAGCTGTTTTGACTTGAAAGGTGAGATGGCAGCAGGGGTTTATCTCAGAAGAAAGAGTCCTACCAGCAGGGTCTGTTACCTTCACGTGGGAGAGCAGCACACCCTGGCACAGTGTGCCGTGGTGCAGATATACGCACATACAAGCACACGTGGCTCTGTTCACGCACATGCACAGCGTGTGCATCATTTTCACACTCCTCTGGCTCATCCTATAGAGAAACCCCTTGCTCTAACCTGCTTGCACAGAACAAAACCTGACTCCAGCATGACTGCAAAGAGGCTGTGTGTCCCGGTGTCCCGTGGCCTGGTGTGCCCTGATTGACCGGGGCTCTGGCGCTTGGCCCCGCAGCCAGCCGGTGTTTGACCCCCTGCTCACCTCAGCCGGGCAGCGGGAGTGGAAAGGATGGACGAGGAGTGAGCGAGGCCATCGTGCTGCCTGTAGCTGTGCCCTCACTGTGTTGGTGCACTCGAGGCGTCAAGTTATTACTTGAGTCTTCCAGAGTTACGCTATTGCACGGGACGTGCAGAGGGCTGAGCTGGAGGAGAGGGCTGGGGGCTGAGCAGCTTGTGGGGAGACCCAGCAATAGCAGCCGATCATGGCTTTTCTGCCACAGTTGTTGAAGGACTCCATTCAGTGAGGGACACTGGTGTTCTCCACAACAGACTGGGATTTCTTTTGACACTAAACCACTTGGCCTTCAGGAACAGATATCCAGGGCAGCCCCCGCCAAGGTACAGCGGATTCATCAGGAAGAAGACCACCAATGATGTAGCTGGCTTTTGTTTACCTGTCATCCGTATCATAAATAGGAACACTATTTTACCTCATCTACCTAATTTTTACGCTCTGCTGCTGCAAGAAGATAGCTCTGTTTTGTTCATGGGCTACAGTGAGTGATCCATAACCCTTGTGAACCTTGGCAGCATGTGCCCAGCAGCAAGGTAGCTCAGCCATGCTAGAAAACCAGGTCTATAAATGCTCCACAGACCGGTAACTGGGGCATGTTTGGTGCATTCATAAGTGCTGCTATGCAAACAGAAATGCCCGCCAAAATGTGAAAAAGCCAAAAAACCCACAGGGTTTTCAGGTAACCCACAGTCAGTGGCGAAAAACATTTCTGAGGGACTGTTAAGCACTGTTACAGAGTGATGGAGGTAGCTGTGGGTAGGGAAGGTGGTGGGAAGGTGGTCTGACTCTCCCTTTGCTGGAGTAACTGTCACCCAAGGTTGTGCTGACACTTAAAGTAGGGCTGGGGACTGCTGTTTAATCTTGCATGTGCCCCTTGGTCTCCTTGGGGCCCCATGTGGTACCCGTGTAGCCTTAAATGATAATAGTTTTTTTTAAATATATTTTTTCAGAGCCTGAAATTGTGTGAGGGCTGTGTCACTGCCCATCAGAGTGGGGGGGGTTGTTGTTTTTTTGATTTTTTTTGTGTTTTTATAGCATGGGAGTATGTTGCTGGCCTGATGGTGTGGCAGGAGGAACTGGAGGGCATTTGTGAGGGCAAAGGCTGCTGGAGGACACTGCAGGGCGAAGGGACCCATGCCCAGCATGCTCTCAGCTATGCAGCTTGTTGGGAAGTGGTGGCTGGCCTGTGCTGTCCCCCAAAGCACGCACGGTCTTTGGTTCAGAGCACGCTAATTCGCGTAGCCCAAACCCCACAGAACTGTAGAGCGTAGCTGCAGTGACGTACGGCTGGTCAGTGACCTGGGCGCAGGTCTGCTCCCTCAGTCCTTGTTTCCTTGCAGCTGTACACGGAGTCTGAGGGCATGGGCCGCTGACGTGGTGTGTGTTTGTCCCCTAAGGGCTGTTCCTTGTTCCCGGTCCTGCCAGGCCTTCTGCCACGTGCTGTCGAATGGCTGTTTGAGCCGAGCGCATGACAACCAAAGCAGCACTGCGAGGAGAAAGCTGTCTCACCGTGTCTCACCCTAGAAAGGCGTGTGAAAAAGCACATGGAGTGCTTAAAAACCAGGCCCTGCTGTTCTGGCATTACGTTTGCTTAACCACTGACGAGGAGTGCACGTGCACACAAACCTCATCCGCAATGCACCCCAGGTCACTGCTCTCAGGTGAGCATTTTGCTGGAAACCACCCACAAATACAGAACTTGCTATCTGCTGCCAAACACAAAGGGAAAAAAAAGTTTGTTCTTATAACTGTTAGCTACTCTATAGGAATTGGTTGCTTGTGTCTTTTAACCATTTAATAATATATTAATTAAAAATAAAATACTGCAAAGCAACACCAGACCCATGAAAGTCTTTATGCGCTTAAACACCAGACTACATTTTTCCCAGTTGTATTAGCACTGCTTATGGTAAGTGCCTGCTGAGCACTTTGTAGGGCGTTTGCTGGTTTCAAGGTTGGATGCACAAATTTGAGAGAACATATTCTGGTTTACAAAGGCATTGAGAGCCTGGAAAAAAGTGGAACAAAACCTGCCTCCTGTGGTAAAACCCTCTGCAGTGGCATGGCACGAGGCAGGGTAGGAAGGCAGCTGTACTGAGCCACAGCCAAGGCGTGGGTTTATTTTGCCTCTTGGTGATTTGATTTAAATGTGTGCAGAAGTCTGCCTTGCACTGAACTTTCTGGCTATCAGCTGAAGGGGAGTTAAAAATACCTAAGTTTTTTTTTAAAATGAAAGTTTTTATTTTTTTTTGTAAAAGCAGTTAAAAATGATTGACAAGAAAGGAAAGTGTACCAGTTTCCCATTATTTCATTTGCTGTATTTTTTGTAACAGGCAGCATCTCCAGCAGAGGTACAGCAGATGAGGGAGCTGGACTAGCCAAAAAAAATGTAATGATTAGCTCACCTTGCTGGATGCTAGTGACTGATCTGAATCAGTCTGAACACAAATTTAAATTTTAGACATTGCATGTACCCATAAAGTATTTACATAAACCCAGTGTCATGCACTCTCCTTCCCTCCCCCTGGAAAATGAGTCAAGGCAGAGGAGAAGACTGCAACCAAAAAGCAAGAACCATGCTTCAGGCTGGCTAAAAAAGGATCGAGGTGGAAGTCCTTGTCAAAGCAGTTAAGGACCTGAAGATTTAGCTTCCACTACTCAGGGAAGAGACCTGCAGCCACTACACTGTCCTGGGTGAAAAAAATGCCATTTCTCCCTAGATTCATACCAGGTAACTTTTCTTTGTCTCAGAAACAGAGATAAGTAGGAAAAAAAATTCTTTGTCATGATTGCACCATACCTGAACAAGTGGAGCCAAAAATCCAGATGATTGCACCAGTAGATAGGTATTTAAGCAAAAAAGGGCTAAACAGGCCCCACCCCATGCTGGGGGGTTCATCTGATCACTCCTTCGTTAGCCTCAGGAGCTTGCGCTAAGCATGGCAGGACTTGAGTCTGTGTCTCAGGTGAGCAGTCTCATTGGCATGTTATTTTGAGGCACACCAGGAGTCTCTTTCTTTCCCTTTTGGATCTGCTCTGCTTCATCCCGACTGGTGAAAAAAATGAATTCAGATTCAGAGAGCTGAAACTTGCTCTCTGCAAACCCACTGCAGGGAGTGGACCTCCAGACGTGAGAGTGCTTGGTCTCTGGTCAAAAATGCATGCCCAGCTTTAATTACATGCCTGCCACTTCCCTATACTATTACACCTCATAGGCATAAGGATTTAAAATACACAGAGATGAGAATCCCAGCTGAATCCCCTTGCATATTCAAGCTGAGGCACAGTAAAAGAAAACACAAAGCCGCCAGCAGCCCTGTGCCATGTGCCAGTCTTCCGGGCTTGGACTTCTCCCTGGCAGAGCGCTGGCAGTCGCACCTCTGCTTGTGGGGAGGAGCTACATTTCTGAAACCACACTAATGGCTAAGTTTTGCCTTCTTGAATAGAAAGGAGGAATTTACTGTCCACAGCTGCTAACATATTCCAGATATGGCACCCTGCTAACACACAGTTCAGATAGAAACTCTTAAGAGAAAAATGACCTTAAGGAGCCCCAGTGTATAGACAAATTGGTTTTGTGATAGCAGAAGGGGTGGGGAAAGGAAAGAAAAGCATTCATTTCAGGTCAAAACCTCCACTTCCCTCCGCAACCAAACCTGTCTCACCTACGGCGTACAAACAATCCTGCTAAATTGTCCCTGTGATCATTTTTAATGGGTTTGGGCGCTGTGTTGCATGCGTAGCGTGCCCTGGGAGTGAGCTGTGCCAGTAGGAATCCTCCAGGGACCCAGGCAGGAATTACGACACTGGGGAGGTCAGCAGAGCTTGCTCCTGTGCTTGCGCACCTTCCCTTGTGGAGTAGGAAAGCTCAAGGCATTTAAAGATGTGCTGGGGAAAAACATGATATTCATAAGCACTGAGTTATATTAGTTATAGACAGGTTTTGTTTTGGGTTACGGGGGCTTGTGTTCTTGGCATCTCCATGAGTTTCTTCATTGCACTTGCTCAGAGTCCTTGGAATAACAAAATCTGCGTCTCCTGGCTTTCACCCTCCCAGGACAATAGTTACTGTGAATTTTCTTTTTGTGGGAACCCAGGACTGGAACACTTACACGTATCTAGCCCAAATATCACTGCTGGAAATGTATAATAAATATTTAACCCATTGCACCTCTGCGATGCCCCATTTTTAAGGATGCAAGGGTTTTCCTAAAGCCTTAGAACAATTTACTTTCCGCACCAGAGGAGAGAGGAAGTAGGCAAGAGCCCTCCCTCCCAGAAATGGCACGCAGCTTCCCTGCTGCGGAAGAGTATCATCCTACTCAACCAGGTCTCTTAATGCTAATGCCACTATATTCTATTCTGGCAGCAAGATACCTTGGGTGAGGATTTTAGCTTTCTGCTTCAAGCAATGACAGCCAATCAATTGATATGTGTACTTCACGTCGCCAAAAACTGTAACTGTATGTACTGATAAACTGTGATGTCTGTTACAGTGTGACAAATCCAGACAGAACCATGAAAGAGCCGCGCGCATATGCCAGCAGTAGTTTTTAGTAATGGTAATGACATTGTTAAGAGAAAATATAATCCACATTCATGGGATGCAAACCAGTTCCTGAAGGTGACAGAGTTATTTTGTAGGAGGGAGAAGGAGAGAATTCAGTATCCAAGCACAGAGCGCAATCAGGTTAAGACTGGAAAGCCAGACGGATCTCAGTGCCTGAGATAAAACTACGTGACATTGCTTCAGTCTGTTCCTAGCTGATTGCTGGCAGCCAGCACTGTCAGAAGATGGATGGTGAAAACAAGTCTGGTAATTTTATCTTTGAGCACGCTATCCCCTCCTTGCCAATGCGTCTCAAGGGAGGTCCTGCTGCTGTTCAGCACAGCGTGTATCTCCTCTCAGCCTCTTCGGGATTTCTGCTGTGAAAGCTGCTCTGGAATAAACAATGTCGAAATGTCTCACACGCATCCCAGTTTAAGAGCCACACTTGCAATAGCTACTGCTGACAGTTATTGGAGTCTTATTGAGCAACAGCATCTTATGCCTCGCGGGAAGCAATGGCTTGAGCCACCTAAGCTGCCTCCTCAGTGCACTTCCCAGTGCCAGGGCTTAAGTGTGCGGGCAAGGACATGGGACTCGAAACGTGGGTGTATGGGGATGAGGAAACAAAGAGTCGTGCAGAGGCAGATGGAGTCCTCATTTGGAATCACACAGCACAGGAGGCTTCTGCCTTGGGAAGCCAGACTTGGTAAAAGCACGTGGACTGGGCAATCCATCTGGTGAGATCAGCAGGCCACTGAATCTCTCTGATTAGGAAATGGTTGAGAGACCTACACTACAGTACAAAATGCTTTAAGGCATTGCCCCTGTAATTACCAGTGAGCTCCAGCTTACCTGTGGGTGTGGATGTCTGGAAATCCAAGCCCCGCTCATTCTCCAGTTACCATTTGCAATAATGCAATAAATGCTTACATACGATAATGACAGGCTTCTATCTCATGAGCTACTTTTTTCCAGCCGTCCTCCTTCCATCCCTCTGGCAAACAAGATGTTTACCTCTGTATTTGCCCATTACAGTGGTAGATGTAACCACTCCGCAACAGTTGCAGAAACTACCTACGAAAATTGACTATTTATAGCTTTGCAAGAACAATTTTGCAAATGTGAATTTTTCTTAGCAAAGTTATGTTTTCTAACCACCAAAACTACAGCCCATCCAGATCAGATGATCATTTCCATTATTTTTTTTTATTGTTGAAAATTATTTACAGTGGAATAGCATAAAGTGCACTGATACATTGGCAGGTGCAGAAAGACACGTTTACACTCACTAATTTAATCCCATGGCATTTTGCATTTCTAGTGTGTGAATCACATTTGAAAGGTTGAATGTCTTCCCTGTAAAATCTGGCAAGCCCTGAAAAGTCCGTTTTATTAGGAAATAACTGCTCTCTTACTTGCCTTCTTCCTAGGAGTGATGCTCAGGTGGCTGCCAAGGGATTTTTTTTTTTTTTTTTGTCAGATTGTAGAATGAGCTTACTGCTTATGTTCAATAGCTGTGACTTTGCAGAGTGTCATTCAAAGCACCACAAAAAATCTGTTACTCTGAAGCTGTCCTAACTGTGCACAGCTGATTCAATGCATCCTTTACGTCAGCACCTCAAGGCAAAAATAGAGCATGAAAACATCTTAAGAAGAGACAAAGCATTAAGTGCAATTATCTTTCATCTGTAGAGACTGGGGATCAGGCTGCAGTTAGTCTGATCCCATCTAAGACCACACTAATGCAGTCTGGCACGGCTGACGATCCCTGGGAGGGAGGTACAGACCTGACAGCACATAATTCCTCTCATTTGTTGGTATCAAGCTCAAACAATTTAAAGCCTGAAGTCTTTCACAAGTCTGCTGCTCTGGCCACCTGGAGTGTTCCAGTTCACTTTCTGAAAATGGCGACAGCACTTTTCTACAAATTGCGACAGCTCTTTTCTGCAAATTGCTTCTGTTGTGTAGACGATCATTCCTCTTCTTTCAGAATACACTTTTAACTTGTTTCCAACGCAACAAATTGTTGTGAAAGGAATGAGACCATTTTATCCAGAAAAAACCCTGCAGGCCATGTTCGTATCTCACAGTAAAAAACTTTTTAAAGACCTTTTTTTTTCACTTCAGTTTATTTCTCCAGCACTCTGTCAGGCTCTATAAATTCCTTAGCTGGGGTCAGTCAGCTAGCGTGGGGCCTTATCGTTACGCTCTGGTCCTCAGTCTTAGCCGCTGAAAAGGGACTGGTGATACAGCATCATTCTTGGGATGCCGCGCTTGGAACAGGAGCACCTCCTCACACAAGTACACGCATGTGCAGGCATGCGTGTGGGCGTGCACACATCTGTTCGTCAAGAAGGTTCGGCCTAGTCCCCTGTAGGAAAAGATTCAGTTCAACATACCTATCTACTTAATCCAGCAATCCCACAGCATTATTGCCCAAGTTTTAATTCTAATTTGTTTCAATTCCTTATATCTGCTTTGACTGCTAGAAGCTGTGCTGAGAGTCTGCAAAGTCTCAGAGTAGTCTTCATTACTTAGATTCAGGTTTCTTATCTGACATATGAAGAGGAGTCAAAGAGCATTAGTGGCAGGAGACTGCCTCCTGTGTGGGACAGAGGCACCAGACAGCTGGCCAGGTCTTTTGTCCTGGACTCTCTGCTACTCATCCAGAGCCCAGATTTGTGATGTTGCAGGAATCGCTAAAGTTTGTTTAGCTACTCTTTACTCTTCAACAATGTAGATATCAATGACAGAGAAGTTCAGAGAAACTGTGGGGCCATTAGAGAGACAAATGGAGGAGAAAATCTTCTCAGTAATCATAGGTAATGCCTGGTCCCAGGTGTCTGTGTGCACCAGCATGGTTAGGGAAGGAGTTGGGAGATCCAACATCAGGGAAGCAACAGATCAAGGTCTACTTAGAGAAGGTAGATGTTCAGTGAAGCGTTGCGCTAGCAGGCTGTGTAACTCTGAGACTACTGCTCTTCTTACCTGTGAAGCGTTATGGTGGCTGGAGGAGGTCTCTCGTGATGGGATATGGCCTAATGTGAAGGCAAGAAAGGATCTGGTAAATGATTGTGGTTGGTAGGTGACCACCAGAGCCACTGTATCACTCCCCCTCCTCAACTGAACAGGGAAGAGAAAGTATAATGAAAGGCTTGTGGGTTGAGATAAGGACAGGGACATCACTCACCAATTACTGTCACAAGCAAAACCAGACTCAACTTGGGGAAATTAGTTTAATTTATTACCAATCAAATCAGAGTATGGTAATGAGAAATGAAACTACATCTTAAAACACCTTCCCCCCACCCCTCCCTTCTTCCTGGGCTTGACTTCACTCCTGATTTTCTCTACCTCCTTCTCCCCAGCAGCACAGGGGCACACGGAATCGGGGTTGCAGTCATTTCATCACACATTGTCTCTGCCATTCCTTCCTCCTCAGCTGGAGGGCTCCTTACTCTCTTCCCCTGCTCCAGCATGGGGTCCCACCCACAGGAGACAGTTCTCCACAAACTTCTTCACTGTGAGTCCT
>Ga0181612_182299_pt1 | contig 10797 bp, 11 predicted proteins | sample HoacroProtozoa21_FD_119630 | JGI IMG/M metagenome (GOLD analysis project Ga0181612, IMG submission 119630) | Hoatzin crop microbial communities from Cojedes, Venezuel. Combined Assembly of Gp0051906, Gp0051904, Gp0051908 | reverse complement strand
ACCAAAGAAAGGAGAGTAAGAGAGAAGCTTCTATAATCTGAGAACAAATTAGATCTCCAAGATGGGAAGATTGTTTCCTTAGCTAGTAGCAGCAGCTGGGAAAGAAGAAGTAAGAAGATGGCGAGTGGAAGAGGAGGAGGAGAAGAGGAAGGTTCCCGGAGACAGTGAGGAAAATGCTCAGCACACACGGCAGGTGACAAAAAAGACAGCTGAGAAGAATGACAGGGAACCAAAACCAGTGGGTAGGGACTGAAGATTTCACTTCTAAGAAAGCTGATAGGCAGAGGAGCCTCAAAATTTTCATTCCCCATCATGGAAGTGCTAGGACATGGCACTATTTCCAACTTTTACTGAGAGCCTTTATGTGGTGTGTCACAAGGCACAATGTTACACCTTGAAGGTCAAGCGACTAACCACTTGAAAAAATGCAATAATTCCCTGAAATGAGCTGCCTGGGGAATCTCATTGGCTTGGTAAAATAGAATTTATACATAAAAGATAAGGAAAAATCGTCAGACCTACGTGAGGGGGCCAGAGTTGCTGAGGTGCATAGAAGATGAGAAATAGACTGGTAGGTACGAGCTACTGTCTGTGTCTGTAAGAACAGGAAAATAAGATCTGTATCTTTTTTTCTGTACTTCTTATCTGTACAGAGGAAGGAGAAAAAACAGAGTATTTTGGGATACCTTGAAGTTTCACTTCCTCTTGGTCTATTCTTTAGACCCCCCTTTGACAAACTTTCACATGCTCATCACGTCTGGAGACCTAAACCAGAATGAAGAAACTCCAGGGCTCATATTGGAGATGGTCTTCTACTGGGAAGGAGCCAAAATCGTTGGCCTTTACTTCCCTAAAAGGCAAAGCAATTTTTCAGTGGGAACGATGCAAGGTTGGGTGCTAGTGGTGTGGTGGTGCTATGGCTGTGGCCCTGTGAGTGCCTCCGTCTCCATGCCAGGCACATGAAGCCTGCAGCTCCAGGAGCCGTGCCCATGCATCACTGCGGTTTTTCTAGTTAAGTGCTGAAGTATAACATTGTTTATGGACCTAGAACCGCGCTCTCACATGGCGTGCATGTGGAAGGAAAGACTGTAGTTTTTTTTACATATTGCCTCTCATTTTCACTGCTCTGGGGAAGAGGCTTAGGAAGGAGAAAGGACAAGTGAAAAGATGTTTTTCATTGCTATATGTGGAGGTGATTCCATAAAGCATTGTAAAATATTAGGATTCAGAGAAGCATGAGAACATATTTCAGTGCAATATCTTTGTTTCCTTATGTGTATTCTTGCTTCTGCTCCCTTTCCAATTGAAATGCATTTTTTTTGTTTTATTTTAAGAAGTTTTTTGAAGACACATTTTTATTTGAGTTATATATATGCTATGCTTATGGTAGCAATCATATGGTTTGCATTTGCAAATTTAGTGTGGATAGTTCTGCATGTTCTTTTTCTATTTGCACATATGAAGAATAGTGTTTAAAATGGTAAATTCAACAGGTTTGCACTTAGGAGACTTCAGGAAATGAAAACACTATCATGTAGAAAAATTCTGCTTTAAGCTGTTCTCTGTAGTCTGACATTCTATTGTCTGGAACTGACAAACGTGATCACTGTATGTGTGATTAAAGAACAAGCAGTGAAGCTTGGAAAATAAAAAGAACAAAGAAAGAAAGATTTTTTTTGTTTGTTTTGGTCTATGAATGTCCACAGCAATGGTGAGAGGAGGATTTTTTTCAAACCAGAATGTTTCTCAAAGTTCTTTCATGAGGTGGCAGCTCTTGAAAACAAGAGAATTAGGGAGCAGAATGTTAGTTCAAGCAATGAGAAGCCTCAAAAGTGAGAAGGACTTCAGTTGATTCTTCAGTTGAATCTTCAGTTGATTTCTGGGGATCATGGGGAGAAGAGGTGCTGAAAGACAGTAAGGGTATTGCTAAGCAGGGAGAAAAGCCAGCATAAACCCATCTCTAATTCTTGACAGTTCTTTATTTTCCAAGATGAAGCAAATGTATGTTGCCTTCCAACAGCAGAAGAGCAATTGAAAGGTATTGTTTCTGTTTTAATAGTTTCTGATAGTAATGGCTCAAATCTCAGAATATAAAACATTTCAGAAAAAAAACAAGTACAGGAACTCTAAGCAGGGGGAGAAAGTGCTCTTTCATTGTGATTAATATCCTGCTGTTGCTTACATATGGTCCGTATTGTGTGAACGGGCAAAGGTAGTCAACCCTGAAATGAGTATGCAAACGTACACTTAATTAGATGTTTCGAAGGTCCAATTTGACTGTTCATTTTTTTTTTTCTGATTGAACTTTCCTAGAAAGCCGAGGGATAATACTAGCATTGTTATGTATTTATGCTCCACAGCAATATCCCAGAAGTGCTAGGTGTTTTTTAAACAGAAGGCAAAAAAGATGGGTCTATCATTTGGCTTATGCATTAACAGTTAGAGTGTCTTATTTCTGCAAAACAAAAGAAAGAAGGTAATGCTTATTGGTGCACACTGCCCACAGCATACCTGAAGTTGCTGTTTGTTGTCCTGATTAGCTCTCTTCACAGATTTCCCACGGGGAATGATGCTGAAAGCCAATGGGAGGTACTGGGGCAGGGGGCAACACTGGGCAGTGTCACCAGCCTACTTGAAAGAAAAATGTATCATCTGTGTCTCTGTAGGGGAAAGATGCGATTTAACTGCAATCGTTTTGTTTGCACTTCATGTTTAGCATAAATCCTAATGCTTCCCTTCGTCACCAAGCTTTGCTAAACCCAGAGATCTACTAACCTTTCTCTCAGACACTTGCCTGTCTTTAAGGGTATCACTGTAGCTCTTTTTCTCACCTGCCTTTTCAAGCTCTGTATCCACATGTGTGGGGAGGATGCTGCAAACACATTTCTTTATCTCTCTTTGTATGTTAAAAAATGAGGGCTGAGGACAAAACTTGAAAAGAAGAGGAAAATGAATATAGTGCTTAACTGAAGCCATGGTGGAAATCAAATCACATATACTATGTTTAAATTCATTCATACATAACTTTGTTCTGTCTGCTACCTTCTGTTTTTTCATCTATAGGAAAAAGTTCTATTCTGTATAGTACCCAAAACTTTTCAGACAACAGCACAGAGATGATAAATATTGCTTTCCCTCGGTTTTCTACGCTATCTTCTATAAGACTATTTGTCTGGATAATTTTGGTAAAACAAAAAAACAACACAGAATGCCTTTTTTTTAGGGACGAGGGCAGTTTTTTCAAATGTTGCACCATGCATTTATCTTCTGTTTCTGCACAACAGAGGCAGAAATAAAATGCATAAAGGTATGCCCTCCGCTCTTAAAAAAAAAAAAAAAAAAATTTAATGGCTTAAATATTGAATTCAGGCTTTGAGCAACACATTAGTCTGACTCTATACCTCGTGCAGAGTGTCCTCTCTGCAGCAAAATTAATTTTTTGCTTAAAGAATTTGAGGTCACCAGAGAAAAAGTACCACGTGAATGTGTCATAGTGTGAGGCAGGGGAATATTTATGAATGGCTAAAACTAGCTGGGAAATAGAATACCTTAACAGATAGACCAGCAAGAAACTAGCAGATCCTTGACACCACTGACTTCGGTGCCTCTTTCATATTGAGTGATGGAACTTGATAAGGACACAATGAAACATAAAACACTCACCCCACGGTTTCTTTTGTTTGGGGAACAATGACTTTCAGATGCAATTAAAGGCAGAGGCTGGGAAATTGTATGCTTGTACCGTGTTTTCATGGGCATGGATTTTTGTGTCTCTAGTATACTTTCCTCCACTTAATGAAGTATTCTTATAAAATATTGTAAAAGCACCTTTTCATTTTTGTTTTAAAGTGCTCACTAAAGATTGGACTCTCTGGCACATTATTGCTATTATTAATTCACTTCTAATCACATGTATTACAAGGCAAAGCCTGAGAGAAGATTGAAACGTGATATAAAAGGTGCTAATCTAATAACAAACAGAAATCCACAGTATGTCTTCTGTGCATTTTTCTCATACAATTCCTCTTGATCCCTTGGAATATCACGTGCCAAATGAGGCAGCTGAGTTAATTTTAATTCCCTGTGTCCTTTTCTTGTGAGATTTTTCTTTTGACTTTTTCAGAAATTTTATCTATGTCTGGTTCTGACTCTGTAACAGTAAATGTTCCTTGATGTAAGGTGTGGATCAGAACGGCAGTTGTGGCTGCACACACCATCCAGACCATCATGAGACATTTTGGGCCCTGGAGCTTTCGGTGGTGTTTGAGAAAATCATGTAGACTATGTACCCCAGGAGGCATCATTTCCACTTTATTCAGCTTCACAAGATAAAGATGAAGGTGGCTGTCAGATGGGGTACTGAAATTCAGTGTCTCCAGCAAATCACCCCTGCATGTTCCAGAAGCACAGAATACTCTGTCCTGCTTTTTCTGTCACTATCTGGCTTCTGGCAAACTGTCAGCACAATCCACATTAGGATAAAATTTGGAGTCTGTAGAGTAACTAAAACTCTACAGTAACCAGCTACTATAAAGTGTGAGTGGAGGCAGTCCCAGGAAAAGGTTTTCCCCACTGCATTGAAGGCTATATGTTCCTTTCCAGGTTACTCGCATCCCTAGAAATTACTGATGAGAGACTCCAAACATGCAGGAGATGGTCTCTAGGTACTACTTTGAGGAGAGATCTTGAATTAGAAGGTATCAAAAATATGGTGGATCTATGTTCAGTGTGGCAAGCTTTTCCTAGGGCATCTTGTGTCTTAGGAGTACAACTGCTGTATAAATTTTTCCTGACTTCTTCAGTCTCTGATTTCTTGTCCTTGAATACACAATGCTAACTACTTCTACCATCACTTGGAAGTGTGGACTTAAATTCAGTGGGAAAGCACATCTAGACTCTTCATCTCACCGTCCTGCAAAGCAAATTAGACAAATCCTTAAAGACTAGTGGTAGGGATGTTGATACCCTTCCATAGTTACCTGTGGTCCCATTTGCCTATAATTTATGCGTCACGGGGAGCTTGTCAGTGAATGTGCAGAACTTTTTTAGCATGTATAGGAGGTATCATTATTTTTTTTGAGAATAGTATTTGAGCTCCAGTAAGGTTGCACAAAGTATTGGGGAAGGTGTAAGTTCTTTATCACTAGAATCACAATTTGTCATTGCATATTAAGTTGACAACTATGACAAAGTGATTCTTCACCCAAGAATGTGCCTCAATATCCTTGTCACGGCATTGTGGATCTTGGAAAGATTAAATCAGCTGCATAGAACTCAGGAATCCAAACTTAAGGATATTTTTTTCAAGCCAGTCAATGGGTCCCCTTAAAGGTTCACAAGCTCTCTATGTGAGCACAATCTTTCCAATACATTCTTCGTAACAAATCAATGGCAGATGAAAGAAGGGCTAAGATGAAGCAGGATGCATGGCGTGGTCTGAAGAGGTGGCAGCAAAGAATGGAATGTATCACATTTTGTTCCTGATTGCACTTCTTAGTTGTGTAGCAAAACAACTATAATGAAAAGTCTTGCAAAACAGACTTGGCATCAAATTTAATGATTGTATTTCCATTCAAGGAATGAAACTCCACGACATCACTAACTAGATGAACATGCACAGTAGGCGAAGAAAAACAAAATATCATAGCAATTTTGTTTTGCACAGCTGCTACCATTTGGTGAAATGTGTGAGGGGTACTTTCTCCTTAAATGTCAAACATACTACGGTGTGTTAAAATCCTGGCCTCAGTGACAAGACAGACCAAAGCTCCCTTTGCCCTCAGGAGTGCCAAGATTTTACTTATCCGGAACCTTGATCTACAAATGTTCGCCATGGAGTAACGAGACTTGATGAGGAGTCAAGTGCAAACATGAATAAAGGAATCAGAATTTGGCCTCAGCGCAAAATGGACAACAATTGTTGCCTGTTACCAGGCAAATGTACTTGTGCAGTACTGTGGCAACACCACTAGCAACTCTGTCCTGTGCTAAACAAGTAGTGTCCAAACTTTGGTGCAATCCAGCCAAACATTTCAATTCCAAATTCTTGCACACCTTGCAGCTTCTCTTATTAGCTGTTTCACACAGAACAGGAGACCTGAAGACATAAGAGCCTATCATGCATCAGTGTAGTGTGTGTGTTCTTGACTGTAAGAAGGATGATGACAAAGAAAGTTTTCACCTGCATAAGCTATTGCCATCTAAATCTATGTGTAAAATATGCTAACTTGTTTCAAAAACAAATATAAACATAAATTTTTTGTGTAGGATAGAAAGCATGGCACAAGGAAGCACCGAATTACGTTCTGGAAAATCCATCCCTTCACGGTTATTCAAAAGGTATAAGCAAAGGGAAAACATGGGTATGACCTTGGCCGCTTTTCACCTGACACTTTATTCTTTACTCTAGACAGAATAGATTCACAGGTTATAATTCTAACTAGTCTGACATCCGTCTCCATTGTTCGCAGTCTTCAAAAAGTTTTTGTCTCTTTTCCAAAAATTCATCTTAACTGCCGAAATATTTTTGCCTCTGCTCAGATTGTCCTCTATTTCAGTAACTGCAGCTTTTCTCTCTGCCTTTTAGCCCTTCCATTTTCCAAATTGTTCTATCTAAAATATCTCTGCTGAAGCTATCATAGAATCAGAAGGTCATTCAGGTTGGAAGGGACCTCAGAAGGTCTCTAGCCCAACCTCCTGCTCACAGCTGGGTCAGCCCTGAATTCAGATCAGATTGCTCAGGGTGTTCTCCAGTTGGGCCTTTAAAACCTCAAAGGGTGGAGGTCTCTTAATTTATCCAAGCTTGAATATCTCACGCTGGATTTTTTTTTCCTTTTATCCAGATGGATCCTTCCCCGTCATGCACCTCAGTTGGCTCCATCTTCCTAATAACTTGCTCAGAAGTGCTGTAAGACTGCTAGAAAGTCCCTGCTGAGTATCTGGGCTGAACAAACCCAGCGCTCTCAGCCTTTCCTTGTACATCATGTGCTACAACCTCCTGACCACCTTGGTGGCCTACGCTGGACTCCCTGAAGTTTGTCAACAACATTCTTTTGTTGGGGACCCAGCTGGATGCTGTATTCCAGATGTGGCTGTATGAGCGCCAAGTAATGGGAAAAAAGTATTTCTCCTGAAATAGTTATTTTCTTTTATTCCAATTACTTTTTACGTCTAGCTTCAAATCTCTTTTTTTAGAAAAAAATTATGATCTAGTAGGCTTTTCTCCTACTCTTCACGTTCGCTGTTATTTTCCTCCTTCACATTTTACTTTCGTTTTCTGTGATTTCTCTTGCCTCTATTTTTCTTCCTTTTTGGATTTTCCCTTGTTTCATTTCACTGATTGTCAGATATATTCTTCTGTTTTTTTTATTATGTATCCAGGGCCTTTCTGTATCAACCTTCGTACCTCTAATATAGCCATCTTCAGAGCAGTTACAGCAACTGTTAAAACATGAACTGTCCTCTGCCTTCCAAAAATCTTGTTTATTTCTGAGTATTTACCTTCTAAGTTTAAATATTCTCAGCATCCTTTAACAACCAGCATCTAATTCACAACATTCTCAATATGTCGAGAATATAAATACTCATTTGTATTTCCCTCTGCTAATCCCTCAGTCTCAATGGTATCTTGAGGAAGCAGTTCCATGTGGAGCTAGCTACAGAAAATGTCAAGTTTCTTGATGAAAGAGGGAGGCTGTCCAGTTGGGAAGAGACAATTCCAGCTTTGTGCTCAGCAGAAGGCTTGGGGATTTCATTTGCTAAGCAGACATGGGGGTCTGAAGTACTATGATTTCTCTCCCCCAAAACACAGCCGAAGCAGGCAGGAAAGTAATTAGGCCTAGCATGTTTTAATTACCTTTTCAGTTTTGTAATTTTTCTGAACTTCAGGGGTGCTGGCATCCTGTGCAATAAAAGAAAGTAACTTGTTTAGCAGCAGATCTTCTTCCATGTGTCCCCTCATGGTATATAGATGAGGAGGTAACAAAATACTTGCTGGGATAGTGCCCATTATTTTGTTCTTAGCTAAATTAAACACATAATATAGTTCCAAAGTTTCGATGAACATGATTCTGGTAATGGCCTCAGGGTCAGAAGAATATCTCAGTAAACAAGGAGATTTTTGTGTTTGTTATTATCTTTACAGATACATTTTTAGAATTGCAGCTTCTTAGTGAAAGTAACAGCTGTAAATAAGAGATGTATTTTGGTGTTAAAACTGAGTTTTGGCCTGTCTTCTCCATGATTTGTTTGATCTCCAGAAGTTTAGCTCAACAGGATTCAGTGGGAACACACAGGGCAACAAGACAGCACAACTCAATGCTGAGTTTTGATTCATGTTTTTTTAAGCAAAATTTACTGTTGTACATCATTCCAGCTCTGCTAGAGAGAGGCTGAAGACACTTTCAGTGGCTATCTTGTGGCTCTCTAAAATCATGTCCTATATCAATTATTATCATATTGAATCTATTATTGTTAACTACCTTTTGCGTTCAACGAAGGACACAGCCTGGAAGGGTTTTCTTTACCAGTTTATTATTCTGTCACTATATGTTCTCAAATTCCTTCTCCCTTTACTTTCCTATTTGGAAAGCAACAATAAAGTAGATATTGCCAAAACTTGAGATCTGCAGCTGAATATCTCTGAATATTGTTTTGATTTTGCCTATCCAGTCCCGCTGCCAAGAGAATGATCTAAGTAGAGAGTCAGCACCTTTGCATATGCTCTGAGCATGCTTTTCTTGAAAAGATTCCCAGTTACTGGTACTTTATCCCTCTGCCATTTTGTCTCATCTTCCACCATTTTGTCTCACAAAAGACAGAATTGGGAAAGAGAACACTGAAGGGAAATGTAGACAGGGAAAGAAAAAGAGACTAATTAGGGAGATGGAGAAGTGAGTGGATATTTTTGTTCCTTTTTCTCTTTTAAAGTAGGACACTTGTTGAGCTGTGAAGCTTAACAAGGAGTAAGCGGAAAAAAAAAAAAAAAAAAAAAACCTTTTTTCCTACGGGTCTTTCAGCATTCTGATCGAAGTTCGAGTGGCTGCTGGAGACAAGCACTTCACTCTGTTCTTCCCTCTTTCTTTGTGCCCCCATATGTCATCACCAGGGAAAGGGAGGATAAAGACTGAAAGAAAGGACAAAAAGTAATTGGCGATCACAGGGATGAAACTTTCAGACTGCACCTGCAAGACCAGATTGTAAACACTGGTTTCATCTTCCTCTCCAGTTTGAGATAACAAAACATACACAAAGACAGAGTCAGGTTATGTGCCTTCAAACCCTTTGATTAAGTTGCTAGTATTTCCTAGCCTGAAAGCTGGTTCTTCCCTTTCTTTCCTGCTGTTTCAACACCTCAGTTCGCAGCGACCAAAACTGCTGCCAACATGCCTGTATATTTTATTTAAAAAAAAAAAAAAAATGCCTATGAGGAACTTCCCTGTTGTATGCTTAGGAGAGGATCTTGGCAGAGATTAAAAAAATAAAGAGAGACAAGTGAAAAAATTTGGTGAAAGCATGTTCTGGAAAAAAATTTTGAGAAGCTTTTTGGCGATAGTAGGGACAATAAACACCTTGAGGCTTAGGTACATGTGGGAGCAGCGGCTGTGCATTCATTTCTTCCAGACCCTCTTCCTCTCCACCTGTTCAGCCTCCAGCGCACAGATATTCGATCTTCACCTACTGCTGCAGGAGGATAAAAGACAGCTGAATTTCCAGGATCTGAGCATGCTGCTTGTTTCTTACAGCAGCGATAGAAATTCTTTTCTACTTCTATTATGTCTTATTAACAAAAGAGTCTATCATTACAGATATTAATGCTACACAAAAGTATCTGGAAACCTGTGAAGCTAAGAAACACAAGATCCCCCCCCCCAAAAAGCAGCTCAATGTCATAACAAATTGTTGTTTTTGCAAAGGTTTCAGGGAAGAAGAGGGATCCTCATGACAAGCAAACGGTGTTAATTTCATCCCTCTTCTATAGTCTCATTCTCTTTTTATAGTCTCTCCCAAGCTTTTTAATCAGACAGATTAGATAACAGTTCAGATTTTTAAAATATTTATTTTCTTTGCAAACTGCTTTACTCAGCTGTTTTTCCAAAGTTTTAGCACAACTGAGTTATTGTCAAAAAATCCATCCCAACCCAAGTTCTTTTGTAAACATGGAGAGTATGTGTAGTTAATTACTGGGCATGCCTCTCTGTTTTCATCCTATCCATCCTAGTCATGAAGCAGCAGATCATCCTGTGATCTCTGTTTATTAGCTGCATAGTGGGAAATCTGTGTTATGTGCTGCATTTTGCATTTATTAGTATTTAGCCGTGCTCCATGGAGAAAATCTAGTTTAGTCTCATTCTTTGCAAATCCTCACTCAGCATCAGAGTCCTGTCAGGATGCAGCCTGTAGCTGAGGGCCCCTGGGCTGAGAATATTAAAGACAGAGCTGTGATATTCAAGGGCCTTCTTCTCTTTCCCTATCGGTTGTACACCGCTGAAATTTCAGTTTTCAATGAAACTGTTCATGATTTATGCTACTATGAGAGAAGCATGGGGCCATTAATTTCTCCCTAGTTCTGCACAAGGTAGAAACTCCAGTAAAGTGTCCTGAATAGAAAAATAACATATAGATAGGTACTTGTGGGTAGAGAATTTATAAGCAGATACCATTATGACTTCCTTGTAACTAGTCTAACACTACAGGTAAAACATGCAAATATCTATTTTCCTCTGAGAAAAGCTTAGCTAAGATAAATGGTCCCTCTTAGCTCATTGACCAGATCTTCTAGTGGCCCCTGAAGTTCTT
>Ga0181612_139962_pt1 | contig 10797 bp, 7 predicted proteins | sample HoacroProtozoa21_FD_119630 | JGI IMG/M metagenome (GOLD analysis project Ga0181612, IMG submission 119630) | Hoatzin crop microbial communities from Cojedes, Venezuel. Combined Assembly of Gp0051906, Gp0051904, Gp0051908 | reverse complement strand
CGGCTGAGGACCCGGCGCGAGAGCGCGAGGCGTGGAGGGCCCCCGGGGGGGGTGGGGAGGGGGCAGCGGGGAAGGAAACCTCCTCTCGTCGGCCCGGAGCACCCAGGGGAGCTCAAACGGTTGCTGCCGCGGGGCTCAGGCAGAAAACGAAGCGGTGCCGGAGGCGAGGGGTGCGCGCACCTCTCGGGGCGGGAGCAGCACGGAAGGAGCCCGCCGCTTGACCCCCGCATCCCACTGCCATGGCACCCGGTGCCCTCCTGACCCACAGCATCCCGGGCCAGCGCGACCGGTGTCCCGGGCCCCGCGCCCGCACCATCCCACTCCCGGGGCCCGCAGCCTCCCGTACCTGCAGCGCCGCAAGCCCCTGCCCGCAGCAGGCCGCGGGTAGGCCGCAAGGCCCGGCTCCCCCCGGCCCAGGCAGGCCCTGTCCCGCGCGGGGCGATGGGAAATGTAGTCCCCAGCTGCAGCCGGGCCCGGAGGCTCCGCTCCCCCCGGAGCTTCCAGGAGATGCTGGGGCGGTGCGAGGGGCCCGAGGGCTGCAACGACCCCCGCCCCGGGGAGGAGGGGCCGAGGGCAGCAGCGGGGTTGACCCCTGCCCCGCGGGGCCTCGGGAGGCTCCCAAGGACACCCCGGGGACGTCGTCCCTTCCGAGACAGCAGCTGGCTTTGGCACGAATTTATCAGCTCCGCTGCACTTTAGAGGCCTGTCTTGGTGGTTAATTGATAAAGAGTAATGACGGCCGTCCTTTAGACAGAGGCCGGGCCACGGAGCGCCTGGGAGCAGCGGTGAAGGCACAGCCCGCCCGGCAGCGCATGTGCCTCTGCCCCCGCTGCAGCCCACCTGGGTCGGTTCAGCAGATGAACTTTAATGACTGACCGTTGCTCCAAAGATGGAAGATCTAGCAAACCTCAGCCCAGCGGTCGCTGCAGCAAGGTGCCCTGGCACTGCTGAAACAGCTAACCGGAAACATGACAAGCTGAGGTTAAAAATAAAGCTCACACTTACCCAAAGCGGGGTGTGGGAGAAAGCCAGCCCTGCTCCTGCTCTGTTTGTACTCGAGTTGTTACTGCCGGAAAATCCCTGGGGAAATGTCTGCTTTTGAGATTTTAACCTGCGGCCCCATCTACCCGCAGCTTTCACCACGCATGCTGCCAGTCCGCGTGGGAACATGGGCTGCTTCTGAAGTCTGCACCAAAAGGCGGCATTTCTGAGGGTCCATTGTTCAAATCTGACTGGAAACCATGGCCGCAGACCACTCGCTTCAGTACTCTTCCAAGAGAAGAGTGTAGCTTACAAGTGTCACCGCTTGTACTCAAGCAGAAGAGGCTCAACAATAGTGGAAATGCTACCATCAGGTTTTGTCAAAAGATCAACAAGTCCCAGGAAGGATGCAGGGCCATTTGACAGAGTTGAAACACCGTTTGCTGATCAGGAGACACGGCAAGTCATACCAGGTTGTGGCATGCAGGTATCACAGCCAACAGCAGCAAGATGAAAAAAAGCATGCAATGTCCTGACCGATAGCAAGGAAGTTCAGCACTTGCCATGACATCACCACCTACTCCAAAAAATCAGGGGGAAACAATTTTAAAGAAATAGGTTCTATGAATTAAAGCTGCTTCTGCCAAAACAGTATTGTTAAGTCTTTGCTGTTGGCAGTGATCAGCTTTTGCTGGCAGCTGATCCGTAACAATACCGAGCAACCTGGCACAGGCAGCTTCCCTCTCTGCCAGCTGCTTCTCCCATCCCCGCCATGGTTATGAGCAGCACCAGAGACTGCTCTAAAAATCTGCAGAGCCAGAAAGGTCAGATTAGAAATAAGACAAATAAAATCCAACTAATTGAAGGTGGATTCTTGTAGGAATTCTTATAAGGATGGCAGGAAAAATGAAATCTTACATCTCCTGGTTGAGAGCAGCAAGCTCAAGCAGCTGTGTCTCTGAAAAAGCCATCTTTTGAATACTTCATTCTACTTCATCCGTAAGCGAGATCCACCGAATGAAATACATGAAAGACATGTTGTCTGAAAACACATTTTTTTAATTTATTAAATCTGTACATACAATTAGCTAGCATTGTTCTCATTAACATATTTTTAACCTGCTCCTCCACCATCCCTCCCTAGGTCAGCACTCTGCTCTATCGAATAACTGGAAGGCAAAGGCCTTTGCCACCTTTGGTAGCCTGAACAGCAGTGGTTCCATTCGACCTGAAAGACTCAGCAGCCAAAAGGTAAGTTTGATTACTTTATTTAAAAATCAAACAGGTCTTTCTGTTCAGCATGTGGAGCCAAACATTGTGTCTGATCGTTGTCAGTGTCAGGAAAAACTCATCCATGAACACTGATGCAAAATTAGAGACTAACAGGTACCAAAGCTGTCAGAAAACCAGCTTCTCAGATGTTGCCTCGGAACAGCAGGATTTGGGTTTTTGCTGAAGCTTCTTACCATTTTAAGCTCAAAGTTGCTCTTATCTGTTGTGAAGACAGGTTTTATTGTTACTGGACAGGGTTACTGGTGTTGAAAAACAGCAATGGTTTTGCTTAGTTGTAGTTGCACCGACTTTACTGGGCAGCAGGAGCTTGTGTTAAAGCTAGATCTTTCACCTGTTAAATCCAGACAGCACAGTGCAAGTTCCAAGTCAACATGAAAACAAAATTAGGCAAATCAGAAAGCCCCTTGGAAATGAATGGGTAAGAAAAATCTGGACACTTCACTTGGGATTGACATTTTCTTGCAGAATGCTTTTGAAAACCAGAAGAACAGCCCAGAACACTCTGAAGACATGAGGACTTCGGTCAATTGATTTCTGCCCTCAAATACTGGCTTCATCATTTCAGGTCAAATTTGCACTTTCTACCACTGCATGTGTTTTTTTGCATCAAATCACCACAATTAACATTTGTAAAGTGCTTTGAGATACTGCTACAAAAATACTAAGCGTTAAAGGAAGGGCAAAACATCTATAATCAGTACCTAGCTGATGATTACTACTTGTTTTTTTCCTCCCCCTCAGAGCAGCATCACTATATTCTCCTTTGACTTCCTGTGAACAAAGAGTAAGGTGCCAGTGTTGGAGATGGCACACAGGGAAAAGGAGTTTCTGCAGGGCAGTCAAGGAAGGATGTACTGGAAAACATGAAGATGTCTTCTGGAAAGAGGAATGAAGCAGAGCTCCAGAAAAGGATGGGCATTTACTTCTCAGCTACACCACAAAAATAGTGCCACATGCACAAAACTACGCTTTGGATAGCATAAATATTTGCCAAAAAAGGAGAGGTGGTGCTAATTTAAAATAAAAATAAAAATCAAGACATTGATGCTTTTCAGGGGGAGGAAGTAACTGCTCATTAGAAGCTATTGCCTGAAGGCTGTTAACTACTTAGTAGTAAAATCCTGTTACCTTTCCAGTTGACAGTAACCTCTCTAGTTAGCAGCTTCACAAAAGCAATCCTTGTATGAATCCATAATGGGTTCCCAGATTTTTAGAAGGTTAATTTTACCATTATAATTGCACTTTAAAACCAGGCATCAATCCCTATGCACTTTCCCCAAACACCACCTCGATTTATAAAAGTGGAAAGAAAGGCTACAATTATTCACTGTCCTACAGCTACCAGGATTTGAAAGGTTTGATTTAGGTGCCTGAAGAAAGGATGCAAACACCCAGTTTTCAGGTCAGGAAAAGTGTGTGTTTAAAAAAAAAACCAACAAAACAGCAGGCTTCACAGCTTGGCTTGCATCGGCTTCAAGTGTTTGTGGAAAGACTCGTGAACCTGTAAAAGGACAAGACAGTGATTACAACAGGGTCAGGCCTGAGCTTTAAAACAGTTCCAGCTCTTTACACCTTGCAGTGTTTTTATACTAAGAAAATCTGAATCAGAGGCACTCCAGGGATTTAAGAAGAGCCTGCTAAGTCCTGTATTTGAGTCTCAAAGGATGAGAATATAAGCCAAAACAAATAGCTTCCCCATTACTTTTCTTGTAAGAAAAAAAGAATGCAAGACATCTTAGGCAACACACAGACAATTCTTTGGCATTTTAATTTGAAGAAAACTGGCAGAGGTCTCCTAAGGGGACTGTAAGGAAGCTCCTGAGCCCCACTGACTTCAGAAGCACAAAAACTGAGCAAGTTCTGGTGGGGTTTAACTACAGTTGCAGTCTCTGGCAGCCCATCATAACACGTAGTCTGTCCAAATCAAATAGAGGCAGTAAAGGCCACTGAGACGGGGTTTAGAGCTCTGTTGTGGCTGATGGAGGAGGGACACTGACTCTTCTCAACACAATTTCTTTCATTAGCTCAGCTGTAACTACAGCCTTAGGGCAGACAATGCAACACCTGACACTTAAGTACTACAGGAGAGCAATTTATTTTCTTCTCCAGTCACTACTACTGCCTGCAGGCACTAAAAGATTTGCCAGAAAACAGGCAAGGCTTTCACAGCTACTGTCACTATGCAGAATTAAGAGCAAGTGATAATTTCTTTTAATTTCAATGAGTTTATTCAATTGTTTCTCTAGGTAGAGTATGATTTCCTCCCTCAATTGAGAAGCTCAAAAGTATCCCACAGGGATGCACGTGAGGTACACATGGGAGAGGAACTGAAGAAAATACGCTGAAAGCAGAGGAGCAGTAGGTTGCTAGTTTTGGTCCATCACCACTACTGACTTTTCTCCCCCCTTCATCAATTACATGCTGAGATCACTGGATGAAAATTAAAAAAACCCTGAATTGGGTTATTTCTCTGGACACATATAACCTAAAGACAAAGAAAGTTTCTTTACCTCTGTTTTGTTCAGTGGGGATTTCTTTGCCCACTCAAACATGTTCTCGTAGACATTGCCATCATACCGGCCAAGCACAGATCCAAGATGAACGTCATGGAAGTCAAAGGAGTCTACCAGTGCTACTGCATTGGGACGAATTATAGCCAAGAGCTCTTTCACATGTTGGTTCACTTGAATAACTTGGGCATCAGTCAGAATAGCCGCCTTGGGAAGAAAAAGAAAAGGTATTATCAGAAGAGCACACAAGTTGCAAGAACCTTCCCTTCCCCTATGGTCTAACACAGGTCAGCCTTCCCCCTCACAAAAATGCTGCAGTTCATAAAACACTAGCTTTTTTTTTCCTAAGTGCTAAGTAATCAAATTGGCAGTTTGCCACAGTGTACAAGCAAAAGGAGATGCCTAACACAGCCCAGCATACTGCCTAGCTGTTCAGTCTTTGATGGGAGACGCATTCTTCAGGGTGCCTGGATGTTAACTTCAGTAGCAAGTTTTCCTGAAGAACATGCATGTGTGTCTATTAAATTCTTCCTGGTTTCGGGGAACTTTTTTGGTAAGCAGCAAAGAGGAGAATGGGAAGACAAAACATACCACATTTGTCTGAAGACAAAACAAAACACTACTGCACAAATATATTCTCAAACTGAAAGAATGAAGAGAAAAAAGTAACACCTGACAATTTAAACCTATTCACTGAAGGACGGGTTAAGATTTGGAGTACAATATCCACTTTTTGTGCACTAATTCACAAACACATACAGCTCTCAGAGCATGTCTAACTTACATCTCCTTTATTAACTCCTTGTTTTTTTAACATACAACACCTGGTCACCAACTGGAAAACCTTTAGGCTAACCTAGACAGATGCTGTGTCACCATTTATCATCCAGCTCTGCTTCTGGCAGATCACAAGGGAAATGTGACAAGAGCCTTCCACCAGACCTGCACTGCTAATGGCCTTCTGGAAGTCAACAGCCAAGCCCTTATGCCTAAGCATTCACACAACTTTCATTTAAGGCATCTTTGCAAACAATGACACTAGCTCTAGAGATTTAAAGTGTTGGAGAAAGGCACCAACCTGCAAGAAATCCCCTGTGTTCTTACTGATCCCATACAGTGCGTACAGGAGACACAGCTCAGTCATGACAGCACGGACAGCTGCATTAGTGATCTCAGACAGCTTCGCTGTGAAAAGCTTCACTATCACATAGTGACAGTGTGCCTGTAAGAAATGAAAGGAAGGTGAATCAGGTTCACGAAGAGATGAGAAGCTCTTATACCATATTTCTTTATCAGGTGCATAGCTGACCTCAGATGCTCGCACAAGATCAACAGAAGTTCTGTTCCAGGCTTCCTCCTTGCTCTTTCTGTGGTTCAGCTCAGCTTGCAAATTCTTTGCTGCAGATTCTACAAGCCTGTTGAATAAGAGGAAGAGAAATAGGTTATGCAGTAACACCACATTAACAAGATTATGTACACTGAATTCATATGAGTTTCAGTCTAACACATCAGAACTCCTCAGAGGCCATGTGCCACAACTGAATACATTGTCTGGAGTGAGCAGTTGTGGCTCTAAAACCCCTATCATCACTGCTGCAGCTAGAACACAGCTACAGAGGGGTCAGACATTTGACAGCACATAGGCAGTGCTTGAATACTTACATGTAGGTATCTGTCCTACTCTCACACTTCCTTCGCAACAGGCTTTAATATCAGGATTGTTTCTCTCCAGATAGATCTCTGAGCAGTTTCAACAGTGTTGGTATGTGTATACTTGAACATACTTTACATTTAAATGAGGAAGAGGTATTTCAAAATGGAACGGAGCAGAGCAACTAGGCTACGCGTAGGCTGTATGTAGCCTCTTGTAACCTCAAAGCACTTAACACTGACCCAACCTATTAAAGCATGTCACTTCCTGAAAGAAACACACAGAGCAAAGCTTTGCAAACCACATCTTCAGAATCTAATGTTAACAGGGCAGCACATCGCTACCATCTCCCAAGACACACAATTTTATCGATGCTTGGCTCACTCTATGGAGTGTGAACTCACCGGGCAGCACGTGCTTTGTAGGCCTCTACCAAGCTGACTGGATCATTGATCCGCACAGTCACACTTCTAGCAGCCACATGCTGTGGCTGAATGCGTTGCCTGGAGAGATCGTTAAGGTAGGACACCATGCCAGTAACCGGCTGCCCAGAACTAACTTGGGTGTAGCTTTTAACAAGGAACCTGAAAACAGACAACAAATAGCAACTCTTACTCACAAGTTGTTTGAATGGAGAGAAGTCATCTTTCCTAGGGTCAGACTAGCAAAGAACAGTTGTAGGCATATACTTTTCTGTCAAAAATAGGGCAAGGGACAGAAACATGAGACCAGTTTCATGGTAATATGGGACACTCTGCTGCTCATCACTTCAGCTACAAAGATCGCAATACCAAGGCAAGAATGTCTCTGGACAGAAGCTACCATACCTAGCTGTCTGCAGCATCATGACTGTGTTTTCTCCCTCATAGGTGCAGGACGGGGTGAATGTGACATAGATGTCAGGAATGCCACTGCAGCGAGAGTAGCCATGCCCACCACATGCCATCCGACACTCCTCAATACCAGCATTGGCAGTCCAGGAAGTGAAGGCCTTCAGCCCTGCTGTCAGAGCATGGAGCTGATGGACAAAATCAAAGCCAGTTTAGATTTTTTAGTTTCCCTTCTTAGCTTGTACACATATGTGTTAAGTACTGCAGCTCCCAGAAAAAAGTAGAGTCAATCCTTCCAGTGTCCCACAGGGTCTTGTTTTTCTTGTAAGGACTCTTTCCTGATCCAAGCTATCCACATGAAAGCCTCTGTACACAAAGATTTCTTCTGCGTACCCCATCCTTTCTGTCTCTACACATTATGTCCAAGACTGTTTTCAATTGGCTATTGTCACATTAAGCTCAGACAGAATCCCTAACCGAAAAGCGACATTTTACAGCCCTAGCATCATCAGCACATGTGGAGCTTGAGATCTCCGAACCTGAAGAATTACACAACATCGCATGAGTGAAAGCCAAAACGGCTTGATGCTTTCTGTCCCATGCTGTAAATAAACCTTACATAAAATCAGACAACACAGTACCTCTGGCAGCTCACTCAGATCCCCTTCATTGATGTCTCCACTAATACGATGATAGGTATCTTTTATGTAGGCTCCCACAAAGTGAAAAGCATATGCTGTTGCCAGGAGAGGAAAGAGCTTGTATTGTTGGGTCTGATAATCCAAGATCTGGGGTTCTGGTTCCCTAGAGCAAAACACAGATGAGTCAGTCAGTGGCTAGCAAACTGCTGTGAAGTCCTATTCAACTCTAAGTTGCTTCTCCAGTTGGACGATACAAGCTGCACCCGTATCACGCCAGACTATCTAAGGCCATACAGCAAAAGCCTCTGGCAGGCGGAAGGCATTTTGGCAGTCAAGAATGAAAGATTACTCACGTTCCAGGGTGAAACAGTGTTTTGACACTATCAAGTGCCAAAGCAAACAACATCAACCACTGACCCTCTTCCCTCAGTACTTAGGCTGCTCTTTCACTCCGCTGCACTTACCCTGGCTTTAGCTCAGACTGGTGTCTCACTGCGCTATAGCGGATGGCAATGGTACAAGCCCGGGACAGGGAGCGAGCTGAATCGCCTACAATGAAGGAGCGGATGAACACCATGGTCCCGTAGGTCAGCTTGTCACTAACTGGTTTCACATAGGTGCCATCTGGTTCAACCTACCAAAAAAAAAAAAAAGGCACCCAGCTTGTTGATTTTTAATGTTTCTTCCCTTTTACATGTTCACATCTCAAGCTCCCAACTCAAAGAGCACTCACAAGCAATCTACAATCTTGTTGGTACACTATTTAACCACACAGAAGCATTTGAAATGTCCATTTCTAACAGCATATGCTGAAATTCAGTGCTTTACCTGGGCATATTTCATCAGCATGTTCTCCCGAGGAATTCTGAAGTTGTCCATTTTCAGGTAGCCATTATCCATTTCATCATAACCAAATTTCGGTCCAATGTCACCCACTGTAATACCTGCCACAGACAAAGCCGCCTGCATTAAGAAATGGAAACTACACACTAGATGAGAGGTTCAAGCCTTCTACAATAAAGTGACTATTTAGTTTTCTAGCAAGTCTTGGCATTGTTAGGAGTAACAGCCAACTAGGACCTTAACGTCTTTGATGGAGAAGTGGACATCTAAACACAGGGATCTTCATAATTTACATGCAGTCCTACTATCCAGTCACTGGGGAGCTGCCTCTAAAGATCATCCAGCTCGCTTCTAGCTAGAGAAGGATGAAAGGTATTCCTTCCCTTTCTGAAAGCTGAAGGACACGCCGTCTCACAGAATGCAGAGCTGGGAAACACTGGGACAGAATCAAATACCAAACTAACCTTCACACTGGAAGTGTGACAAGAAAGATGATTTAGTGGTAGTTCAGTCATAAGAAAAACTCCTTCAAGCCCTGTGACCTACCATCTACTCACTGAAATCAGCTAAAGAAATAAGCCATGTACCTTAACAAGACACATGCAGCTGTACATAGCTGAAGAGAAACAGATCTAACGTATTCCATGAGTGCTAAACCCTTAACACCGATTTTTACCTGGCAAAGGTTCATGGGTGCCCAGCTGCCGTATAGGAACAATGAAGGCATGCAGCCCTTTGCACTGGCCCTGTGTGTAGAGCTGAGCCAGAACAATGGCGTGGTTCGATGTCTTTCCAACTGCAAAAGGAGCGCGAGTCAGAAGGAAAAAAGCCACTCAACATACTTAAATACACAGAGTCTCTTTCCTTAAAGCAGGATCTGAGATTACTTTAGCCATATCATGTGTTAGAAAACCTGATATACAACACTGGTTATCATCCAAATTCTACAGCTAGACAGTGTTGCTCAAGTCCATGAAAGTTGCACAATATGATTATCCTGACTATACAATACCAAGTCGGTGGCAAACGTGTCAGTGGAGCTGAAGGAAGCACAAAGATTTTGATACAACCAATCAAAATAATTACACCAAATATATACAGTGTGAATGATTCTGAGAAACTATTCAAAGCACACAGACAATCACAAGTTTTGGTAGGCTCTGATAAGTCTGTTACTTGTTGTGCAAGAGTAACCATCTTTCAGCCAACTTTCAATCCTCGTTCTGTAGATAAAATACACAGGACATCACCTCCCTACGTTTTTCCATACATCTTCCAGATTTAGACACAGTGATGCACTTACGTCCACCTGGCCACCACTTAATGGAGGTCACAGTGGGGCTGTTGAGGATGAATTCCTGGGTAGCAGGGTCATAAGTAGCTGTAGTTTCTAGACCCCGAAGATGAGTTCCTGAAAATAAGCAAACATTGTTTTGGCAGAAAGTCAGTCACAAAACAGAGACAAGGACAGAACTAGACAATGCAAAGTTGAACTCCAGTAGTGATGTACACGTTCTAACTTTGCTTTTGGTCTATATAAAGGACTAAATATCAACCAATTAAGGAAGAACATGTGACAGTCAGACCACATTCTGGGACCTGAGGCCAATTTTCAGAAAACATGTTGTTGGTTTTTGTCCCAGTGGTCTAAGACTAGTTTTCCAAGCACCTCCAATCTGACACCTTTTTGGTATTACACACCAGAAGCCCTTTCTCAGTTGAAAAGGTCCAAAAAAACACGCTCACCTGGATTTCACTAAAGCTGCAGTCTGATTAAATTTCAAAATAAAAATCATACACTTTTCAGCCACAAGAGAAATAAGTAGTGCCTGCCATCGCTTCATTCCCTCATCAAGCCTACATTCTCCTCACTTGATGGAGCAGTTTATCCCAAACGAGAGCATCCACAGCTCCAAGACAGCAGGCAATGTCACGCGTATGCTAGGGTACTGATGCAGGTAGATGAAGAGACTGCAAAAAGATGAAGGTAACAATTGCAGGAACAGTCTTTGTCTTCTGCCCCCAGCTCTTTACTTCACACACACCTG
>Ga0181612_122386_pt1 | contig 10797 bp, 7 predicted proteins | sample HoacroProtozoa21_FD_119630 | JGI IMG/M metagenome (GOLD analysis project Ga0181612, IMG submission 119630) | Hoatzin crop microbial communities from Cojedes, Venezuel. Combined Assembly of Gp0051906, Gp0051904, Gp0051908 | reverse complement strand
TTTACCAAAATATTTGTGTAAGGGGAAAAAAAAAAAAGGTTAAATGTTTTTGAAGGTATTTCTAAGCAAAACATTTCAGTTTTTTGTAAACTGTCATTTTGCAATTTCTTCCAGCATTATTTAGAAATGTTTAAAAAAAATGTATAATGTAAAAAAAAGCCTTTTATTTATAGTCAAACAATATCTTTTATTTGACTTCAGATATTTTCTCTTTCATTTTTGACCCTTCAAAGACTTTTGACAAGCATTCATTTCAAGTTTTCCTGAAACAGAAATACTAAGTTGTTTGTAGACTAATATTTATCTGCATTTATTAATATTTATTCTTGACTACCAGACAAGACTTAATTTCTTTAGTTATGCTGTTTTCTTAAAAACCAATACAAAAGCACAGGTGGACGTCCTGGAGCCGGAGCAGTGTCTGTGCGTCTTCCCCCAGCCCCGGGGGTGGCCAGCCCCAGTGTGCTGCTCCTCAGTCGCTGGCAGCTGGTGGAGGAGCTGCAACAGGAGCTCGTCACGTGCGGTGCGTGACCCCCGAGCCGCAGCTCTCCCCGAAGGCAAGGAGATGTTTCAGTCCTTGTTTCAGGCTGGGAACCCTGCAGCTTCCCAGCTCCACCTCCAACAAACCTCTGACCACGTTTTCCAAAGAAAAGGGAGAAGAGGGGAACCAGTTCTGGAAGACACGGAAAAAAACCCAGAGTTGTCTCTATACACTAGAATTAAAGTGGGAACATGGACTGATTTTTTTGTTCGCAATTCAGTTAAAGAATTGCCCCATCTCAGCATCATCAGGCACACCATGTGCACGCAGGGGCCCAGGAGGTTCCTGTCCCGGCATCAGGGCTGTGAGCGGGCCGGGGCACAGGAGCAGCGGCAGCGCTGCCAGTTCCGCAGATGGGAAACCAAGTCGCTGCGGCTTACCAGGGGAGCCGGGGAGTCTGTGGCAGGGCTGGTAACTGATCCGCAGCCCCCCAGATATCAGTCCAGCACCACTGTCATAACACTATCTTCTCCGTGCTGTTAAGACAAAAAATATAGATGACTGGAAATTATACTCCTACATACCGAGTGTATCAAATGGATGGCGGAGGCCCGCGGAGACCGAGCATTTGCTGAAATGCAAGATACTACTTCCTGATTCCCCACTACGTTTTATGGTGTGGCAAATTTATTATGGAGATAATATTCAATGCCCACGCTTAACTGAATTTAAATCCAGGAGAACATATCCAGGTCAGGTTTTTTTCTCATCACTTTTAATGGCTGCAAACATCCTGCACATGTGAGTGACTGTAACAGCGTGTCCGCTGTGTTTGCTAAGGTACAATGGAGTGAACACTTCGGTACAACATGGTAAATGTTTCATGAACGGAGTATCAAATGGACTGTCTAAAACCCTCAGAGACTGTCTGCTCTGCACTCAAACGCAGGACATTATTTCATGATTCCCTGTGATCCCTTTGGCATTGTAATTCTAAACTGTGCAAAGAGAAGTGGATGAAGGCGGATTACAAATTCTAGTCCATATAAAGAACCTGTAATTATTTGTTAAACTGCTGTGTTTAGTCTTCTGTTCTGCTCTCTCCAGACTGGGCTATGCAGTATTTTCCAGTTTAACTCCCTGACTGTATTAGTAGTTTATAAGAACTATGTGTACCTCCTCCTATGTTCTCACAGGCCTGCAGATAAGACTTCTGCTTCAGATCACAGGCGATAGCCCAAGCGCGTCTGCAGGCGGAGGGGAAGTGCCTGTGGGATCCAAGCTCCAGTCCCACGCTGTGCTGGTGGGACGCCTTTTGACCTGACAGCAGACATTTCTGTATGAGCGTTTGACATGTCTCCAGACATCTTCGCGTACTTTGTTCTTTTGCTCGTTTCCTCTTAGACATGATAGGATTTGTTTTGCCTCATGATAGAATTTCCCCTCAACTGCAAAGAAGTATCTGCTTCTCTGTCCATCCTGGACATCTGGAGATATGTGTGTGTGTGTCTTTACCTATATATATGTATCTGTCTGTATATTCTTTCTTACCCTGTTACACTGTGATTTAAAATAGGAACACTTTGCCAGTCTCTTCTCTCCCACCAGAGACAGGTAGGGTTATTTTGGAAGGTGCGAGGGTTGTTTGTTTCAATTTTTCTTTAAGTCGCCAAAATGGTGTTAAATATAAATTCCATGAAATGCTCCAAACCCACTGCATTTGCCTGGGTGTATTGTTTTTCAGGCTCTCTCCCACCTCTAATCAGCTATGATTCGGCACAGTTGGCAGTCTCTGCTCAGTAAGCAGACTGTCTGAATCACAACTCAGCCCTAGAAAGGATGGTCTTTCTAGGTCAGGGCTAAATATACTGAGTATGGGGGTGAGGATGGAAAAGTTCCCGTTCCAGCTGCTCCCCTGCACTGAGCCTGCGGGGATAAAACTCCCCATCTTGGCAGCACATTGGGAAGCTTCATTCACTGGGATCTACAAGGGGAAGAGGGAAAATCCTGCAGTAATCCTGCCCTGGCAGCAGAGTGGTCCCTTGGGGACATGGCATTCAGAAGTGCTTCAGGGCAGCCTCACCGTGGCTCTGAGCTGGATGGAGAAAAGGGGCATCAGAGTAGCCACTGGTCACCTCGGCATGAGCCAGGCTTACGTTGAAACTTAATGTCACTCTTTGCTAGGACTCATAGCTATGGTGGCAGGATCAAGAGGTCTGCGTTCACCTCACCTCTGTGCCTCACCAGGCAGGGTCCCCTGCAGATGCGCTGGCCTGCAAGATGCTGCTTGCTCTCTGGTAGCTGCCCATCCTCAGGTGGTGAGGGATGGCTGCAAGATCTTTTCCTGATCTTAGGGATACTTCCAGGCTGTCTGACAAGGAAAGCAAGCTCAGGAAACCTTGCTGAGATATGGCTGTGCTGCAAAGGGCAGGGTACTCGCGGCGTTCAGCTGTGTTTGGATGAGGATGCCCCAGCTAGTTCATGAAGCACCAAGGCTGGCAGTGTAGGGAGAGCCAAGTGCTTTCTCCAGGGCTGACATCTGCATGATGCCTTCTGAAGCACGTCAGCTATGGAAAGAGAGCACTCACAGCATCTCCCTCCAGCCTGGTCCAGCTATTCCTCCAGCCCATGGCTGAGACTTGGCAATCTGGCTGGAAAAATTAGAGCACAAATCCATGTGCTCTTTGAAGTCAGTAATGAAACAAACTCCCTTTTCCAGGAGTGGGACTACATTTCCATTGGCCCCCTCCTATTAATTCTGTAATACCATCTTTCATTTTTATATAATGCATTAGCCTTCTGCAAGAGTTTTCTTTCCTTTTAGAAGATGAAGATTCAAGATTGTTACAGTTGCTAGAGGCAACTATTCTACAAAATCTTTTTATAAAATGTATTTATCTAATTAAAAATCTTTTAACAGCACCATGCCTGTAGGACCAAATATCTCATTTGTACTGTGCAGGGCTGGGACAAGTGTTTGCTGCTTCTGTAGAACCACAGATAAACAGGGACTGGAGGGGCATAAAATGGCTGCTCCAGCTCAGCTAATCCTAATGCACCTTTTCCAGTAAAAATGTGGGATCTAAGATCTCTCTGGTTTGTTACTGGAAGAAAAGTAATAGGGAGGGGGGAGGAGTAAGCTTATAATGGAGTCAATTCAATGTAGTTGGCAACAAGAGTAGAACAGCCTTACATCAGTGACATTTTCCAGTGAAACAAACCTGTTGTACAGAGAACAATTTTTAATTAACTCTGTATCTCATGTGTCGAGGAACGTGAGCAAACTTCTTTATGACTTTACTTTTGGCTGCAAAGTATATCCCAGTTTTTATTCTCCAAGAATAGATTTATGAGGTGAGTGGCAGGGAGGAGAGGGTTTCTAAATATGCGTGCGAAACTCGGTACAAAGCAACTTTGCAAGCACTTTATTGATTTATTTATCTGCTTCTTTTGCATGATGTAGAGTATGGTGTAGTAAACATTAAATGGTAGTCAAAGAGGCTTTAAAAGGACAAGGCTTGGTTGAAATTGGTATGGAGTTTGGAGAAACTGCATACTTGATGCTCAGCCTTGATGAGCAGGAGCCCAGGCTTCTCCAGACAGTGACCACCATGGTCCCATCAGCGTGGCAGCACCACTGACCTGCCTTGGCGTCTCTCCTGGCTCACGGGAGTGGCCCAAGGGCTGCCGGTGGCCTGGGGTGGACCTCCTCCCCATCCCCACTGTGAAGGCAGGGCAGCAGGACACCTGCTGCAGAGCCCACTCCTGACTCTGACATAACAAAGGGAGAAGAGCATTTTCTTTGTGGTGGCATTACTCTGTCCCCTGTGTTTGCCTCTTCTCCAACAGGGCAAGAATGCTGCCGGGCAAAATGTGGGGGACGAAGCTCAGATGGGGTACCAGAGGATGCACTTGGTTTCAGGTATTGGGCTGGTGTAAGTGGCCGCTCATGTTTGAAAGGTCAGGGGTGAAATCTGGAAGAAACTGGAAGTATCTGTGCCACGGCAAGGTTTCTGCTGCAATACAGGAGCCACACTGAAGCACAGTATAATGTCTGGAGGTGTTTCTCCAGAAACTGAAGCTATAGAATCACCAAATTAAACACTTTCTCTTGTTGGTTTTTGTTGTTGTTGTTGTTGTTGTTGTTTTTACCTATCCTAGCAAAATAACTTCTGCTCTTAATTAACTTACCCAGTCAACACCAGAAACCAATCATTGCTAGCTATTGGTGTCTCTGGTTTGGCTGTGTTTCTCCATGTTGCTGAAGATGTGCACAGAGCTTTGCAAGCAAGAGCAAGGCAGAAGCTTGCACTAGCTACAATCTGAACTAGCGTGCAGACAGAAAAACCATAGAGAATGAGTTTAAAAAAACACCTGAGCATCTCTTTGGCTTTGCACATCTTTTGACATTCCAGGAACATTGTTCAAAATATAGATTGCACTTACGGCCACAAAAGGAGGTTGATGATTTCCAGTCAAGCTGAAAAAAATGAGCATTTCATGGGGAGTTGAAAAGGAATTAAAAAGAACTATCTGTAAACCAATTGGTTTCACTTATGGCCCCGAGGCTCACCAGAGCTCAGGTATTTGTCTCAGTGGGGTTCCCTGCTTGGCCTGTACCCCCCTCACTGCTACACCCACTAATGTGTATAGATTAGAGCTGTGTCGCAGACATAGTAATGGCATGTTGAACAGCATAGATCATAGGGGAGCTGAACTTGTATGCTTTAGCACAAATTAGATTGCATTTCTAAAATCCTAATAAGCATAAAGATGGATCCAGAGGGATTGTTACAAACCAAACCAGAATAATAAGCTCATTCAGAATTTACCTAATGGACAAAAGAAGAGATGGTTCTCAAATAATGGGCACATCAAATGAACCAAAGAGCAGCTCGGTAAGAAGAAATATGATCCTGTTCTGGGATGCTGGGGCCTGCAGTGGGACACGGAGGAACTTTGCAAACTGTAGCGGTGTTGGAGAGAGATGCCGATGAGTAGGTAGCAGACTCTCTCAAATACAAAAGTCAAGGAAGTACTTTATGTATGGATGAATAATTGCTTTCATAAGGCCAAGTCCTTCATTGAAGCTAATGGAAAATTTGTCATTGACTTCACTGGGATCGGCACTAGACCTGTAACAAGAAAATAATAATGGTCTTGTCTGCAATATAAAGCCAAAAAGAAAAAAACACCACCCCCAAAAAAAAAAGTCAGCATTCACAGCAGCCAAGAGCCTTCTGCATGGATCTAGGAACACTGTACTTGGTGAATCATTTCTCTGTTAGATAGAGCATTTGTTCTGTTCCTGATTTATCTCCAAGCAAATTTAGACTACTCAAAATCGATTTGCTCGTTATAATTTTTTCAATGCCTATGGGCAAACTCTTGGCTTCTGCTGTTTCCTATTGTTATTCCTGCTGAGCAATTGGTTGCCTCGCTCACGTGGCTCTGCTCTTGCTCCCTGCCTGCCTGCCGCAACATTATAGAGGGCTGGCAAAAATCACAGCTACCCTTCTTTCACAGAGGTGGGCTGGCATGGCTCAGAAGTGCTCTGTTACACTGCCTGTTATATGGTTCGCCCCAAAATTCAGAGATTCTTTTTTAGAATAATTTCAGAGCACCTGTTCTTAAAATCAATGGGGGGCACATGTTAACAGGTGATAAAGAAAAGCAAAGCACGTAAGGCAGTAGCTAGGAAGACCTTGAAAGGGTTTCCCTGGCAGAGCCATTGAATCAGGAACCTGCAGATCTCCATTAATGAAAATTATTTTGCTGAGACAGGTTTTTTCACAATAATTTGATTGGGTTGGATTGGTATATAGGAGGAGGAGACCTAAAGAACATTACTGGAAATGGTGCTGGGGAGCCTGCTGAGCCTTAATGCAACACCAGCCTGGTGTCAGTACATTTTGTGGGCACTGCTACAGCTCCTCTAGCTGTTTTCTGGGTGGGATTCAAGCAGTAGCCTGGAGGGGATTTTACAGACCTCTGGCCTTTTCTGTCGAAGCTGCTGCTTACCCAGGATCCTGTCCAAATTTTATTTAGATGTTCCTATTTGGTGTCCCTGTTTACCATTTTAATTACATTTGGCTATTCCGTGTCCCGTCCAACCCAGTTCTGTGCTTCACTGGGTGCTTCAATGCTCAGAATTCACTACCTACAGGGGCACTGAATGCTCTTTTAGCCTTTATCACCTTCAGTTCCTCTGAAATTCTGGGGGTTTACAGCCCTGCCTATCCCAGAAGACCTTCCACAGGAGATGTCCCATTGCAGGAGCAGATCCACTGTTATTAACCAGTGTAAGAAGCTCTGTTCAACTGCACGGTCTGCAAGAGTAGCCCAGGCTTAGCTTAACTCTGTTGTGTACAAGTAAGGTGCTGTTTCTAACTCATACGAGTAACATACAGGTTTGTCTTACGTCAGACTAAGCAGCCCACCTGAGGCTGGGCGCAGTGAGCCACTGTGCCTTTATCGGGATCCTTTGTTCTTGCAGTACCAAAGACATTTTTTGGAAATGCTAAGAATTTGCATGATATTAAAATGCATGTTCCATTGGGCTTTCCAGTTAATTCTTTCTTTCTTTTTTTTTTTTTTTTTAACAAATAGGGCTCAGTTTTACCATTGTTCAATTTTTTTCTTTTATTTAAGCAAAATTTTCAGCCATTCAGCACCTCTGTTGAGATTTTTTCTTTCATTACTTTATGGCAGATGAAAGTTAAGAGGTCCAATTACTAACATTTTATGATAGCACAGAATATTATTAAAGCACTTAAGAGGTTATTAACACCTTTTATGTACCTCATTATTTAAAAGCCTGCCATATTTAATCATTTTATCACCATTAAATTGGCATTAACAACAACCCTATGACTTACACTCAGAAATGTCACCATTTGACAACACTAATGCAATAAAACATCTCATAGAAACCTGGAGGCACCAGGTGAACTATAATGCTTCACAAAAATTGGGCTTTTTTTTGTGGCTTTCAACCACAGAGAGCTTCAAGGAATAACACGGGGGTCCCCACCTCACCCTGCAGCCGTGCATGCTGCCGGAGAACCGGGAGGGAGCTGCTGCAATGCCTGTGGCAGGAAAACTGGGTTTGGTACAGGGCCATCAGCAGTGGGCGAGGAAGACAAGCGCTGCCGGGGGATGCCCACGTGCAGAGCAGCAGGAGCTAAGGCTCGCTCAGTGCTCTCGGTGTCCCAGCGCAGCCGAGGGTTGCAGGTCTTGCCGGTGCAGTGTGAGTCCTGCGCAGCCTTTGTCTCCCAGTGGGTGCTGGGGCAGCTTCGCTGTCTCCCAGTGTCCATGCCAAGTCACGGGCTCAGGCTTTGAGGGCCTTAATTCGATGACAGTTGCACTCCTACCTGTGCCTGACAACGGATGAGTAACTTTGACAGAAAAGCAAGGGAATAGTAGAAAAGCCCTTCATTCCCTGTCCTGCCCCTTGTTGATAGGAGCAGTTACACATGTACTAATCCCTCTTGTAAAGTTGTAAAATTCTTTCTCCCGTGACCCTCCTCTTGGGTCCCTTTCCTTTCTTTTTTTCCTCACTCCCTTTGCTGTGGAGGGCTGAGGCTGACATACAATCTGGTGGTTAGCAATTACACACTCAATATCAGCCTCTACCCATTGATTATCAAGGACAAAAAACAACAGCCATGGAGTGGCTAAGTGGAACATCATGTTAATCAAGTCAGAAATATTATTTTTACAACCTCTTGATTATTTCTAACAACCTGCTAAAAGCCAGTGGGACTGGGTGGGTCGGAAAAGCTCTGGCGACACTGGGAGCATTCCAGCCCCTGCTTTTCAGCTCACAAGCTGGGACGCCAGGAGCAAGATTCAATTCATATGGGACTTTTTCACAGCAAAATATGGGATGAATTGTGTTTTCTCTGTAAGGCTTACAAACAAATCCCCTTCCCATAATCATTATTTTCATAGATGAGCGTTATTAATATATTTTGGCATTTTAAAGCACACCCTTGAATTTACTCTGGCAACTGCTATACAGCTGAACACAGAATTGGGCAAATCTATTCCATTACTCATCTGCCCAGACTTCAGTAGCATTCCCTTTCTTTATCATTGTCTAACAGAAAAAAATGGAAAAGGTCCCAAAAGCCTGAAGTTTGGAGCCATAACAGGCCTCCTGAGTTGTTTTTCAGATGCTGGCACTCAGACAAGAGGCTGTATCAAAAACCCCAGCAGGTCTATGTACAAAACCTATCAGTCCCATCTGCTGGAAGGATGCCACCGCCGCTATCAGTGTATTAGTTCAGCCATTTGGGGAGAGTAAATGTCAGTATTTGTAACTCAGAAGGGTCAGGGCATTCTGCTGTTAATGAAGCTGCCTGTCCACAGCCAAATCCCTCCATGTACATGATCTGTGGGCGCTTCCCTATTTCCCTTGCCCTTGGAGGGATGGATTAATATTCCAGCCCAGCCACACTTGGGTTTATTTTGCTGTTTGTATTACATCTATATCTGCGGCAGTTAAGTGCTGGTAGGTCTTCAGGTCTGTTAAACAAATTATGGGAGCCTTTAAACATCATGTGCTGAGCTTTATCCCCCCCCCAGCCAGCAGGCAGATCACTCAGGTGTGAGCAGAGAGCAGTGAATAAGGCTTCCTGCCAATCCCCCTCTCCAGCAGGGCCAACTCCCTCGTTATCTAGAAAGGCGGGGAGGGAGTTAATTAGCATGTATTAATATAAGGTTTAACAGCAGTGCCCTGACCCTGAGGACAGAGCTGTGTCTTGTTTTCTCTTCCAGGTTTAGTCCCCGTCTCCCCAGGTGCCTCCAGTCTCTCTGGAGTTCCCTGCCCCTCCTTCCTGCAGCTCTCCCACCATTTAAAAGGCTTTTTTTTGTTATTGTCGTTGTTGTCGTTGTTGTTATCGTAGCACCCTTCACTAGAAGACTCCTGATAATAAATGGGCTGAAGTGTGCTGTAGGTGTAAAGCACTTTATTTTTCAAAACAGCTTAGAAATGAGTACTAGTTCTAGTGGGATTTGAGCTCTCAATTAATTTGGCCCTTTTGAGAAGTGTCCTTTTTGCATGGCCAAGGGGTTTCTTGAGTCTCTCACAGCTGGCTTTGCCATGACCTTCTTCCCCTCTGCTTGCTTGTCTGTGGTGATGGAGCCGGGATGTGTCCTCGGGACGTGGGCCACGGAACGTGTCCCTGCTGCGCTGGCTGCAGGACCCCGGGGCAGAAGGAAGGCTGTGGCTGCCTGTGGGCCTGCTCTCTCCCTGCCGTGGCTGCGATCCCCGTGTGCTTGTGCCAGCTGAGGTGGCTGGGGAAAGAAGCATCTCTGCAGGGTCAGCAGCAGCTCTTGCTCGCCAGCGTGGGTATGATGCTTTTGCAGTGGCTATAGTGGCAAAGCGTGCGAGGACTGGGCATCAAGGGGAGGGAGACCAGAGGTGAAGTGCTGCTATGTATTTATATATATTATAGTATATGATATTATTCTTAAAATGGCAAAGCCTAGATCCTGCCTATGTGAGCAAGTTTTATCTGTTATATCAATACAGTTGCAGCAACATGTAACTGTATTGTATTCAATGCTGTAGAATAGCTCCCTTGTGGACTTTCCTACCAAGGTTTCATTGCCAGAAGAGGTGTGACTTTCATTTTTTCCTTTAAGGGCAGAAAGCTAACATATGCTAACCTTTTTCTGTAAAATCCTGTGGAGATGGGACTGAAGACCTGAATGCAGTGTTGCTAGGTCGGACTAGCCATGGGCCACTTAATGTTGTGCAAGTGAAATGGTTTAATCCCTGCAGTTATTTCAGACTTGCTATTGCTTTTTACCTGATGGGTTGACTTAAAACCCTGTCTCAGCACTTGTTCTGCTTGTGTAAATGCACTTCACTGGGGCGTTCATCCCAGCCTGTGTAGCCAAGCCAGCAGAAGTTTCTAGTTTAGCCTGTCCTTCGTCGGTCGAGGGGATTGTCTCCCCAGCAAGTGGAGCTAGGCGATTTGGCTGTGCTTTGCAGAGTATCAGCCCAGGCTGGTGCAAACCCAGGGCCATTTATCATCTGGGTGCATGATGGATGAGGTGATATGAGTTGGTGGCTTTGGTTCATTACTGTTGGAACCAACTGATCTCCTTATTGGCAGCCTCAGCAGAAAGTCTGGGAAAGGCTCCTTGTGCCCTGTGGCACCTTTCCCTCTTTGGAAGGAGCTGCCGTCCCTCAGTGGGGACTGTGAGCAATCAGCCCATTGACCCTGGAGATTTTGTTGCCCTTATTTTCTGGAGCCCTTCCCTGCTCTGCCGGGGCTTGGTGGATGCTCCAGATGGCCTGCTGC
>Ga0181612_117993_pt1 | contig 10797 bp, 9 predicted proteins | sample HoacroProtozoa21_FD_119630 | JGI IMG/M metagenome (GOLD analysis project Ga0181612, IMG submission 119630) | Hoatzin crop microbial communities from Cojedes, Venezuel. Combined Assembly of Gp0051906, Gp0051904, Gp0051908 | reverse complement strand
ATTTTCAAAATTATTCACCACTTGTGAAATTAGTTTTAATGATAAAATTTTAACAGTAAATGAAAATACTTGTTTTTTTCTAATAACAATTTTCCAGTTAGCTTCCTCACTCTACTGCAGAGAGTAGGTTCTCCTCACAACAAACAGACCGATCTCAGACTGTATTCTAATAGCCATTCCACAGACTGAGTAATCTCCTAGTATTAGGTCTTGCCCAACCCTTGGAAGAACTACCTTTCTGAGAGACAATTATAAGGGATGAGGACACAAGGCTTTACTGAAAATCAGTCTAGGGATTTCCACGCTAAAGGCATGCCTCTAACACTTTACTGCTGGGAAAAATCCTCACCTCCCTGACCAACTACACAAGAGGATTCTTCTGCAAGACAGTCCCTGTGAACACCCTTTTCATGTCTGCTTCTAAGGGACTGATTAATCTAAGACTAGAATTCCTCTAGTTTCATATTCTAACCTTTTGACTTAAATGGTTTTAACGTGGGTTGTTCATCTTCAATTACATAAAGGTTAACTGCAAAGAAAGAAGGGAATAGGCTGTTCCTCTTCTCCACAGGGCAGAAGTTAAGAGACAGGGGAATGACAGCAACTGGCTCGTAATTTAGACAAAAGTTTAAAAAGCTTTATAAAAGGTTACTGAAGCCCTGAAGCGGACTCCCGGAGGGGATTCAGGAATCTCCATGACTTGTAATTTTTAATAACTGTCAGAGTGACTTGCATATAGCTCACCCCTTTGGGCAGAGATAGCTTAGATGAGATCTTATGTACCTTATAGACTTATTATACTACAACATGAATGTTAATCCATAATACACTCCCATGACCCTTTGCACCCAGACGTACTGCTAAGTCTTCTATCAGCTTGTCTTCAAAATAGTGTTCTTCTGTTTCAATCCAAGATTTATCATAGCCTTGAAGAAAGAGATTGACGGCTCGATGCCTAAAAAGGGACATTTAAAACAAAAGTTGTAAACTTTTAAGGAGAAGATTTGATCAATATCAATTTCATTTAGCTTGAAGAACTGTCTAGTCATTACACTTAACATTGAAAAGGAAAGCAAAATTTCTATGGCAAAACCTGCCAAATGCACCAATTTTAAAAATTAAGTTTATATTAAAATGCTCTATTCAAAATTGTGTCCCAGTAACTTGAAAAGCTGATGTTAAAATGTAACAACAATAATTTTAGGAACAGATAATAAATAGAACTTTAAAGAAATTTAAACACAGTTAAGAAATAAAATGTTACTTTGCCACATTAGTGAGTTTTCTTTTGAATATACAATATTTTCATATTCTTTTAATTTAAATATTAAGATCACAGCAATAGATAACTCTGGATGGTGCCCAAATAATTGCATTTTTTTATGTTCAGGATTAGACTTGCATATCTAAAATAACAAGCCATTTTTTTCTGAAATCAAACGGATGATGAAGCTAGGAGAAGGAGGTAAGCCAATGATGATGTTTACTGTTTTTGGTTTTTTTTCTTGAGGATTCAATGCAAAATGGAATGTGTAACAATGAATTCTCCATGAAGAATTTTATGAATCATCTTAATTTTTTTAAAACAACTGACAGTCACATATACTGAAAAGGAAGAAGTAGAATTAAAATATACAGGAATGCTAGTTATGTGCAGATTACCTACTTGTTAAAGAAAGAACAGCTACAGATGGAAATATTTTTGCTCTATTTTCAATTGTCATGGTAGCCTCATTTCAGGCCAGTATAGTCCTCAAGGCCTTGTGCCTCCTTGGACATACTTTAAGATTCATCCTACTAACTATGGTAAAGGTAATAATATGTATACTTTGGGGAACAACTGAGAACACTATTACGTTGAAAAGATCAGATACACATGTTCTGGAAATTATTTTTAGCAATTGCATGAAAAAACAGATGTCTGCTTTTTCTGAACGTTCATTCCTTCCAGAATCTCAGGATTCTGAAACTTCCTTGACTATAGATCCATTTCTCTATTAAACAAGAAAGAAGAGGAAAAGGAAACACAGGAAAAGACGTGAGATGCCTAAAGTATGCGCATATATTTCTCGTCTAATAGAATGCTCTTCCCAAAAGTGCACAAGAAATAAACAAGTTTTCAGATAAAGAGTATCGATTTATTTCCTGCATATAGAGCTTTTAGCATCTAATAATAAAGGTAACTCAATATTTCCAGAGCTATACCATGGCTTAGGAGGAAATTCATCTCCCAAGATGATATTACAGTGACACCAATACGTCCATTTCCGCATTTATCTCCTATGAAAGGCGTCTGCTTTTCAGAAAAGAAAACATATCAGGAGGAAAAGGTGGAATAACAGCAGGAGGAGAGAATCAGAAATTGAAAATACTCTTTTTTACTCTTTTCAGAAGATATAAGTAAATAATCAGATCTATTAAAAGAAAGTAATATACAGAGTATATTGCCACACAGTTTATCAATTGCTGGTTTACATGTTTTTCTTCCTTTTGATCTCACCAAATAGCACTGTATGAACATACATGCATTTGTGAAAGATAGAACAAATATAGCTCTTACCTTGGCAGATTATACAATGGTGCCATTCTGAAGCAGGCAACTACTGCTCTTTTCCTCTGTTTAGATAGCAGCTTATGCCACACAGCTTTTTTGGACCGCTGAGGATGCTCAACCTGTTACACAAAACACACATGGAAAAATAAACAATGTGGCAATGTCCCTACTGTCTGGGCATAGCAATAACAATAATAATAATATGAGATAACAGATAAATCAAGTGGACAGATAATAGAAGGATAATAGATGGGAAAAAGTGTTCTAGACAGAGTTCAAGTGATCAACCAAATTGCAGAATCAGAATTTAGAAAATAAACTTGAAAGCAAAAATCTCCCTTTCCTGGTGTAATATAGACAGTCTCCCTTTCTACTTCATCCTACTTATATTTTTTAGATAGAATATTATCATTGAGGCCATCACTCTGGAAATCTTAACTTATAACACAAAGAAACTTCACTCTTTCTTCCTTTTATATGCAACTCGTTACATACATACAGGTAAATTGTACACCTTCACATTGCCCCAGGCAACACTTTTAAAGGAATTCTTTTAAATGCAGTTAATCTTCTGTTTGAAGTATTTATCACAACCAGCTACAAGGGAAAGGAATTAACTCTAAAAATGAGAGACAGGCACAGTGACTTAGTACTAAACCCCTTCCATGAATCTGTATAGCTAGAATGAACATCAAGATATTCCAGAACACTTCAGTTACATTTCATAATATTACAGCTCTGTCTTCAGATATATTCTCTTTCTGTATCCTGGCTCTACAGTAGCATGAGATGAAACTGAGTGTGCTGCATCCTAATCTTCTGCTCTTTTTTATGCCACCACCCATCCTTGTTTCCATTTAAAGAAAATTACTACTGTGGCCCAGAAAAGCAACTACATGCAACAGTATATAGCCTGACTGGATAACTGGGAACTATGATTCTAGGCTGTGCTACAGGTCACTCCTTTCCCACAGTCTATTCACAGTTTTGCGTTGTATTTCACAACTGTTCCATAAAGTTTATATCATTTGATTGAACCTACACAATTCCTGTGGAGTTAAGAGGGGGATGTCTTTTGAGGGGGTTGTTTGTTTGGGGGACACACACACACACACAGAGACTGTTTCTTTTATGGACAACTGTGCTAGTGGAATAATAGCTCCTTGGTCTCACAGCATCGTCACAGGAGTCCATGGAAGCTAGCATCTCTACCCTGAAAGACTTGGTGATTCTCCCTTGTAATAAAATAAAGCATTTTATTTAAAAGATGTAGTGATGATTATGTTTGTGTAGGCTTAATACTCAATCCAAACATAGTTATCCAAGAGGACTCCACTAGTTTAGTGAAATGAAAAAAATTAGTCTTAGTTAAACAATAAACATTTAATTAAAAAGACTAAAATACTGCCAAGCATTCAGTGAAATGGATAATTACACTTGCAAGATTAAATGGTGACATTCTAAATCTAGTTTCTTCCAAAAGACAAAATACAAATGAAAAATATTTGTTAAGAGAAAGGATAGAAAAGCATTCACTGCAAACATATTTACAGTCACAAAACAAAGTCAGGGAAAATTATTTAGAAGTCAGGCAAACCCAGGTGTGAAAGTTAGGTAATTAGTAATATCATCACGAACAACTACAAAACTCTCTATACTTTCCCAGAAGAAATAGCCTCGGCCTACACAAGCAGATCTCTGGAAATAATAAAAACAAAGAAGTTAGCTGTACATGGAAATAAAATACAAAGAATGAACTGAAGTACTGATCTTTGCCAGTGCAGTAAAGAAAGCATTCAGGCTATGTATATATGGTGAACAGAGTATTTGTATATGGAGAGCAAAAGATTACTCAAGACTATCATAAAACCAGACCCAGTGCTCACATTGAATTACCCATTTCAGTAACAAAAGCACAGGAGCACTTGTCTACAGAAGATAAGCAAAGCTGTAGGGCCAAATCCTTAAACAAATAGGTGCAAAGTACTCAGAATAAAAGCAGCTATCCTTTAGTTCACTACTAGTCATTGAAGTAACAGGCTCCTTTCTACCCTTTTTAAAAGCGGATGCAATGTTTCCTTTTTTCCAGTCACCAGGGTCTTCACCTGACTGCCATGACTTTTCAAATATCACGGAGAGTGGCTTGGCAACTACATCTGCCAATTCCCTCAGGACTCTGGGATGCATCTCATCAGGTCCCATAGACTTCTGTATGTTCAGGTTCCTCAGGTGGTCACAAACTTGGCCTTCCCTTAAAGTGGGAGAGGCTTTACCCCCCGGCCCCCATCTTGCAGTCCAACAACTGGGGAGGGGTGTTCTGCTAAGAAGGTGACACGGCCAGCAGCCCAGATGAAGAGGCTCTGCACGAACACACACACTCTGTTCATGGTGGCGTAGGTAAGTGAAGCCACTCAGCATGTGGTATGTATGGACATGCAGGTTATATCCCGCTGAACCCTGAGTGTGCTGCAAACACCTTTTGGCAGCATGGCTCTTGGAGTCCATCATGTCTGATGAGCTTCACGGAGCAGCGTGACAGGGACCATGGCAGTGCTTGTGTGTTTTCTGAAGAGCATTTCAATCAGATGCAGCTTCACCAGATGGCCAAAGCCTAACTTTCGTACTTTTCTGGCTGCTGTAAAATCACAGAGGAGTTTTTAAGCCATCTCCCTGGATGCTGTAGGCCAGCTGGATGCCCTGGTAGGACTCCAGGCATGATGACACCCAAGCTGATGTGCTGGAAGAGATTCACCAAGAAAACTTTGGTGGTGTCCCAGCAAGAAGGCAGTAGCAGGTGGGGGTTGAAGCCCCAGGCAGTCTCCTGGACCCATCGCGGAAAGGGCAGCTGGGCTCAGTGGCTCAGGAGACTTCTCTGGTGCTGGGCCCAGAGAAATGGAGCTTATCTGCACTTCCAGTAACAGGAGAGGCCTTTCTGGACAACTTTGGTGGCCAGCTCCTCTCAGGGAGCCTTGCCTCTGATAGACCTCATGGCATCTGCTTGTTTTGGGTTATTTATAGAAGGACCAATGCCTCACTCACACATCATGTGATGTGGTCATGGCTATGCAGCCACAGACCCCCCTTGCTTAAGTTTGGACTGTGCTGACTCCCTGTTAGCCTGATTCCCATAGTGATGGGATTCTCCCAATGAAACATGGCACTTTGGTGTTCTAGCGCTGGCATCTGAGCATCCTGGACAAACATCCTCTGTGAGTTAGCAGACCAGCTTCATTCAGCAAGGCAGTCCAAGGTGTCCAGAACACAGTAAACAATACACGGGTGCAGGCTGTCTAAGTACTGTTTGCAGATTATGTCCAGTGCTGCAGCTAGACATTGATTTGCACCAAACCCTTCTAGATTTCAGGATATCTCCATTTTGGATCTACATTTTGCGATGCCCTCTTCTGTCCTATCCCAAATATGTGCTGAAGGCAGTGCCCTGAGTGTGGCAGCTTCAACACTGAGACTTGTGCTCATGCCTGATACGCCATCACCGTCAATGCTACAGCATCAAATAATCCAAGCCATGGCCATCAGTGGTTACTGAAGCACTGATGAGAATAATCGAGCTCTTTCTGTCCTGTTTTTAAGTGTAAAACCTGCAAGTTTGCTAGAGTAGCCAAACTCCTTTATAACCAAACTTGTTTTGATTTTCTTTCCCCTTGGCAGCATGTAAATGCAATCCCCAAGGGTCGCTGAACACCAGCTGCAGTAAACTGGGGGGCCAGTGTCAGTGCAAAGCCAACGTCGTGGGACGCTGCTGTGACTCCTGCTCTGCAGGCAGCTACGGCTTCGGCTTCCGTGGCTGCTACCGTGAGTACTTGGCAGCCAGCACCAGTACCAGTATCTGGCTCTTCATGCGTACCCCAACTTTTTAGGGCTTTGAATCCGTGATTATGTGTGAAGCAATGCAAAATATGTTTCCACAAATAACGAATTTTCCATCGCCACTGCTCGTACTGCCTTTGAGCAGTGTCAGCGATGAGCGGGGTTGGTGGGAATACATTCAGGACACAGCTTTGCTTTCGGTTTTTCCAGCATGCGAGTGCCACCCGCAAGGCTCGCTGAGCACGCTGTGCGACCAGGTGACGGGGCAGTGCTCCTGCCGCCGGGAGGTGGACGGTCAGCACTGCAGCCGATGTCTGCCTGGCTATTTTGGGTTTCCCCACTGCCGTCCTTGCCCATGTAGCGGCTACACAGAACTTTGCGACCCGGTGACCGGAGTGTGCCTGAACTGCCGCGGGTTTACGACTGGAAGCCACTGCGAAAGGTAAGTTGATGGACAGCACTGCAAAGTTCACCCAAACACTGGTGCTCCCTGAAATGCGTGTGTCACTGGGAGCCCATCTACATCCCCATGAATGCATCAGTGACCTTAAATGGAAACACATACCTAAACCCAGAATAAAACTGGGCCTAGCTGCTGAATGGCAGGTATCTATTTGTTTGGCAAATGCCTGTGGGAATGTGCATGTAGTGCCTGTGGGAGGGCTGCGGGCACAGCATGCACACAGCATTGCCCTGGGCTCCCTGCAAGAAGGCATTTGAGACACGGGTGCCATGACACCATGTGCTTGGAGACACGTGCAAAGCACTGCATATGAGATACACTGACTCCTGCCAGCTTTTAAGTTGCCAAGAGGCTAAGCTTGTGCTGAATGCTCAGTTTAATACCTGCAATTATCTCTGAGGAGCTTAAATAAACATGTCCTGTTTCCTGGTTCATATTATTTCCATATGACCAGCAAATGACTTTTCCCACATGTTCCAGCTCCGTTCAAAACAATGCTCCTCTTTTTCATTCTATACACTGGCAGCAGTCTCAGAGTTCAGCAGGGACATCAGAATTATATTCATTAGCTGTTTAGTTTAGTTTGGCAGGATTGTACCTTGTCGTTCACTTTTAAGAGGATTTCCTTGTGAAACCTATTGAGATTTTCTTGCAGTGCTTTTGGACAATACAGCCTTTGGCTATTGTGCTTGTAGGTGGCAAATAATAGGTTAAAAATGGGAGGCTGAAATACTTGCTGCCCTGTGCCTCTGCAGGAGCTCCAGACCCCAGGACGAGGATAATCGAATAGCCAAGACTTCTAGCCTGGCTTGTATACTTATAGAGAATTGTGTTCCCGTTAGCCATAGCAAAGCAGATCAAAGACTGAGGATGCTTCAGAAGCTGCTGTGCTGCCGCAGCTGCGGGGCCACAGAGGGGACGGGACGCGAAGGAGGCGGTGGCAGGCAGGGTGACGGGGGTGGCCGAGCCCCAAAGGAGCACCTAAAGCCCCCTGCCTGTCTGGGTAAGAGCACGGCCACCACTGCCTCGAAACAGCCGTCAGCCCGGGTTTGCAGAACATGTCAGGCAGAGCATGGCTGGTTTCAATGCATATGCTGCATCTAAAATACACACTGTTCTCTGAGTGCTCTGAATTAATCATTGCTTTTTTGCCCGTGCCGGGACTTTCTAATGTCATGCCAACCACTCCTTGTGTGTGTGTATGGAAATAGATGAATATATGTGGTGGTAGGTGAATATACAGAATTTTTACATGGCAGCTTTTAGCTGTCTGTGCAGAACATGTGTGATATGTCATATGTATATATTATCATTTAGATTAAAACTGTTCCAGAGTAGGTGAAAGTTTTCAGAAATATTCCTTGAAATTTTAACATATTTTTTTTACCTTTTGCTCCAGATTTTGGGAATGCAGCTCTGAGTTTACATTTTAGAACACCTTTGAAGCTGGGTATATGTGTACCAATTAATGGGGATAGTATTACAATGACCTGGAAAGTTAAATTAATTATGCAGACATATATATAGATTCCCCTGCAGGGACTGAAAGGAGCACTTCACAATTTCTGCTGCTTTGCGTTGACTGCTTTGACAGGTGCGTGGATGGCTATTATGGAAACCCTCTGAACGGAGAACCCTGCCGCCCATGCATGTGCCCAGGGGCACCTGCAAGCAACAGGTATTTTGCACGTTCCTGTTACCAGGACTCCCAGTCTTCACAACTAGTCTGCAATTGTCTCGAGGGATATTCAGGTACGAAGCAAAACAAGGACTGGTTTTGATTCTATTAAAATTAATGTAAGAGAGAAAAATGACCATCCTCTGCCCATCCTCTGTTCAGAAGTGATAACTGAGGTAATGGTAATAAAATCGATAAAATTTACTGAAATTAGGTGGGGAAGTCCTGACTGAGAAGAGTGGGAATTGTGCAATTAATTTTTGAAAAAGGGATTCACCTTTGTGAATACAGTGAAGCCGCTGATTAATCTGATGGCACTCTGTGGAAAACTCCTCCTTTCCAGGGGCACTGCATTAACCTGGTGGGGAGAGGCAGGGAGAGTTGCAGTTGCTCACTACCTCTGAAAAACAAGCGTTGGAAGACCAATTTGGAAAGAACAGGGCATCAAAAAGAGCTGATAAGATTTCCTAATCAGAGAAAGTCTGTCGTATAGAAGAATCTTGCTTTGACGTTAGGCGCGTGACTGTTTCACTGCTCAAATGGTCACTTTAGCAATGAGGTTTCCATTCTCAGCTGTCTCAAATGCAGATATTTTTGCAGCAAACTGATGCCTTGCTTCCTAAGATCCCATTGACTTAGCTTGAATTTCTGAAGGGAAAACTGAAGGTATTTCCCTCTCCCTGGGTGTTAGAAAGACCTACAGTGATGGAAGCAAGCCCTAATGGGAAACACTGCCAAAAACTAAATCAATACTGCCATCTTTACTTAGGCCAGTTTCCCTTGTAAGTCAAGTGTAGTTTTGCCTGAGTAATTGCTGTAGGGCCAAAATGATGCTTGCTGGTACTGCCCCAGGGGACTTCTGTCCTCACAAACCACCGCAGTCGTCAGTTCTGGACATTCTTCCTCCTGCTCCTTTCAAGACCAGAGGCTCTTGGTCACCTCTGTGGCACCGGGCTCACTTCCTCAGAGACTGTGAAAAGCTCTGGTCCTGAGGACCATGGCTAAAGAGCAGAGTCCTTGGTTCAGAATGAACCAGTGGATGAGGTCCCAGCAATGCCAGCCTGCCCAAAAAGGCTTCTGAGATGCAGAGAGGTAGCACCCCAATCGGGGCAGGCATTGGGATGGTGTGCAGAAGTAATTGCAGTGCCAGCAAGCAAGTACAGAGCGTCCCAGAGCTTGTCTGACCTCCTGGGGATCCTCCACTGGGTTACGGAAAGGAAGGCAGGTCTGCCGGGCTCCGGGTTGCTCTGCGAAAGTGGACCCCCCACCTTCCTGTGCTGCTGTCATGGTGAAATCCCCAGGGAAAATCCTGCAAATATGGCCAACCCTGACTACTGCCACTGAAAGGACTTTGCTGGAAAAAGATATTTGGAGGTGTTGTGTGAGGGGGCACCTATTCACTCCTGCTGAAAGGACTTCCTTGGTAAAAATTACTTGGAAGGAGGAGAGTGCGTTGCCATTAGATTTCAGTGTGGGAGATGTAATTTAAACTGATCATAGGATTAAAGGGCAACAGTCTCAAACAGCTGGACATTTTCCACTGAAAATGTGCGTTTCTACAGACAGTCTGAATCTTTTAACAGTATTACTGGAACTTACATTTTTCACTGAAATTCCCATAAGCCAGCAAATATTTTTACCTTCCTCTCCACAGGCAATCGCTGTGACGAGTGTCTTAGTGGGTTTTACAAAAACCCAGGCAGCCCCGGGCTTGACTGTGTGCCATGTCCCTGCAATCACAACATTGATGTGACAGACCCAGAGTCCTGTAACAGGGTCACTGGGGAATGCACCAAGTGTTTACACAACACCCACGGAGCAAACTGCCAGTTCTGCAAACCAGGGTATTTTGGCTCAGCTCTCAATCAAAACTGTCGAAGTAAGTAAGCAACAGCACTGCAACTCCGTATTACTACCAACAAAAGTTTTAAAGAAATTAGGCTGTAGGGAGAGGCTAGCTCTTGGAGGGACAGTAAAACTAAAGCACATCAATAGAGCAAAATATGAGAGTACCAAATATATTTCTATCCAGTGATACAAATAACTGTTAATATGGCATCTATTAAATTCTTCGTCATCCAAGTCTCACTAAATCTCATACTGAATATCCCTCATAGGAAATACTCATTTATGAAACAAAATCAATACTCTGTGTTAGAAAAGTGAATGTGCATTCAGGCCATTCAGGAAGGAATCAAAAGTAAAGGAATCAAAGATAGTTGTTTATCCATGTTGCTGGCTGATGCCAACTAAGCAATGCTCAGTTAACCAGAT
>Ga0181612_111224_pt1 | contig 10797 bp, 5 predicted proteins | sample HoacroProtozoa21_FD_119630 | JGI IMG/M metagenome (GOLD analysis project Ga0181612, IMG submission 119630) | Hoatzin crop microbial communities from Cojedes, Venezuel. Combined Assembly of Gp0051906, Gp0051904, Gp0051908 | reverse complement strand
TGACCCTGCTTCGGCAGGGGGGTTGGACTAGATGACCCACAGAGGTCCCTTCCAACCCCTACTATTCTGTGATTCTGGTATTCTGTGAGGGAGGGAAGGAAGGAGGGAAAGGAGGGAGGGAGAACAATGACCAAGAAAAGTGTATATTCAGGACATAAACATACAATCAATTTTTAACTTTTTAACCTAGCTGGTGCAATTCATAGAACACTATTTAAGGCTTGCTTAATGTTGCACGTTCCCATCACTGTCCCATAACACGTGAATTATCTGAGGTAACATGAGGCTATGCAGTCTGCTATATCTTTGCTTTCTTGTGTTTACCAGTTAAATCACAGAGTCTGTAAAATTTCCGTAAAGTGAAAATTTAGATGTGGTTTATGTGCAAGAGATCCCATTCTCAGGTTACTGACATCAGGTTTACATATACCATAGGGGACAAAAGTAGTGTGATGCATGCAAACCATGCCTGGACTTACCCAAGAACTGTATTTGACTAACAAGGTGAGCCAATTCAGAATTATATAACTTTTCAGGCTAAACAAAATCAATATTATTTACAGGATGTGATAGTAGGCCTAGAAAAACATTTCTAGCTTTTTAAAAATAGATAAAACTATATTGATTTACAAAATGTAAGGCATTAGGCTGCTTAGATAGACAGAACTATCATGTAAAATATCTAGGTCAAGAAACACCAATAAAACTCCCATTCATCTAATTAGTCAAAAAGAACGATGAAAGGTCAAGCAAGGTTAAAGTGCTCTGTCTAGAGTCTGCTATTCCTGCAGGGTGACAAGTGATTCTTTACGACTTTAATGATTGTCTCTAACAGTCCAGTGAAGACCATGTGCTCTCTGGACAGAGGGGTGCTGCAGGGAGGCACCAACCGCCTCCCACCTCCATCACACCCTGTCTCCAACCATGGCTGACCCTCTGCAGAGCCTGCTCTAAAGGCAGTGCCATCGTTCACACCCTCATAGCAAGAAAACTGCATCTACAGGATGTTTTGATCCAAAACACACATGGATAGGCAACTAGAAGAGAAGGTAAGCCCAGCTTCCTCACCCCATCCCTTCTGCCATGGATCTCCATGAGAAGGAGGAGTGCAAGTGTGCTGCTGAAGGGCAGACATGGTGGAATGCAGCCAGGAATTATAAACAAGAGTGTTTATGACCCAGAGCTGCTGCAGGGAAGCTCTCCATGCATACCAAGAGATACAGCAAAGATCCATCTAATAGGGAGAACATGCTAAAATTAAACCACAGTAGCTTCCACAGAAAAGAAGAATCCAGCATTTGGTTTCTATTCTAGCAAATAGTGAGGATTATATTTATTGAACCTGATTGTGATGCATTTCCTTCACAAGAACTGATATTAGCAAAACCATCTCCAAATTAAAACATTAGTGCATTTTAATGTGATACTGATTAAAGTCAGTGGACATTGGATACCATAATATGAAGGATGACAGTAATCAACATGGATGAAGTGCTGGTAGAAACACAGCAGAAATTCAACAAAGATCAAGTGCCAGAGTAAGGGAAAGTGAAAACATTTCTTGAGGGCAAAAATAAGGTGAAGGATGATCATTAATGTTCTGCTGACACTCCACAGTTATAATGATGACTGCGCAAATGAATATCTAATAAAGAATAATAAAAATAGTTGTGTAGCACCAGCTAGATGGGAAGAGGCAGAGGACAATAGGAAGATGATTCTAATATCAGAGACATTCTGCCCTGACTGTGGCAGAGGCCTTGAAAGATGCTCAGAGGGAGGAAATCTCCATGGAGATTCATGAAAGCAGTTCCTTATTATTTTTTTGCAGAGATATTTCTACCCCTGCATAAGCCATGAGGCCTATTCAGGTTTACTGAAGGTCCTGGAAGATGAAATCTAGCTGTGAAATGGGACGAGCTTAAATGTAAGTGGTGTTTTACAACCTTGTGAAGGAGGTGAGCTACCTACAGGTCTATCTGTGGACAGGCTTTGCAGCCCTGTTACCACGCCACGGTCCCAGCTCTGACAACCCACCTTTCCCAAGAATCTCCTGTGCATTTTAAAATATCACTTATGTCTCAGCCCATCACGTTTCAGGTTTTGGTTTCAAAGTATCTTCATGTTAGATTATTGACCAAACACAAGATTCTGGATGAGAGTCTTTATAGAGCAGAGAGGAACAGAGTGACGACGGGAGGGGAAAATACTGAAATGCTTGGGTTTACTCTGTGGTAATGTACACACCTTTTCTGAAACAGAGTTCAGTTAGTCAGGATATAAACCGTTGACACTATTTGCAAAACCTGAGTTCCCTCACTCACTAATTTCTATAGCTGCAGACTTAATAGGATTGATTACAGCTAGCATTTGACTTGATTAGATTTTAATTGAAAATGTTCAGATGTATTAAAGATTTTTTACCATCAGCCTTTCAGATGACAAGAGATGATGAACCTGATGGAGCTACCAATGCAGCCAGCTTTTAAGTGGGGTTTTGACTGCAAGGGTTATCGTTACAGGAACATCTTGAGTTCCGGCACGTATTTCACTGGCAGAAAGCAAAAAGTACTATTGTGTTATGTATTCCGTTCAAGTTTCTCACTTAGAAATACTTATGATTGTCATCCTTGGCCAGGTTTAAATTGACATTTTTATCACAGCATTCCTGGCATGGTACTGCAGGTTACTTGCTTGTGAGTAGTTATCAGCTGGCAAGAATTTAAAAGGCGGTTGGCTAATTAAAATTATATGCCAAGAGCTATACAGAGGCAAAAAAATAACCAGAAGCAGCCAAAGGCAGCAAAGATTCTTTAAAAAAAAATCTTTTCAGAGAAAGGAAACTTATACATGCAAACGAGTCATAAATTGCACACCTTCATCTAATATTTGATCGTCAAAAAGATAAGAATTAAAATTGGGAAGGTTAGGCTGGTCAAGTTTTATAGCTGAGCGTACTCCCTGAGCATGCTCAAATCAAAACTTATGAGATTAATTTATAAGCTCTTCAAATTCTGAATCTCCAAGGTTTGTGTTGCCTGTGCATTGTTTGCATAATGCAGTTTTATACTACTAAAGCACTATGTATAAAGGGATTATTGTCATATTCAGCACATGAACGATACAGCACAATTCATAGATATCGTACGGTGTTTATGCCTGAGATAGCAGGTAAAGTGTCTCTCTTTCTGATTATCCGTGAAGCAAACGTAGGAATGTGGATGTTTTAGGAGAGAGTGTACCCTTAGCAAAATTAATTCCCCAATGATTTTATTAAAGTCTGCAAATTGCATTATTTTCCCATCATATTTGAAATATTGCACTTCCTTAATGCTTGCTCTAACCCATGGCATGCCTTCTTCCCTGGGGTGTCTAGACATGGTGTCTTAGATTTATGTGTATGATCTCAGTGTGTTACAACATCACTCCTGACTAATGCATTATTACAATACTTACATATATTCCCAAGTGTCACTGTATTGATTAGAAAATCACCAATCTGCATATGCACACCATCTGTGCTTCAGAGAAGCAAAACATGCAGGATAACATTTGCCTTACTCAAAGGGAAACTCAGATATTACTAAAAGAACAAATAGGAACCCTTTTTTATGTTTTGGTTTGTAAAATAACAAAGAAAATGAACACTGTTTCTGCACAGCAACAGTCCATGCCTCTGACAATATAAAACAGAAGTCTTTTCGTCTCTCCACAGCAAGGAGATTTACCTTTAGTAACAACAGGCAAGCAATCTGCCCTTTTAGAGATAGAGAATAATATGGAAGGGAAGCATACTGCTGCAATGAATTTTAAAAATCTCAGCTCATGTGCAACAATAGGGGACTTTTCAGCAGAAGGAGCTGTAGTCAGCAGCAAGTCCTTTCTCAGCTGAAAGCTGCAAGAGTGGTTGTAAAAGATGAATGAGGCCCTTGCTTACTGGGGTGAAATGCTTTTAAAGGACAAGAATCTGCTTATCTTTGATTGATTGCTCAGTCTGATACTTTCCTTTATAAAGTTTATTGACTACAAGCCCATAAATCAAAGAAAAACAAATCACAGGTTCAATTTTGGGGGCACTGACATGCTGCCATCTTGCAGCAATAGCTTTGAAGTCACAGGGCAGGGAAGAGGAGGGATATGGGGAACTCAAAGAGACAAAAGCATCTATTTCAGGTAAACTATTACTTCAAATGTTTGTAAATTATTATTAATTTGTGGCCTATAATATTTTTATGTCAAGAGAACCAAGCTATTCAGATTCTTTTTTTCAAGTCCTGAAACGCAGAATTTACAATGAACATACACACTTTTCATTGTGTTGCTACATGTCCCTCCAGTTCTGCAAGATTAGTCACATTCCCACACATCCCTCACCCTCTGTAAGGATGTTACATTTACAATTTAAACTATTGAAGTAAGAATCAGATTTCTTTCGGGGGGATTTGAGGGTTGGGGAAGCTCAAAATCTCTGTGCTGAAACACCCCATACAATTGCATCTAGTAATAGATCTTGCTCACATGGGGCATACAGTACAATACAAAGCACAATAATACAGATTAATTTGTGCTGTTGACCTTGACACACTATTCTATTGTGTCTTCTTTTAAAGTCAGCACTCAGGTCACTAGAACATCTGGTGTTTAACAAAAAATCCCATTCTAAAGTGCTAAACGTATTGAAACAAATGGTACTGTACTGTCATTATACAGTGCAACCTCTCTGCTAGGGGTCTAATTTCAAGGCTACCCTGACTGAACTACATTATTATTAATGGTTTTATAATTCACATCTTGCCACAGTACACAAAATACCTAATTATCAAACGTAGCCTTTTAAAACCTGGATTATGTTCCATGTAACCGGAACTGGCTGTCACTTTCTTTTAATTTTATCTTTGGAGACATCTGGAAGGGCTCAGCCCACACGCTGCTGAATGTCCTGGCCTTGACCCAGCAGAGCACTTTCACGTGCACATGTATTTATACACACAAATAGCCCCCTATATTTTAGCAGGACATGCTTTTAAGTTACGTGCACGTTGGACTGCCTTGCTGAATGTAGGAACTGGGTTCCCCACATCAGCTAGAAGTTGCACAGCACTCAGTATTGGGTCCTCCCCGTGTTACACCACGTTATTTTCAGCTTGTGCTCCAATCTACCCTAGTGCTCAGTGCTGAGAAAGGCTGATACAGCCTTTTAGGAAGAGACTGAAGATCAGGGAGATGATTGGTGGCAAAGAGTAAGCAGCTTTGTTCACAGGAGTATTTTCATTATGTTTAATATGAAAAAGAAAAAGCAAAGGGTAATGACTCCGCCCTAGAAGGTACTCCAGCACCTTACTACCCCTCTGACACCAGCGCCGTCCCCACAGCTCTCTCCCACTGCTCTGCTAGCTCTCTATCTTCCAGCAAAGATTCTCCATGTAACCAAACACACTGGTTGTCTCTGCAGGATCCTAGGGAAGTTCACAAAGCTTCCGTGGGAAGGATTAATGGTTTCCAGCGGTCTGACAACCTTTACCTGACCTGAAGCAGATTGCGAGGTCTGTTAGCATTTCAGTTTTCCCAATTAGTAGGGAGCCATACCACTCAAAGCCAGGCGCTCCTAATTGCACACTTTGTGCTGTGTGTTGTGGTGGTTGATTCTCCCCTACTTCACAAAAATGGCAGTCATTTATGCCTCAGCAAAGCAAGTATGAAATGTTACTACTCTACTTTTTCACCTGATTTGCACTCACTCTGCAGCCCAGGCAGAAAAGAATTAGTCCTGAGAACTACACCCGTAGTTCAGTACTATGTATCTGAAATATCAACCTTATATTTTTTTTTTATCAGGTGGGGAAAATCCCCACAATCAAGAGCACACAAAAGTATTATGGGCACCTATAAACTAAAATGTGTGAATGGCAGTGCCTGGGAAGGGACAGGTACCTCCAGCTGTTCAGAAAATGGAACACTGCTAAGGGGAGGATGCAGGTGTATTTGCAAAGAGCAAGGGATGCACTTGCTGAGCTGAGCAAAGAAGGGGCAACAGAAAGAGGCTCAAGGTCTTTCGGCACAGAAAAGTAATGACCCGGAAAATGCCTTTGACTCACAGCAGAGCTGGAGGAGGAGGAGGTGGTTGTTACGCTCTGACTTGGGCCAAGGTGAAGTCATTTCCAGTTGTTTTAAATGAGATTTCTGCGATAAGGTCCCAGCTGATCTCCATAAGAAGTTTATATATGGCTACTGAAAAGAAGAAAAAAGAAAAAAAGACTGATACCGCTGAATGAGAAGACAGCTTCTAGCAATCAATCGCCAAAGACCTAATCTCATTAACTCCTTCTAAGATTTCAGCCATCAGTCTGTAGTTGGCAGCTAGTGGAGAACTGAGTACAATGAGACATCTTTTAAACATTATTTTTTCAGGCTACCTTCCTGATCTTTTATATTTGTTTGTTCTGCAGTTTCTTAGAAGTTACAACTGCTGAAGGAAGTAGAGAAAATCCAGGAAAAAAAAAATAACCTGCTCTCCTATGCAGCTTCATGTCGCTGGGTCAGTGATTAACAAAGACAAGGTCCTACTGCAGGGAAGCTAAATGGAGTTCATTACAGGCATGAAAGTTAGCAGGGCCAAAAAGGTGAGACTATAGGAAAGAGGATGAAATAAGAGCCTAACAAGTGTGGATTTTACTTCCTCAGTGCAATAAGGACAGCTTTTAACTACCAACTACTCAAAAAAAAAAAATCTAGATAATAGTGCCTTTAAGATAGGTACTGTCTTATATACTGTACTGTCTTGTATATACTCAGCAAAATTAAAATTATAATTTATTACTTTAAAAATTCTGTGTTGTGCTGCAATGAGTAATCTTTGTCTTGCAGACTGAAAATTTGTTATTGCGCTCTATCCTGGAATAATTAGAAAAATGGAAAGAAAGATTGATAGCTTTGAAGTGGAGGAGAATGATGTCATTAAACCCGGATGGAGATAACCCCACAAAACTTCGTCACCAGTGCTCATTGCTTGAGTGCCTTGGGAACGCCAGCGCTTCCTGGGGGTGCTTCCCAGCAGCAAACTTCCCGGAGAAGGAGACTATAGACAGCTTGCTCCTATACACACTGACAGAACCTGGAACTACAGCCAGCAGACACTGAGATATGAGAGGATTGTCTTGGACCTGAAGTCTGGAAGCAATAGCCTGTGTCTCACTCACAGACAGCTTTTGGCCACACATTGCTGCAATGAGTACCTGGGCAATACAAAGAGGGTGAGCTCTTGCAGTGTGTCATGTTTTCTCTCCAAAACTGACAGTGAGTAATCACTCCTTCAGGAGTGATTTTACACTGACACTACCCACTGTTCTTGTCTTTTGTTAGAGAACCTGAAGATTTCTGCTACAGCTGCCAATGTCCTGTATTACTAAAGAGTCCAGGTGTCTTCACCACAACCCTCACAAGGTGATGTATGAGTAGGTGTCCATCAATCAGTGACCACAAGACACTGGTCACTGTAGAAGTTGCTTAGAAATGGAACTCACCTGAGAAAGGGATATGTGATGGTGAGGCTAGAAAATCAAGTACTTTTCAGAATAACTTATTCGATTAGCCTAGAAAAATCAGGCCCAAAGGAGATATGAATGGTAGCAAACCAAAGTTTTTTGGTTTGAAGCTTCAGTCCACAAGAGATCAAAAGCTCCTAAGCAGGAGTGTGTAGGCAAATACCTTTGTCAGAACATACATCCAGTAACTTCAACGTGTAAACAAATGAATAAATGTTTTCAGGGAAACTAGAGGATGAAACACGGCTTGAGGCCCCTGATTCAGGACTGCCTGACACCTAGAAAACTGGGAAGAAAAATGAGAAATGATAAGAAGCTGATGAATAGTAATGTATTACGTGGTCCCGGTAAGTAACAACCTCAGGAATCTCTGTACAGATTAGCTCTCTCAATAACTTTAACCATACATCATATGCCAACAACACCTTTTACTATTTCTTTTATAGCCAATATTTTAGTGTTACATAAATTATTCTTCTGAATTAATAACCATAGTTTGGCTTTTCTGGGGGAGAGGACTTCAGACCTTTTATGAGACACCACTTAGAAGATGATCTGTTTTCTAAGTAACCCTTAGAATAGGCAGGAAGAATCAGATGTTAGAGTAAATTAACATGGCATAACTTGCTTCCAACAGCTTGTTAATGGAAGTGAATTCAACAAACAGCACATCCCAGAAGGTGAAAACTGTCCCTGTTTGCACTTTTGTGCAAAACAAACCTCAAAATGAAGCAAGAGGAGGGACACAAAGAGCTACCTACCATGAGCATCGCTTAATAACTGTAGTCTTAGCAGAGAAGACGGGGATGAAACAGTGCAAGTCCGAGGCAAGAAGAACTAGGCAAAAAGAAAAAGGAATCAACAGACAAAAATTTAAACTTTCAGTAATCATTAATATAAGAATTTTGATGAGACTTCCTAGGACCTTAATGCCACATTGCTCTTCAGAAGGTGAAGGGCAGTTTGAAACAGGGCACTGTGATTTAAAATTCTTAAGGATTTGGGTGAAAATCTGGCTTGTAATAGCAAAAAAATACACCCCAAATATGATACTGAAATAACAGCAAAAAATATACCATACTGGCACATGGTGACATTCATTACAAGAATATTGCTAAACCATGTAAGATCTTGAAGATATCATACTTTTAACTTGCTCTTAGTTACATGTTCTCAGACTTGAAGAGAAAATGAAGAACCTAGTTTGTTATTTTGCTCAGATAATAACAGTTATAAAAAGAGATTAACTGTCAGTATCACAAATTAATATCACAGAAGTAGAGAGGCTCAAATAACTGGCTTAAGCCATAAGAAAAGAAGCAACAACACAAATCTTCTGCTTTGACGTAGGAATGGCTAGCCACATCACTACCGCGGGAAAATGCTTACATAAAATGAAATTTGTGTTTAATAATTCTGTGTGCTTTTAAAATCTACATTTTGTTTTGTTCTACATATAGAGGCAGCTTTTGATTTCAAAGCATAATGCACTAGCTACAAAAGCTGATGCTCAAGTTAAAAATCTACAGCTTTTAGTTCATGCTTTCAATTCCCCCCCCTTTTTTTTTAAAGAACCTCTGAACGTCTAAATGATAACATGTTTCAAGTAGCTGCTCCTTCCCTGGAGTTGGACAAAATTGAAAAGATCAAAGTTAGTGCAATCTTGTTCAAAGGTGAGGAGGTGAAATCTTCTGTGTGCTGGAGGATCAGAGCAAATAGAAATGTACAATGCTTAGTGTGCGACACCTGAAGCCCACTTTCATCAAGGTACCTCATTTTCATCTGAATTCAGAATGTATCTCATTTTATGGTAGAATAAGGAACAGCACAGGATTAGCTTGGTTACAAAGAAAAGAAGCCCTTCCCCAACGCTGAAAAGTAAATATCAGTAAAAGGTGAAAAAGGTCAATTTTTTTTAGAATAACTAAATTCACCACATTAACTTCTATATTCCTTCTTTAAGTAGCATTTATATAATTGAGTAAGATGAAGCCATTACACCTACGATGTTTCAAGTATCATAATGCTGTTGATAGTTGAAGAGTTTCTTGAAAAAACACTGTGTTTTGAAGGGGGCTGCAGAGAGGGGCATCTAAAAAGGGTATGATTTTTCCATAAAATTTTCATGTAACTGATGTGCCCTGACATAATGCATCACGATGAAATACAGCTGCCAAAAAAGAACTTCAAATGATGCCCTTTTTCTGGAGAGAAAAAAAAAAGGTGATAAGAAAATAGGTACCTTTTCAGCAAAAGCTTTTAAAGCTTTAAAAGCACAGCAACCAGTAAAATGGTTCTCAGGTAAAGGCTTCTTTACTCAATTTTGCCTAAGTACCTAGAAGCTAAATGGGTGGAAAACTGTATGGAAAATAATGCTCCAGCCTCTGTGAGAACTGGAGATGTCCTGAACACAAGACACCGTGACACAGGAAGACAAGAGGATTTTAATGTCCTTCTTCTACCATGGCATTTTCAAACACACTGGAACGTCCATTTCCAAATTATTGGGAATTGTGCTACATTACACTAATAATGCTGATCTGATTATGTTTTTGCATAAACCTGGACTTAAGCATGGTAAAGTGGTCACAAACATGCAAGCACTCAGAAGCTGAACAGAGATCCACATTTCTATTTTCCCGCTTTGAATATGTAGAGTTTCTTCTGCATATATTCCTGTCCTAGGGCTGTTGCTGTTGCTGTAGCGCTCTCTTAAATTCCAGCCTGTACTTTGCTACTTAAATGCAATAAGTATTGTTGTATATAATGTCTATTACGGGTCAAACCTTGACCTGAAAATCATGTCTACTCAGGAGTACTACAAAAGTCTTCTATATACAGCCCTCCTAGAAGCAATCCCACAGAGTTACCTGCCAAAGGCCATTTCTCCTAGGAGCAATCCCACAGAGTTACCTGCCAAAGGCCATTTCTCAAGGATTCACCCAGCACATCCACACCCAAATTCCCGCTTTCATTTTCTTTCAAACCTCAAGACTGCGAGAAAATCTGCTAAAAAAAAGTGTTTTGTCTGGCAGTGGTAGCTCCAGAAAATGAACCCCTGGAGGTAGAACATGTGGAGATGCTGGGGTCTGCAACCTGGCTGTGAACTGGGGTTCAGGGACAGAACAGGGACACAGGTGACAAGACATCCAAAGAAGAGAGACACGAATATTAAGAAAGCACTCGCAGAAAGTCAACATAGTACATATGCATGATTAGACTGGGTGCAACTGAATCTTCCACCAAATTACTACTT
>Ga0181612_169361_pt1 | contig 10798 bp, 7 predicted proteins | sample HoacroProtozoa21_FD_119630 | JGI IMG/M metagenome (GOLD analysis project Ga0181612, IMG submission 119630) | Hoatzin crop microbial communities from Cojedes, Venezuel. Combined Assembly of Gp0051906, Gp0051904, Gp0051908 | reverse complement strand
CGTGAACGCGGGGAGATTGAATTAAGGTGGGATTTGGCACAGATACAGTTTGTCAAAGTTATTCCTTCAGCGCTTGAAAACAATGTAATTCTCCATCTTTCTCACAGACTGCTGAATGTTTGCAAAGACATTTGGCATTCGGTCTGTGCAGTTAAATTCTGGCACAACAGAGTAGAGAGTCTTAAAATGAGAAGTATTAGTTAATCTTTACAGTTGGCTCTGCTACCAGTTCGGTCTGCAGTATATTAGAAAGATTGTGAAATAAATGATCTCCTCTTGATTCTTGGTTGTGTTCTGTAGCTGCATTTGAAATGTAGATCGATGGTGAGCCTTAGCCACCAGACATGGGGGGAATGGTTGAGTTTACAGGCTGTACTTCTAGGGGATACATTGTATTAGATATTAAAAAAAAAAAAGAAAAAAAAGGGCAAGATCCCAAAGGCTTGCCTAGTGTGAACAGCACTTATGGTAGCACTGAATTTTGTATTTCAGGAGCATTTGCACTGGTTAGTGAAAGCTAGTTGCTATTCTTTGCTGTTTTTGATTATGTTAATTAATTGTGCTCAACTATATAGGCAATCAGTATTGGCTAAGCACACGGCAGTGTTGTAGCTGAGTTATTGTAAATTTTGGTAAGAGATTTTTCCAAAACATTAGATAATACTTGTTCCTTAATTCTGAAATAACACCAGCCTTTCTGTCCTGCTTCTCATACGTAAGACTGACTTGCACAAGAGCTCTAGCTGTGAGAGAGAGATAGCTGTGTGCCTCTTCCTATAGAAATGAGTGAATTCTTCCTATATGGGTGAATGCATTTTTGTGAGTAAGATGTACTTTCATAGTTTATTGTGAATCAAAACCAAACATTTTGCTAACTTGAACTGTTCTGAGAGTGGTAGAACAGAGAGCAAGAGGATTGCCATCAAAATTGTTGAAGCGTTTTGAAGATCTGCCTTTACAGATGCCTGGGGGTACTAACGATGTTAGTTTGCCCCCCCCCCCCTTCCCCCACAACCACCCATTTCCCGTTCAGCCCAGGCTGTTACATTACCTTTGCATATCAGGGAAGCCATACTGAATTATTACAGAAAATTCATTATCATTTAACTACTGTGTTTCTGTGCTGGAAAAAAACCCAGCATCTAGCTGTATCTGGCCAAGATTTGGGGATGTGCTTGAAGCACGTGACGATGTTGGCTGAATTAATTCCAAAAGATGGCAGCTGGCAAGTGTTAAGCCTGCTCTGAGCGTGGACAGGCAGGCAATTTCTTCATTCAGTTAATTGTTTTTGAAGAAGATGCAGGATAAACAAGTGAGCTCAGTTTCTTTTTTCTACCTGAAATGATCATCGCTTATAGCCTTGACAGGAGAAAGCTGCCTTTTTGGGATTTCTCCTGAGGCTTTGATGTTTGAAAAATTCTTCTCTGATGTGTTCGTAGCTGCACTAAGCGGGGCTGGATTTCGACGTGATTCCTTACACAGAGTAATGTCTGATCCTGAAACAATGTAAAATCTTTTATTTAGAATTGAATGCACATTTCCAAGCAATAAACCAACTGTGGAGTATTTGATAACAGGAAATTTACAGAATTGCAGCTTTATATGTCTGCTGCATATACTTTCTGTTCTGCACATGTACCATGCTGATGTTGGGCAGGACTCTGATTTTGGCAAAGCTGGTTCTGAACCAGGAATGTAGGACAGATCCTGTGTGCGCATTCACTATGTAACTCCATTACAGGAGTCTAACATGAAAAAAATAGTTCCATGTATTTCTAGTGGTAACAGCAAATTTTTGGCATGGGTGACTAATTTGGCCCTGAAAAAGTATGAGCTGGTAGCCATGATAGCAAGCTGCAGTGCTTTTTGAAGTGAATTTGGCACTAGATCTTAAGAAGGTGCTCCTTCAGTGCAGTGACATTTTTTTAGAGTAAAAATGCTAATATCTTAAAATATTTTCAAAACTTACCAAGCTAAATACCTTGTTTTTTGTAGCAGGTGGAGTTCATAGCTCCGTTTTTTCAAATCAAGGGTATTTGTGTTTAAAAGAAAGACACTGTGCTTCCCGCAGTAGTCTGTGTATCTCTGAATTGGGAAACAATTTCCTAGAATATGCAGGGAATCCTGAACAAACAGAGTATTGTCAAATTGATAAGCTAAGTGTGCTAGAGGATTTGAGCGCTCCTGTAAATAGGAAACCAATCTGAAGAAAATACGTTAAGACCTTGAGGAGAGAGGATCTTAAAGGAAAAATCTAATCGGGAGATGCTGAAGAAAAATGATACATTTGAAATGGCAATTAAATAAAAAAAAAGGCCAGGGGAGAGAAAAGAAAAGGTCTATTTGGGAGGGTTTTTTGTTTGAAGACCACAAAGTAAGTAAGGCTCAGGAAATTAGGGACTGGTGTTGCCTGGAAATGTAGGTTGTGTTGGTTATAGTTGCTTCTGGATTTGTTTTATCCTGCTGCCTAGGGAAGACAAAATACACGTTAACAGTTTTGTAGGGTGAAATATTTGCATTTGTCACAGTCCCTGGGAATTCTTCAGCAGATTAGAATAAAGTATTGGTGGGAGGAAGGGAAAGGAGAAGGACAGAAGGACAGGGAGAAGCCTTAGTGGCCATTCTTAGAGAGCTACGCAGGCTTCTTGGGCATAATCATACACTTGGCTTTTTAATTTTGAGAAGCAATGTATAAAATGTTTCAGTTTACCATGAATCTGTCTGAAGATGTATCCAAACGGCAAAAATTCAGTGTACTTCTGTAAGCTTCAGAATGTGATCCTGTACATGCATCTGCTTTTTGTTTTTCTAGAGATTCAGTAGCTCACAGTCTTGACACTGAGCTCGTGCATAACAGCTCTATCAAATGTGGTGCTTGTTCTGCAGTATTTGTAGCTTTTTAGAGAGGAGATTTTGAAGTTAAATGCCTGGAAATATGAAACATATATGGCATTGAGGTGTAACTGTGTTAGACAAAACACTTGAAGTATGTACCCATATGTACCAACGTTATGAATATTATAATATGGTGATTTTCAAGAAAACCGAACACTCTTCTGTTTCAGTTCATAGGAAAGTGAAAAATAGGGCATGTTAAAGAGAAGAGGCTAATAAGATAAATGTTTAATATTTGAAATGCAGAAAAACCATTAAGTAGCAGAGAGAATTTTTTCCATTTTATTTCTAGCTCATTAGTTTTTACAAAATAGCCTTGAATAAAATTATCCTAAGGGGCCTATGCTTTACATTCTGAACAGGCATACTCAGATCAAAGCTTTTTCTTCATCTCAAAACCTTTTTTAGGGCTGTTGTTGGAAGAACACTGGTACTGCAACAGTAAGAAAGTATTCTAATAGGGTTTTGAGGAACCTGAAATACCAGTTGATTCTGCTGCTTTTTTAAACAAAGAGAACATTTTAAAGTTATTGGAGGCTAAGAAAAATAGGTGACCTGTAGTCCATTGTGGGGTACTCTTCTGCAAAAGTTACATTTGTGTGGTACCATCTTGCAGTGGTTCTTATTCTTTTGGGAGAGAACCACAGAATATAGTGTCAAGAATGGCTAATGTGTTGCTCTGCAGACAAAAGGTGAAGATGGCAATAAATGATGGGTTGGAACTTTTAAAAGACGATGTCAATTCTTTCTGCATTTCCTGGTGCAGAGATTCCCCCTCTTTAAATAAAGAAATACATGAAGGAATTAGAAACTTAATAAACAACTTCCCTAAGCCTGTATTCCTCCTTTGATCTGATGTCATGCTTTTTTTTGGTCAAAGGTAATGCTGAGAAGAAACTGTTCAACAATTTCCTCTTTCTCTTTTTGTTTATACTTTCTCTGTAGAGTGAAAAGGACTAAATTTTCGTTCAGCTGTGCTTTGGAGTACAGGAGTGTGATGGCTTCTGGAATCCCAGGCTTGAGCTAGTACAAATTCCTGGGTTTTAGTGTCTTACAGGCTAGCTGAAGCTTTGTAGTTGAGTCCTTTTTTATAGATTTCTTTTTTGTGTGTGTGGTAAATTTATGTTATGGCAATAAAAATGTTTTTGTCATATGTAGTGTTTATAATTTATAATGTATTTTTATGCTCACAGCAAAGAAGAAGAGGTGGTTTGCTTCATTATTCACTTAACGTGCCTCTCTGTAATTCTGATACTGGTTAAGGAAGTCATGCTTGCAAGTAATGTAGAACTGGAAATCCTTTGCTTGGCTGTAGAAGTCTTATGTTATTTTCAAGGGGAATTTCAGAGTCAATTGTTTCTGTGATGGATTAATACAGTAAAAAAGTGGAATCATTGTCCCTGACTGTGTTGTCAGTTTTTGGTCTTTGAAGATAACACTGTTAATGCTATTAGCTAATGTTAATTTGATATGAAGCATGAGAGACAAAAGCAAGCGGATGAACAAGTGACTGCAAATAACATAAAATGCTATGTTGCTTGACCTCTAGGATACATTTTTATTACTGGGTTGAGGAGACATATTGTGTATCCATTCAATTAAGATGAAGACTCAGAAAGGGAGAGGAAGAACAGTAAAAATTGAAAATGAAGCTTGGAGATTTGTGGTACTCCTTTTCCTGAATTAGAAATGATGGAAATTAAAGTGTCAGACAGTCTTGATAAGCTGCTTTGTCTGTGTTTGTAATCAGACGACTTTATGAAGATTGGAATTATTTTGGAACAAACAGGAAGAAATGGAACAACCGAACCTATGAAAATTGGTATGTGTGAATGATGAATTTATGACACCTTTCAGCAGAGGTTCACTTTGGAATGCCTTATTGATAATTCTGTAGAAAGAAAAACTCTGCCTAAATATGCACAGTCAGATACAGTTTTAGTTTTGCACTAAATTTAGATTTTTCTTAACTATTTTTATTCAAGTTTATGAATCATCATCGTCCCTTATTTCATAAATTTGCTAATTTTTGGAACAAACTAATTTTCTTTTGGCTATTTCCTATTTTTCTAATTCAGTTTGTTTTCCTTTTTTTTTTTTTTTCCTTATTTATTTGTAAGTAACGCATTGCTTCTGTGTGGAAAGATTCATCAGTGAGGCTCCATTCCGTGTGTGTCTTTACATCTGTAGAGCTAGTGATACATCTCGTGAGCTTATATATCTGCAACAGAGAATATGTTATACTCTCCCCCCTCCCTCCTTTTAGTGGGTAATGTAAAAAAACCCAACCCAAACCAAGAAAAAAACCCACCACAAAAAACCCTCCTAAAACTCTATAGACTCACAGCTCAGCAGTGTTAAATAGAATGAACAATATCCTTCTCTTTTCGAACATGGTTAGATTTGCAAACTTAAAACTGCAGGGAGAACTGCCTCTACTTTTTTATCCTATTTGCAGATACATTACATTCCTGTTACAGAATCCTCTGCACAATTTCTGCTTGAAAAGTTCTCAAATGTTGTGGTATATAATTTTTCAGCTAGGCGGCTAGGACCTGCAATTCAGACCACCTAAAATTAGGAATCTAATTTCTCCATCTTCTTAATACTTAGAGATACGGACCTAGATGATTTAAAATACCTGAGAGAGATGCGTACATTTGGACAGAGTAAATCCCCTTTTGAGTGTTTTAAATATAATACTGCTTTATGTGTGACTGAAATAGGCATATATGCTCTCTACTTCATTGTGATGCATTTGTTTTCACGTTAGCTGTACTACTGAGAAGTAAGCAATGTGAAAAATGAAAGAAGAGTGAATCATATTTGTGGCCTAAATACAGAATTGTCACTGATTTAACTAAACTGTTTGCTAAAGGTAATTTACCTAAATCAGTGTAGCAAGCTTGTATGGTTCAATTGGGTGAAGAGTGCCCAGTACTCATTTAGCTTAGTTTGGCTTCCAAACCAATTTTCCCATACTTAACAGAATGCACCAGAGGCGAGCTCTGATGTAAATAAATCAATTTGCAAACCAGTTTGGCTAAATTGGTGCAATTTCTGTGTGATTTCTGTGTAGGCCGCTTGTGGTATTAAGGTGTTCAGCTATCAGTTTTGCTCCTGAATGCTTGATACATTTGAAGTATGCTTGTTTTCAGTATGCAATGCTTTTCTTGAAATTCAAGTATTTGAGTGAAATCAGATTGAACTGAGAGTCACCTACTCAGATACTTGCTTCCGAGCCACTTGCTGCCTATGTTTAGTACTTTTCTGCTCCTACTCCTTGCCTTGGACTCTTTCAGCTGTACATTTGCTATAAGCACAGAGTGTTGTTTCTATATGTACACATGGATTTGACTTGTGCGCATTTTGGATTGAGCAGCAGTTGCCCTGGTGTCAGTTAGGGGCTTCCCTAGTTGTTACTGCAGTAGAGACAGTAATGAGTTCCCAATGCAGTTCACTGTCAAGTTTGTGACCTCATCAAAGTCAAGCATAGTTATAGAGAGCTTGAATGGCCTTTTTTTTTTTTTTTTTTGGGAGGCCGGTTTGTAATTTTTATTTTTTTTTAGGGTTTTTTTTTAATTTTAAAAAACAAAAACTTTAACCACCTCCCGCCAGCCTTTTTTCCATTTTTAACAACACAAAACCCCCAAAGGATTTTTTTTTTTTTTTTTTTTTTTATTCTTTATGTTTGTGCTGAATTCCCTCCTTGTTTGCCATGCCCCTCAAATGCACAACAGAACTATTGCATGCTCTTGGGATGTGCTGTGGCTGCATGAGCCCTGTTCAGGCAGACCTCTAAAATCTGTTACTTCAACATTAGTGATTTCTATTCCCCCAGTACAGCCCAGCTTCTGCCCTGCCAAGCCAGGGAGCAGAGGCTGGGGGTGGATGCGCGGCATGGGAGGATTGACGTGAGGCTGGGATGTGTTCAGAATCAGCAGAGAAATTCTTGTAGTAAATCATGGGCTTGTGTTTTTGCGGTGGGTCGCATGCAGATGGATCGAAGGGTGAGGTCTGTCTGTCCGCTGCCGTGTGAGGCAGTGAGAGCCATGCCGAAGGAGCTGGCATGGGCAGCTGCCTGGATGGACCTCTGGAGGTCCATGCAGGTGCAGCCTTGTTTTTATCTTTCAGGCCTTTTTTAATGGTAGAACAAGAGACACACCAGAGCATCAGCAACCTTAAAAGCTGTTTTTCTACATGAAACTATAGATGGCAATCACAATCAAAATGGAGGCCAGCACTTTTTCATTTTAAAAGGTATGTAAGTAGTCTCTGTTCCATGGGAAGGTAAAGCAGGGGCTCAGCAGGAAGCCTCCATAGGCACACGCTTGCTCGGCAGTGCTGAAGGGATGTTCGAGTGGAAAGCACTGGGTGCCTATGCAGCATCACGGTAGCTCTGTTTAGTTTCTTTTTACTTTATGAGGCTGGACAAATTCTGTAACTGTAAATTTTTGTTTTGCTGTTTGAATTTTTTATAGGAGAGGAAACTATTTGGACTGAATTTTGCCTGTCATCCTCTACTTTATTAAATGTCTCCTTTCCGCTGCTATACACCCCTATTCATTTTGAGGAAATGAATGCAGCCCTTTGGGTGGGGTAGGAGGTTATACAGTTGCAGCTTTTATATCATTCGCTCAGTGTATATCTGCCTGGGGAACAGAAACCCCAAACTTTCTCAAGATCTTCCTTGTCATTGTAGATAACAGACCCATGCTTTCTTGTATGGGAAATACTTTCACAGATGATATATAACCTTTAAATGCAGAAATTACAGTAAAAAGCATTTATTAAAATTGTACAGTTAGCACCCTGAATTAGGGAATACTAAAATTCAGCATTTAGCAGTAACATCATCCTTACGTGATGCAAGATTGTAGTGCTGCGTTATACTGTTCACCTAGTCAAAGAGGGCTGTTGCTACCTCCACAGTTTGTTCACCAAAATTCATCACATGGTGTGGAGATGCTGGTAGGTATCTATTAGTTTGTCATGTCCTTAAATTTCCTTGAAAACTTTGTAATGAATTCAGTATCTATAGATCAGGCACTCTGGTGTAATCAAAAACAAGGATCCCCATGTGGACTGTGAATTGCTTTCATTTGGGACCACTGTGTTTTCTTTTGTGCTAAGGGGGTTTCCCTTTCTTTGGGTTATAGCTGTTCCACTTCTGTGGGAAGTGAAAATATTCTGGTAACTTTGAAAGTCGTTGAGAAGGGTGTTATTTTTATAGGGTGTGTTTGAAAGAAACAGATTCAGAGATGAGATGAGGGATTACATGGTGATGCTATAAAGACCACCTTGGCTTCCTCCTTGCAAGCTAAGCTACCTTCTCAACACTGCTGTGGGCACCACTGTGATTTGTTTCCATACAATGTGACTTTTTATGCAGGATAACTAATGTATGCACTGGTCTGAAAGGACAGTTCACTGCAATGTAGTGTTCAGCAGTGGCAAAGAGGCTGGAGAACAAATAGAGACTTTCTGTCAAAGACCAAGAACTGCCCTCCAAATATTGCCAGAATAAATAAAGCAGTGCAAAAAAACTGCTTCTGAAGGATAGCTGCGCATTGCTGTTTTGTTTTTGCAGAAGATGGAAGCCAACTCCATTTGCTCAACTGCAATTAGTGGCTTCACCCATTTCAGAGTAGACTGTCTTGTAATGCACTAGAAAGAGATTGATTTGTTTGACTAAATGTCATTGGAAATGTCATAAATATGAAAAAAACTTGTTCTAAATTTCAAAGCAATAGGTCTTGCCAGTGGGACTCTAACCCAGTCATGCAGTGTGTGGCTGCTGGGTATCACTTCAATGTGTTTTCTTCATATTTGTATATAGTTTCCAGCAAATGAGAAAGGTTGTGAGAACCAGAAGTTTTGCCACTTTACTGGCTGGTGGATGCTTATGTGGAGCATTACCTCATACTGATGGATTTCTTTAATTATGTTTGTTCCTAAATGTAGTAGGATTTATTACATTTTCAAATGTTTATAACCACTGTAGGATCTGACTTAGCGAATAAATTAATGTTTTGTGATTTTGACCTCTGAGGACATACAGACTTTCAAGGTTTGGCTGTTGCAAAGCTTAGGTTTGATTCTGGATCCAAAGTAATGTTTTAATGTTTTGTTTAGTCTGGAGTCAGGCAAAGTAGACAATGTGAAGAGGCATGAAATTTCTCATTTACCTCAGTGGATGCTGAAGCCAGGTTCTAACCACGTGAGTGCCAACATCATTAACCTTTTAACTGATGAACATGTTAAAAAAAAACCCAAACAAAACCAGACTTGTTTTTCTGGTTATTTATGTAGTCTTGTAAAAAAAAAAAAAAAAAATCATTATCTTGAAAAGATTGTAGCTTAAGGAGTAAGACTGAAAATAAATATTTGGATAGAGTGGTACCATAGAAGATAATGGTTTCATTAATTAGAATGGTGAAATTCTAACATTATGAAGACAATACTGTAGAGCTTATATGACTTCTGTGTTGTGGTTTGTAAGGTTTTCTCTTTCTTCTGTAAAACATGCTTTTATTGTTAGGCACAAAAGCTGCCATTGAACAGCTGTGTAAATGTTTCCCAATGACTCCCTTTCAACAATACATGACACAAACAGAGAGGAAAAATGGAAAGTAAAAAATACCTGCTCATATTAGCCTGGACCCTAAACACACCACAGTAGTGGTGGTTTAGTCGCAATTTTAGTAGTTCCTTCCTCCTGAGCTTACCCGAAGCTCTGCCCCTTGAGCTTTACCAGTGCATTTGTGCCCTCCTCCTCCCAGTGCACCCCTTCTGACAGGCTCTGTGGTGGGGCTGGCAACAAAGTCCCACCTCAGGTGAAGTTAGTGGCTGTCATCCAGGAGCAGGAATAGGTGATGCTGCTTTTCTTCCCAGGGCGTTTGCGTGAAGGGTGGACGAGGCTCATTACATCTTCCATTTGCTGCATAAATTCCTCATGAGTGTTATCTTTTCATTGGTTGTCTTCGTCAAATTCTCAAGTGTCCCTAAACTGTTCTGAATTGGTGACTGATAAGATCAAGTTTGGAGAAAGACAGAAAAACAGGGAAGAAGGTAATAACTTACTGTGATCAAGTCTTCTGGGTATGCGGGTGTAGCTTTTTCCTCAAAACCTCTGTTGTTCTAAGTGTGAATTTGGTTTTATTATGGAACAAAGGTAGGAAGATGTGGACTTATGGAGACAGTCCAGATCACCAAAATAGTAAGGAAATTAAAAATGATGGCCTACGGGCAAGTATAAAGGACCTAAGGTTGTGTTAGGGAATAGGATAATGTGCAACGACGTAGGGGACTTCAAATAGGCTGCTATAAAGAAAAGAGTAAAATTTTCCAGTGTCCACATCAAAGAGACCAAAACGTAATGGGATTAAATTGGAGATGGAGAGTTTAGAACAGATTTACTTTAGTTTTAGTTCAGTTCAGTGCTTTAGTTTGGCCAGAACAAATTCCGATGAGACTGAGCTGAAGCCGTAAGCATAAACATCAAGCCTTACTTTACTGCTGTCTCCTTGCTTCTTTCCACATTCTGTGACATTGCAAACAGTCCTTAGGATTTCAAGTTCAAATTGTAGCTGAAGAGTTGTAGGTTAACAAGCAATTGCCTTGGATGAGATCATCCATACTTTATTCCCATCCATGCTTATTTTATATTTTGTTCTTAACTGCAATACTACTTTCTAAGTGTTATTAAATGTGGTAGAAATTGTTAATATTTAGGACATTATATTTTTCCTGTCATAGATATTTGGGAAATGTGTATTTGCCTGTTGATTGTGAACATAGACTTGTAGAACAAGAGAGTGGTCTCAGATTCTAGGTTGAAGTTTTGTGTAATCCTGATTAATTTTTTTTTTTTTTTGCAGGCATTCTTTCTCCGTGTTGTCAT
>Ga0181612_164201_pt1 | contig 10798 bp, 7 predicted proteins | sample HoacroProtozoa21_FD_119630 | JGI IMG/M metagenome (GOLD analysis project Ga0181612, IMG submission 119630) | Hoatzin crop microbial communities from Cojedes, Venezuel. Combined Assembly of Gp0051906, Gp0051904, Gp0051908 | reverse complement strand
CTCAAAGAGTGGTCAGGCATTGGAACAGGCTGCCCAGGGAGGTGGTGGAGTCCCCATCCCTGGAGGTGTTCAAAAAATGTGTAGATGTGGCATTTCAGGATATGGTTTAGTAGGAATGGTGGCGTTGGGTGGATGGTTGGACTCAATGATCTTAGAGGTCTTTTCCAACCTATGACTCTATGATTCAAACTTTTGCAGGGAGATGGTGAATGGGAATCCTGGGGGGAAGAGGTGCAGTTCAACTCTCAGTACTTTTTGAAAATACTATGTTTTTTTATAGCATACTGGGGACTTCAGAAAATGTGAACAATGGCTAATTCACTAGAGTTTGCTCATACAAGTAAAGCTCTTAAACAACAGGGAGTTATTCTCAGGAGTTAAATTGCTTTTCTCAGGAGTCAAATGATTTGGACATTAGACAATGTAAGGTTAGGCTTGGTGCGAAGTGATCTCTGTCTGTGTTTGAATCAGAGATGTTTTGAATCAAGTCCCATAGAACGTATTGTGTCTTGCTGGCTCTCACTCTAGGTGGTGACCATTTGAATGCCGTTAATAACGCAGCGATCCTCTTGTTTTCTTCATTGTCAAGGAGGGGCTGGTGTGCACCTTTGGAGCAGGAGGGGCTGGCCAGCTTGGCCACAACTCCACCCGGAATGAACTCACGCCTCGTGTCGTGGCCGAGCTGTGGGGAGCAAGAGTTTCGCAGGTTGCCTGTGGCAGGTGGGAAAGTACCAATAAAATGCCTTCTAAGGTCAAAGTCTTAGAGAGAGTAGGGAGGGCAGTCGCCAAGATGTTGAAACCCCTGTGTCCCAGTAGGTGAGCACTGTCAGAACATTCCTCCTGTGTAAGCCACCCTCCTGCCACAGCCCCTGTGAAAGCCGAACCCTCAGCCTGTGCCGAGCAGAAGGAGAATGCTGCAAAAAACGCCAGAAGCCCTCGGTTTTTGCTCTTAAAAGAAATGAAGGGCGTACTGGGTTCCAAAGGGCAGAAGACAGGCAAAAGACTGTCAAAAGCCTGAGCTGGGAAAGTCACCAAATTCCTGTCCACTTTGACAGACTGGTGGGTCCTTAGAAAGAACCGAAGAGTGGTGATAGTTACCCTACCTCATTCTGCCTTTCTGGAACCGGGCCAGTAAAATATTCCTGTTGACTTTCCTGGACTTTTTACCACGCTCAGCAGCATAGAAGTTGTGATTGAAAGAATGGAAGGGCGTGAAGCTAGCAAGGCATAACGCTTTATTTTTGTGTGTGGAATCAGGGTAAATTACAAGCGTTAGAGGATAATATAGGAAATTTGAGTCCATATGTTTCTGTATAGCTGAATGTTTACGCGAGGAAGGATCCCAAGACTTTGGCTAAAGGGATTCTATAGCTGGACTGTCAGGATTTTTAAAGACAAGCCTCAGCTACCCACCCTGAAATCTATCTGTAAATTTTGTTCTGACTAGCTCAGTGGTATTAACTTATTATGACCATTTTTCTTTTTCTGAACAGACAGCACACCCTGGTCTATGTCCCCGCCTTGGACGAAGTCTATCGGTTTGGTTCTGATGAAGCAGGGCGGCCGGGAGATGAGAGAAAGCCTGATCAGCTGATACCGCTTCCCATCAATTCAGCAGTGAATGCTGGAAAATCCTGTCAGGGTAATGACCACTGCAGATGTGTGCAATCTGTATCTGTTTCTTCCAGGGAGATTTGCTTTCTTGATTTTGTGTTTATACTGGGAGGCTAACGTTACGTCTCGTGCTTGCTTGGTCATCCCAACAAATTCTAGCAATGGATAATTCCATTTGCTGCTTGATTTATCATCATGGGTAATGGCCACATAGAATCCGTTGATAGATAGACAGCTACTATCTGTGGGATTTTTTTACGGTTCCACATCTGTGCACTGAACTCTGAAGATAATGACTGTGTCTTCAAATGTTCCTTTGAAAATATTTTTATTCTGTCACAGAAAACAACACGTCACAAGAGGTGACTGAAATTAGTGCAGGAGGAAACCAAAATATTGTCCTTTGCAAGAACAACAAGGTATATGGCTTCCAGTAGCACCTTTGTTCACATTACCGCTGGAAACATTTGCATTTTCCATCCTGCTTTTAGCGCTCCAAGTTCATGTATGTCTCTTGCAGTTCTTTCAACGCTTATGCAGAAACTAACTTGAAGTGCAATTATATATCTGTTCTGTGGTTAGTGCATCTGGATCATGCTGAATGACCCTTAATTTGTCCATACTTTGGCTGAAATGTTGTTGCAGCAATTGGTTTGAAAAAAATAATCTAATCTGCTAGATCTGTGATCTCGTCAATATTTTCATGCGTTTCACACAGAATTCCTCTTTGAATGGAATTGCCACTCTGAAGGATGCAGATGTGGATGCATGGATTTCTAATTCTAATTTGCAACGCTGGGAGACTACAAAAAAGTAAGTCAGAAACCTGCTTCCCCCCCTCCCTCCGCCATGATTTTCTCTAAAAATTATTATTCTTTGGAGACTATTGTAGGAACTGACGTTCAAGAATTTAGCCGAGACAGGGTAATGTACCAGCACTTCTTATTTAGGTTCTGCACAGGAAAAAGAGGTGTTCATAAGCAGCAGCCCTTCGATAACCCTTTTGCAGGAGCAGAGGAGACGTGCTGCCTGGCTTCGGAAGCCTGTCCTCCTCTTGTTGCACAGAATGGTTGTTGAGTTGATGAAGAGCTGACAAGTTAAATCCGTGAAAGATTCAGTCTGCAGATCGAGGCCGTGTGCAAAAATCGTAATCCGGATTACCCAAACTGGAATGTTTTGTGTGTGTCAGCATTTAAAAATTAGCGATCCCTTCTTTAGTTACCCATTTTCAAAAACCATTAAGTATGTACTACGGTGGGAGTAGTATATTCTGATAGCTGAGAATTATGATTACGTGGTCTATTTTCAGATCTTACGTGGTGGGTTATTTTCTTTGGGCAAGTCCGACTCCAGCTGAGCATTTAAAAATCTTGGCTAATTGGGATCTAAATGTTTCCCTGACCACATTTTAGTACGGTTTGGATCAGAATTGATGTAGTTGTTGGGAGTGTGAGAGAGAGAGAAGGTTCTTTCCAGAATTCAAAAGGAAGGGTCTGGCAGCAAATCGCTTGATAAAATAGCTGCATTAATAAGAATACAACCGGGAATAGAGGTGGTGAGTGAGTCTAACGTCCCTTCAGAGGCTGGGAACCCAGCTTCCGTGCAGCAGCAAATGGATGCCCTGATGGATCTTCCCTCAGCATGCTACAAAGATCCCGTGCGTGGAGGGGTTCCTCGTCCCTCCCGTGCCGCATTGCCTTCTATTTTTGCATAACAAACAAAGCCAGATAACGTCCCAAGCTGTCAGGAGAAGATGTCTCCATCATAACACCCACCAGCATGCAGCACAGGCTGGCATGGGGCGCCTGAGCAGGTTCCCTTAGAAGGCCCAGGTGAGCAGAGGTGGCTTGCTGAAGATCACTGAATACAAGGTCTTCTGCAACACTCTCAATAAAGTGGTGTTAAGAAAAGTTTTATGCGGTCAGGTGCAGGCACACTTGTACACACAGTTTTTGTTCTTCCAGAATTAAAAACCTGAAGTTGCTACTCATGCTGCAAGGATTGACTTTGGTTTGTTTTTTACTGTCAGGAGTATCAGACTGATCTTCTCATCTGAGGCTTGCATCAACGGAAGCTTCCTGGAGGAAAGGTAGCGTGTGCTGACTTAGACGTAACAGAATGAGTTGGCTGCATCTAAACTGACCAGAAAGTGTTACTGTAGGCCACGTATGTAGACAAGATTAGTTGTATCTGAATTTGCAAGAAGCAAGTCTGTATTTTTCAAAGCCCGAGCTAAAATGAAGTTTCTTATCCCCCCCAATCCTACTGAAATTTGCTATAGAAGCTCACATTCTAGCAGATTATCCTGTAGTGACATTTGACAGATGATGATAATCGCTTTAGGCAATACTACAGCTCCCAAAGGATCCAGCATATCTCCTCCCAGCACTGAAGTGCAAGTCGTTTTAGGGTGAAACATGGGAAGCCTGCCATTAACAGTGTACAGCTACACAAGCCAGGAAGGACCGAATATTAATCAGGTCACACCACGGTGAGAATATCTTCTTAGAACGGATGAAATTATACCCGCTGGAGTCAGGGCTGAACTTCCCACATATTTTCTGATGTTAGGATGCTTCGCTACTCAGTTAAACCAGCTTCTCACATCATTTGGTGTTCTTTTTTCCTTTGTGACAGAGACAAACATTTCAAAACTTCCAAAGAAGTCTCAGGTGTAGACATGTCAGAGGTGCAACGTTTTTATGAGAAGATCGGCAAGAAGCCAAAAGTCTTCCAGGAGGTAAGGGTTTGATATAAGGATTCACACTACACAGATGCTGAGAGATCTGGATTTGTGCATGACACTTGGGAATTTCCATGCCAACCTAACTCATAGATGATTTTGCAAAACAGAAATCCATTTTCAACCTTTGTCTCTTTTTTTTTTTACCTCTGAAGGTGCAAAAGGAGATCAAGAAGTTACTGCCATCATTGTCTTCCTCTCCCACCTCGCCTGAAAATTTCAGAGTGTACTTGATCCTGCCTTTCCTTCTGCAGAGAGAGGATGACAGCTCATACCATTCTCTCAGGCTGCTAGCACAAGCCATCACGAAGCTCCAGCCAAAGGACATGCAAACTCTTGGTAGGGTTTTGTGATGATAGAACTGAATGATTTAAATGCTTGGTCATTGTCAGCTGTGGAGCAAGAGTTAGCATCGCCAGTGTAATTTGTTCCAGAGTTCAGCCTGGAAGAAATGCTTTTGGTAGAAGTAGAAACGTGGGGACTACACAGCAAGGCACAGGAAAAACAAAAAAATTTCTCAGTCTGAGGATTAGTAATTTTTGTAGTGCAAAAGTGGGTTTTTCTGTTTAGCCCATTTGTTTAAAAGAGAAAATGCAGCTTCATCCAGAAATTGCAGTTATTTGCACGTTACCTGTGCTGGATACTTCACTAGCTGTTTTCTTTACAGAATGCCTGTGGTCGAATCTAGAAACCACCTTTTTCAAGCAGCTGGTCATTTTGTATCAGAGGGTTTCCCAGAAAAACCTGTCTCAGTTAATCAGGGAAGTCGGAGATCAGCAAAGAAAACCCGACCCACACGGAACAGAGACCCTGCAAATACTGCAGAGCCTTTACCAGGTGAGGAGGCGTTTGGATCCTGATTAGATAGGAGGTACCAGTATGAGTTAGAGTATTTTAACCCTTTAGACTTGTTGAATTCTCTGAGTTTCCTTCTTACAAGGGAACAAGGGGCCTTGTCATTTGACATTGCCTCAGGAGTCGCTTCGGCTCTACACCAGCATAGCCTGGAATCCTGCTCATGAGTCGTGCCTGGCTGGCCCTCTATAGAAATGAAGAGCTGAAGCATGTTCCAGCTGCTGGCAGGGGGAGGGATGCTTTCAGCGGTGTGAGGAGTGCATGCTTTGGTGCGTACAGAGCTATGGATGGGGTGTCCATTATGTAGCATGTCCATTCCCCTTCCCCTTGAGGGTCAGATCCCTCACCCCCATAGCTGCTCACAGTGTTTAAAAGACAACACAGCTGCCTGGCACACTGTGGCTGCCACAGTAGTGCTGCGTGATGCTCTAAGAGCCTGTTACCTGAGGAATTTCCTGGGACAACAGAATCAGAGCATCTTTAGCTGCATACGAACAAGGGGAAGAAAGGGGGCAATAACTATATGTTTCTTGACAACCGCCCTTTCTCCTGCTGAGAGGTTCAAGGTTTAGGGAAGTCAAGAGCTCAAGCAAGCACTTAGTACGACTCAGGGAGAGTCATTTTGTTCAGAATTGAGTCTCTTTTTGGCTGACAACGCAGATTAGGGCCTCAAAGTTTAGACTCTTCACTGTGTATTTACCCAGATAAACTCAAAAGCGCAGCAGGCCTACTGCTCCATACGTGGTTACATCATGGAGAGCTTCACATCTTCACTGTGCCCCCAAAAAGCGTATCTTTGCCAGGCAACAAGTGTGAACGTGAACAGGGAACTTCGGATTGTCCTGCAACGGGAAAGACACTCAAAGTGAAACATACCTTTACCGATGGAGTCCTGTTAAGGGACCTTCGTTGTAATGAAAATTGCTTTCCTGCTAGTTTACACATGGCTTTCTGAGAGTTTTCTCTGTGGAGCGCTGTGCTACTTGTAGCACTTCTATCCTTCCACTTCTGCGCAGGGTCTGAGAGCTCTGTCTGAGAGAGCCCTGTCACTGCTTACTCCTGTCCTGCCACAGACGCGTTGCTCGCTAGATCCGCTGACACCCCTTTTCGTATTGCGTCTGTCAATGCAGGTGAACTCCAGAACTGGTTTCAGAGTACAAGAAAACAACTTCTGTGTGCCTCAAGTGAAACTGATTATCAAATCCTGTGGGTTGTTTGATGCAGGAGTAAGTATAAAATCTTACCAGCAGTGCAAAACACTTTTTTTTTTCTGTTTTATTTAAGTGAATTGATATATATATGAACGTCAACTCCAGACTCCAGCCCAGTGCATCTCAAAGACAGTGCATTTTCCCTAGTCCAGCTGCTCTAAATTATGCAAGCCATTTACCATCCCAGTATTGTAGCAGGCACAGTAGTGCCTTTCCTGAGGTGACCCCTGGTTCTGAGATTCGGAGCTGTCCTCCAGCATCTTCAGCAGCTCTGCTTGCTTTTAACTGGTAATCAGTGTGAAATAGCACCATGAGGGATGGTTGCTATACTTCTTGTTACCCTGGATTTCATTACGTTTTATTAACAGAAATATTGTGAGGTCTCATTAAACTTTCATGTAGAAGCCCTATTGAGCATTTCAATTTACTTACATCTGAAAGAAAAGTCGTGGCAATAAAAAATAATCTAGGAAATGGTTCATTTGTTGATGACATGAAGGAGTGAAAAATTAGCTACCAAACGCAATCGGTGTCACTGGAAGCAGCATGAAATGGAAACATTGACAGTAGGGGTTTCCTTGGGCAAAAAATGCAGTTTTCTGGCAACTTGGCTGGAATTCGCAGGGCAACTGCCTAATTCTTTCATCAGCTTTCATTTGCTAATGTGTCATCAATTTTGTACCAATTAACCAGAGCGAGGAGTTTTGAGAAACAGTAGAGGCTCAAAAGCCAAATAGGACATTACCTGCTGCCTTCTTACACTGCAGGTGTAACACTTTGAATGAGATTATTTTGTATACCAATACCTACTTTTGGTATTACAGATAATAAACCCAACAGTTTTTAACAACAATGTACCACAACCTGGGTATCCAGGACATTTTTCTATGTGCTTTGGTTTAGCTGAATGATGGAAGATGCTATTAAAATTGCTACGTCTCTGTTTTATTCCGGGGGCACCGTAACACGAGTGTCAGCCTGCGCCGACAGCTCAGACACCTCTCCGTCAGGGTTTCCCACTCAGCGAAGTGTTTAGCAGCTGCTTTTAGAACGCGTGTGCCTCCGCCAGTGTAGTGTTGATGTACACAGCGAGGGCACGTTTCAGCGATACGGGAGTTTGCCAGGGTACAGACGGGCAGTTCAGTCTGCACAGGTGCCCCCGAACGCTAGTTTTGCAGGAGAACATCAACGCGCCGCCTTCTTTCTTCCTAGTCCCTGCAGATTCTCCTGCGGACGCTGACCAGATACCCATGCGTCTTTGACATGCAAGACAAGATCAACGCTTATTACATAGAACGCAATGCTGCGTTCTGCTCCTTTACCAATGTAAGTATGGCCAATTTTTTTTTACAATTCAGAAGAGAGAAACACACTGCTAACACACTGTAACTTCAATCTTCAGATACCATTAATACTGATGGGCCAGGTACACTGGGTTTTTCCAGTCAGGAGGGAGTGCCTTCTGCAAGACATATGGGACCATTTGAACAACGCGCCAACCCATCAGTTCAGGAAGGTCTTACAGGTAAGATACCAAATTATATTACTTGTTAGCTCTGGATCTATTGCTGCAGCGTTCTTTGGTTTTCAGTGTTACTGAAGCATTGGTTTCAGTAGTCACTGGGCATATAAATACTCATCACAAGGTTATAAAACATGTTCCACAGGGGACGTAGAGTAAATCTGGAGGGCAGTATCTTACACTCTTGTGCCAGGTAGCCACCAAGCTTTGTTGGCGTAAGTTAAACGCAAGTGGCAGTGCTATTTACTATGAGGTTGTTTCGGGGTAATGTAACAGGATTGCTCAGGAAACTGGTAATTGGCAAAGTCCGTTACTATTACTGCCAGACTGACTTTAACGACTCTAGGCTAGTTTGCTGTAACTGAAAAACCTGGTGGCTGGGGAGCCAGCACCAGGGGCCAGCAACCTGCACAGCCACAAAAGCCGCTTCTCTCATGGAGATGCTGCCTGTGGGGAAAGGAAGGGCAGTGCCAGCAAGAGAGATGAAAAGCTGATTATAACGCTGCCGTCTCCGCGTGGCCTTAGTCTGCAGCTTCCACACAAACCCAAAGGCTCTGGCAGCCATATTTTCTTCAGGTATTGCAATGCTAGCCCTGCCCTGACGGCTGAGGGGGGAAGAGGGCACCTGCCCAGAGCGGAGCTCAGCTCGCAGACGACGTGCGCTATCAGTCGCTAACAGACGGGCGCGGGGTCTGGCACCACGCCTGCGCAGCAGGAGCTATCAGCCGCAGAGCCCTGCGACACAGTCCTGGCTCTTTCCCAGTGAGCCTTCTTGCCAACCAGAGCTGCCAAAGCTTTTCCTTTCTATACGCTTAGGAGATTTACAGATGGCTCCTAGGGCCACCTTTCTTTCCCCCTTCCTCACTACACCAGCTGAAAGGGGCATTTATTTACGGAGGCAATAAGGCCTCGTGCTCTATGCTTGTCCTCTAGATCTAGAGTCTCTCTCTGCTCCTGGCATAAGGAGCCCCGACACACAGCTGCACTGAGCCAGAGTCCACCTTTGAAAACACCTCCTGCGGGCACGGCCTTTCCTGCTGTGCACCACAATGTTATCTGCCCAGCAGCAGCCCCATCCCTTTGACTGCGTTATTAATAGCCCACCAAGAGACGCTGAGGTCTGCAGACTTACAACCTGGTGCTGCATTTCTTAATTTTTCAGCAGGTAAAGGACTTTCATGTGTCTGTGTTGCAGATACAAACCACCCAGCGACAAAACATAAAAACCAAACCCTTGTAATAGATTATTGTAGCATTAACCTGTCCCTGTCAAAGCTGTGTTGTCTTGAGACATTTTGTCAGACAGTAGCAAGAACTTTGCATGTGACACCCTCACAGTGGTCTGTCACTCCGTTCTCTAGTGCTGCTATAAATGAAAACGGGGAAGGATCGCTACATACTTAAACAGCATTTGTAACTGCCAACTTGGCTACCAAATGCTGGGCTCAGTTGCAGTTACTTTTCCTCTAACCTGTCAGGAAATGCCCCGTTAACGAAGATGACCCAGCCTGGCTATCAAACTTGGGCACTCAGACACATTTAACAAATAGTACAGGGACATACATCTCCTAAGCAGACACTGGAATATGCTGGAGGCCGCTCTAGCAAAACCCCCAAATGCACAAGTACATCTTTTCTGCGGCACTGTCATTTCCCCGTATTTTCCTTAAAAGAAAAAAAAAGCAAGCAAGCAGCTACTGGACACACAGACATGCGTATCATCCGAGTAAATTTCTTCATTTAACTCAAGTTTTGTTATTAAACATCAGCCTAATTTATTTTATGTTCTTCTGACGGTGAGACAAACAGATTGCAATGCACCAATCAGTTCAAAGCAAAACCAAAGCTCGTAATTCAAAGAGAGGTGCACATTGCTGCATGTTATCATTGCTTATTATTTACAATCTGTTATTTCAGTCAGGGTCCAGTTCTTCCTTGTAAAAACGATCACCACCTAGAAGATTTTCATTAGTGCCACTGCAAACGCACAACACTTGAAGGGATACACAGGCAGGACTTTGTGCTTCTTGTCACTCCTCCTCTTTATCTGCCATAGCAGTAGTTAAGTAACAGGCTGTTGCAGAGAACTTTGTACAGTTCCAGACGCCACTAGGAAAATGACGACAGTCGCCAATGCCACAAGTGAACGCACTCAAATCAGCTGCAATACCGGATGAGGTTAAGCAAGCCGCGCTGTTTTAGAGAAGCCCAGGGTTTAGCAAATGCATGGCGCTAGTTGTGCCTAAAAAGCTTAATCCCCATCCAGGTCCATAGGTGGAAGAATACATAAACCGGTATCGTAACGGGAAGGAGGAGGCTGTAGAAACACAAGCTGTTGGTGCTGGTGCAGCCCTGCGGGAAGCTCTCATCCACGCTGGCTGAGTAGAACAAGCCTGCGAGGGAGAGGAGGGGAACAAGGACAGTCAGTGTGGGCAGGGAGGGGAGCATGCCCCCGCGGGCCATCGGCCCTGCTTCGCTGCTCCGGCTGGCGGGTCCTCAGTCCTCAGCTGGGGGCTTCTTCCCCGTCTTCCTGGCAGCCTCCGGGACCATGTTGGGGATGCCGTCGATGACGGGGTACGCGATGCCCAGCTCCTCGTTAATCAGCTCGTTGGTAGCTTCTTCGTACCTAGCCGGGCGAGCCAGGAAGGGAAAAACAGAACGAAACAAAGCAAAGGGAGGAGTGAATAACACGGGCGTGCCCTGTGGCGGCCCTCCCGCTCGGCTCGGGGCGGCCAAGGAGGGCCCGGGCCCGGGCCCGGGCCCGGCCCCGGCCCCGGCCCCTCACCTCACCTCAGCGGCCGCTTGGAGAGCGGGCATACCAGGAAGCGCAGCAGCACCGGCTCCAGCGGCTGT
>Ga0181612_157356_pt1 | contig 10798 bp, 8 predicted proteins | sample HoacroProtozoa21_FD_119630 | JGI IMG/M metagenome (GOLD analysis project Ga0181612, IMG submission 119630) | Hoatzin crop microbial communities from Cojedes, Venezuel. Combined Assembly of Gp0051906, Gp0051904, Gp0051908 | reverse complement strand
TGCAACAATGCCCCCTGCCTGTCTCCGTCCCAGCGCTCTCTTCCCATTCCTTTGAATTTTCCAGCTACAAATCAGTAGATTTAGATCTGTGCCGTCTCTCATACCACAGCTAGGACATGAAACTCCACATTTAGGGGAGATAGGACTTTCAGGACTGGATTCTGCTTCAACAGTTAAGGGTGGCTTCACTAACATATCTGCTGTTCAGCCTGAAGCAGGTCTTGGTTGTGGACAAGACAGGTCACTTTCAGAGGCCCACATCCTCAGGAGCACCCAGAAACTCAGCTCCCTCTGTTTTCAGTTTCACAATCCATACTACTAACTTCATCTTGCCTCTCCTTTCAACTCCTTCACCTTTTCCAGACTCCCACTGTGCCAGAGAGAGGATATTGCCCAGATCTTTCCACTGACCTCACTATGGTGCTCTGCATCTTCTCGCTCTCTAAGGGTAGCACCTTGTCTTGACTCACTGCTTTCTCCATGTGAAGAGAACAAGCAAAGATGGAGGAGGGGCAGCTCATGGTGCCAAAGGAGGCCTGCTGGGCTGGAAAGGGACAGGTGTTTGTGGAGTGAGGTGATAAGTTCTGAGCCGTGACCTGGGCCCCCATGGGGAGCTGGTTGCCTGAGTACCCTTGGCTGTGAAGAGGACTAGCAGAGCCTGTACCCAGAGCAGATTGTCATGACTCTACGGAGCAGGACAGAAGAGCTGCCAGAACTACTCTCTGGGGAGACAAGGGGCTGGGGTAGGATCACAGACATCCCTGACGCAGAAGAAAGTGGGTACTGAACGTGGAACAAGGGAGTGAGCAGCACAGCAAGGGAAAAGTTTGGGGCGATGAGTCACAGACTGAACGCAAACACAGACACAGGCTATCACGCGGTAACTAGCTACTGCGTGTCAGCATTACAGTCCATGTGCATTCGCTTAGTCCGTGCAAATAAGGTCATTTCAGCCAGCTTAGTGCGGTTCTGTCACGTTGGCTAACTCAAATTGACTTGCATGTGCCATGGATTAAGGGTGTGCACACAGATGCTCCCCACTGTCAGCTGATGTACAGCAGCATATTCCTCTGTGATAACTTGTCCAGTCTGTCCACACCTCCAGCTTCATAAAAGCTTCGTCAGCAGGACAGGGAAGCCTCCAGAAAAAGCACCTGGGGTATGGTATGGTAAGGAGGTCACACAAACCAGGCTGCCAGTGGGGTTATGTTCAAACACAATAAGGACCCACCCCATGCCGTTTCTGCCTTCCATCTTGGGCATGCCTTCTCCAGGACCACAGCCTCCCATGTTCCTCTCCTAGGCTAGAGCCTACTGGGCTTGGAGATGGCTGCTTGACAGAACTGCCTCGTTAGGAGGTTTCGCAACAAGCTCCCTGTGACTGTATTAAGAGGCCTGCATCATCTGTTTTGACTTTGCTGGATTTGTCTGTGTTCAATATATTTATTGCAAGGGTCCCAGTTCAGCCCTCGCTGACGTCAATGGGAGTCGGTCCATTCCCTTCAGTGAGAGCGAGAGCTGTCCCTTGGAGCTTGTATCTCGACTGTCTCATTTCAAGCCCAGCTCCATACACTCTCCTACCTTTCCTATCCCTTCGACATGGCTGGTGGCTCTAGCCTGTACCTTCTGGCTGACCAGTGGATCCTGTCCCAAACTCGGTCCTTGTTCTCTAACATTGTATCACTCTCCTTTGTTGTTTACCACATACCTTGATTTTCTGAGCACCTTCAGCATCGTATTTCCTCAGCTGAACCCTCAGCAACGTTTCCATTTCTTAAACATACACAAAGCAAGTTTTGCTACTTGGCCTCTCCATCTGGGTGATATCCTCCTTCTACAGCACAGTCATCCACTTTGACAGTAAGGAAGGCTTTCGCTCGCTAGTTTTATTTCTGCATTAGTTCTTCAACAGTCAGTTCCCATCCCAACTTAGATCTCTGCGTGGGTGATTATCAAAGAGGAATGCTGGACAGGAGGCTCACCAAGAGTCCGAGCATCTTGTTTCAACACTACACTCTGTTAAGGATTCCCACTGAGATTTTGGATAAGCCATTTAAATTCTTTGCTCCCTCCTGCAAAACCGGGAATCGTGCTCCCCTCTCTCCAGTGGTTTTTAATGGAGAGATGTCCTCACAGGACTTTTGAGACCACTACTAAAGCTCATGCAGAGAACTTTACATCCCCAAGTCTTTCAGAGTTAGCACCATTACTGCTTCTGAAACACTTCAAAAATGGACAAACAAAGATGCAAAATATTAGCTGATCACCCACCAGATAAACATTTCATCACATCCATGGACTGCCAGAGAAGAGGCGGGACAACACATGCCATGCATGCATTGTTTTAAGCCCTTTCCTAGAGCACTTACTCCAGAGATGCTGGGGAGAGCATCCTGCACTAGCCAGCTCCATGGTGTGACCCAGTACAGCCTTGCTTACGTTTGCATGTTCATCCTGGAGCCAAACTGTCTGTCTGATTTATGTTATCCTAAGGAAGATCTTGAGTTAATGACATTAAAGTTCTTCAGAGAAGACCCATCTCATGGAAGAGGGACAAAGACAAGGCAAGAGGGAACAACAGGAACTCTCTTTCTTCCACATCCCAGCTGGGCTCGGCTGGAGCTGGCTCCAATTCTGCTGGTGGAGCCCAGTGCTGCGTGCACTTCTGAGCCTGCCACAGTATCTCCCAGTGCCAGAGACACACTCTTAGGCAAAGCAGGAAGCAGATGGGCTAAACGCGGCACCCCCACCCCCTTGCGGCAGGCACAGTTTGAGAGAAGGGGATCGTTTTTATCAATAACAGATATTCTGCTGGAAGGCGGTAGGCTTCCTGTGAGCTTCAGCAGTGAGGAAAGAATGGCAAAGCACTCAAACAGCAGTCAGCCACGGTTCCAGGGGAACACTTTCAAGATGTGGTCTGTCCCACTGATACGCAATCACAGAGAATTCAGCCTCAGGAGCAACCCTACATACCACCAGATTTAGCGATGAGAAGGAGGAGAGACGATGCTTCAAAGCTGATGGTGTCCAGGATACCTCTGCACATCATCCCCCTGAGGATCTGCTGAGGCCCATTAACTCTGCAGCAGGGAAAGCCGCTTTGACTAAAGCGCTCACACCCATCTCCCATCTTGCAGGCAAACCAGGGGGAATGAACTGTCAAAGACAAGGCCAGCCAGCATTGCGCTCCCTCAGCTCTTCACCTGCACAGCACTGGTACCAGAGACAGGCAGGGGATGGAGACTGCAGTGACACTGCTGCCGGACTAAGCAGGAACCAGGGATGTGAGGAAGGGGAAGAAGGAGAGATGGAAAAGGTGAACATGGGTTGCCAGAGCCTTGGTCAGGTGGGAGCTGGGCAGAAATGGCAGCGAATCCACTATTTATGAGGAGTAAAGTGTTACAGAGCACAGCTGGGCCTGGACTACCTTCACCGACACCACAGCCTGCCAAGCTCCTAATAAAACCCAACACAGGTTGACTTGGGTTCTCATGGTGCTCCAGAGCAGCAGCTTCACCCTCCCCACCTGGGGCCCACATGCGCTGCGAAGCAAGTGCTTCCCCAGCATCTCACCACATCCAGGGCCTCCAGGGCTTCCCCACCCACCTCCACAGCCAAGCCAAGCAGCCCAGGAGCGGGTCCATGCCGTCACTGCTTAACCTGCCCTCCGCAGCCCCACCTCTCCACACATGCCTCCCCACTCCGAGCGGGGACGGAGTACGCCCATGGTCTGTTGTTGTTGGTTTTGGCTCAGCAGTAGCAGGCTGCTTCCAGCAAGAGTGGTATGAATAATTGCCCAATTAACTGGAGGAACTTCCAGATGTGTGTTTGCTTTCATATCCATCCAGTCCCCCTCAATCCCACGTGCCTAACGCTGCGGAGAGCCGTGGGGGTGGGAGAGCCAAGGCTCTGCTAGCTCACACAGCAGCATGGGCAGGGCTAGCCTGCTGCCTGGCTCAGCTCCCCTTTCCATCCCCACCTCCCTCCCACTCTTTAAATGGGGAAATGGTCTTTTTTTTAACGACCCAGGGAGAAGGAAATTTGCCCTGCCTGCCAGAGCTTGGTTACGCATGCCAAAAGCAGAGCAAGCAGAGAAGAAAGCTGATCCCATGTTATGATTTTTATCAGGTGCACATACAGTGAACCCTCTTAAGACAGGGGGTTTTTTGCCATTTCCCCCGCCCCTCCATTCCCATTGAATAATCTTGCACTCAGTGGAGGTTTTATTATCAGCCAAACTGCTTTCACTCTGCGGGACGCACTGAAGCATTTCAAGACTGTGGTTATTCTCTGTTATCAGTGGGATCCAGCCCTCGCATTGCCACCCATCCGCTTCACACTGCCTGAGAAAGGGAAGCAGTTTATAGGGTCCAGGTGGAGATTTGACCTGGGCATGGGGTGTCTGGAACGCAGTCAACAGAACATGCCCAAAGCGGCTCAGAGCCCAGAGACAACGTAAGCTTCCCACCAGCACTCACTCACACAAAAAGTGCAAGGGTGGCTTTCACCTCCTTTGATTTTAGCACCCATTTCAGCACCTGAATATCTAAGCTCCAGTGAGAAGAAACAGAAGCAGCTCCGGAGCAACCTGCTCCATCAGACAGTGCTTAAGACAAATGAGCTGATTCTCTGATGGCAGGCTTCAGGCCCCATTGAACAGCACAGATGGAGCTTAAAGGGCAAAATTACACCAGATGGCAAACTTCTAGACAGCTACTGTTTGGGGAAATGAATGTCATCCAAAACATGTGCTCTGCCCAACCACAGCATGAGTGAAGCAACCTCAGCTCAAGGCATTCTCCCAGATCAAAACCTCATCCTTGGGACCCTTAGGTCAGGACGTCCAGCAGTAACGGCAGCTAGAGGTGATGACTCTATTTGGAATTGGCATTAGCTTGGCATCGTGGGAATCACACGACTCCTTGTGTCATCCAGCTCCCAAGGTTTTATCTTGCAAACCTTCAGACAGCAACTAGCAGAGAGCACCTGGGACACATACCAACACAACCACAGCCAGAACATCTCCTTCAGCACCAGCACAAGAATGCACATATGGCACTCATAGGACCTGCTTTCCACTCAGCAGCTGGCAAAGACGGAACCCGAAGAAAAGAGGACAAACTGCCATGTGATCCTTCCCCATGGTGTACAGAGAGCAAATGCTCTCTCTAACTACGAAATTTCAGTGAAAGCGTGCTCCTGAAGCTGGCTAAATGGTTTGGACAATGCTTTGCTTCCCCATCCTTTGAATCAGGACAACTGGACAGAGCAGACAGCCAAGCTCCAAATAACTTTAAAAGATGAATGATGATGTTTTCCTGAGACCACAACAGCCAACATTAACTTTTCAATAATCAGCAAATAGCCCAATGTCAAAAACACTTTTCCACACCAAATTTCCATACCACACCTTGCAAGACTGGGGTATTAAGTCCCATTTCTCACAAGTGTCTCTTCAATCACTGGAAAAGTCACTGCTTCCGAGAATGACTTCCCCTGGCCCCCTAGATTACTATTGAAATCCAGCCCACCTACAGCAATGACGATTCATTTGTCCCCTTCTCTCCACAGCATATTTCCAGGTCAAATCCAGACACGGCGAACTAAACGATCAGGTTGTTTGCTTCACAGCATGAACCTGGTTGTTAGAGAGCAACTGACCTGATGTTACGCCTTCCTTGAGGAGGAGTTATTCACGGCTTCTGTGCTTGATCTGCTGCAGGTGGAGCAGCTTAAGCAGGCTGGCATTTGTTCTTCCCCAAGAGGACAGGGTGCTGGAGCCTGGAGAGGAAGGAGAAAGTGCAACACGTATGAGGAACATGAGGAAGGGCCTGAGGGGTGAGACTGTACAGGACCAGGTGCGGTAAAGATGGGGAATTCAATAAATGCTTGAAGGAAGACAAAACTGTGTGTTTCCTAATGACAACAAGGCCATACATCTGTCCTGGGCACTGGTCTGACATTCATGGGGCAGCGGCCCTGAGTCCACCCGCCCACAATGTTGCTGTCAGAAGGCAGAGGAAGCTTTTGGGCTGTGCGGCATTTCGCACGGGTGGAACAACTGGCTTCCCCTCCACAGCCATCGCCCTCCCCACCACCCGGCAGGACTCTAAGTGGGCCATAAATGTTTTCAGCATGGCACTTTACCAAGCACACACCATAAATTACAGTCCTGTGTCGATAATAAGTCAGGTAATAGCGCCACTTTATTGTCCTGCCAACTGCACAAAAGGTGGCAGAGAGGAGGGAAGAAGGCGGGGGTAGACGCCTATTAGCACCAGGCTGGATTTTACACACGATGGAAAGTGTTTGTTCAGCTGGAAGTGAGAACGGTCCTTAACCCAAGAGCACGCGCTAATGAAAACAGAGTGTGCAGAGGGGGTGAGGGGCACCAGCACAGAGTGGCAATTCACACTCCAGCACAGGTGCGAGGGCTGTGAGGACCAGGCCTGGGTCAGAGCGCCCACCGAGCCTGCCTCTGCTCTGGCTTCATTTCACACCTTTTGGAAACACTAATTGCAAGTTTTGCTTTGCCCTAGGGGAGACCACAGACAGGTCTGAGAGCACCCAGTGCCATGGATTTTGGTGCAAAGCCCACTTGACAGGCTGAGCTAGGGACCTGCCCTGGCCGTTCAGCTGGGACAGTGAGGAACCCGCTCCAGCCAGAGGCCCTCTGGGCACCACATCCTCTTCTCATCCATCACCCAGATGGGTTCAGCCTATTCTCGGGTCTCCAGAAAGCAAAGCCATGGGATCGCAGTCTGGTTTTGCACTTGCTTGTCCACCCACCTCTGCTGTGAACTCTGCAGGCTCCTCGCAGTTCCCACTCCATCACACTATGTGGTAAATGCACCCAAGACCCAGAGCCAGCTGCCCAGGCAGAGGCACAACACTAATAAGTGACATCAGTGCCCAAAAAAACAGATCCTGGTTTGCCTGGTGAAAGCCAGTAAGTCCCCTGAGAAGAGGTAGTGCTGCACTTGGGCTGATGCAGAGGAGTACAGGGAGAAGGAAGGGACCAAAACAACAACGACAATGCAGGGCATAAGTCAAGCAACATTTAGTTATCCATCCAAGTCTGTAGCATGTGACTCACCAGCAGTCCCTAAAGCTTATACGATACACCTGCACTCAAGAATAAACCAAACTCCTTCAAAATCACCCTCTCAGGAAAAGCCCTGGGAAAAGAAGCCATTCCCTAAGACCCCGCAGGTCATCAGGCAGGCACTCCATGGAGGGAGACAAACTGTCACATGCAAGATCCCTCTGCAATGAACTCTCTTCTTCCAGACAGTCAGGAGCTGCCAAGAGTGCCCCAAAGGTGCCCAAATGCCAGAGGGATCTCTGCGGACCTGACCCTACTGGGTATCTAACGCGACAGCAGTACCTGCGGTCAAAGCCGGATGCTAACAGGCAATCACCACACGTTTTAGAATACCTGGTGCATACTACATGTCACCATACAGCTATGTCCTGGTGCCCTCAGGGAGGAGGGGGATTAAAGTCATCCAGAAGGGAGGCTGCTCATTCCCTCCTAAAACAATCCCCTGTCCACGCCAAGAGGATCCCCCAGTACCGAAAGCTAACCCTTACCATGGCGTCCATGGTACGACAAGATGACCACCTGTTCCTAGCAGGCAGGAGGCACTGTAGCTGGGGAGAGGGAAGGGACAAAGAAACAGGAAAAACTGGCTGAAACCCATCCAACTGAACGGAAAACGCAGCGTCCGTAGAGCACTTCTTGGAGCCACTGAGAAATGCGTGGCTGCCTTTACAACAGTGTCCCTTTTACTGTCATTAAAACATCCACCAGTACTCTTCCAATTTTGGCACCTTTGGCTTTAGCCTCACCCTCACTGCCAGGAGGAACATCAGCAGCCCATCCAGAGGGGCGGAACCAGATCTGACTGCTGCAAGTGATCCACACCACTGGGCAAACCTCTATTAAGATGCCGGCACATGATATGAAAATGATTTGCTTAATTATCCCACGGTAATTCCCAGTTTGACCCACAGGAGGTCACACTTTGCCAGGCTTATCAGCTTTCCATGCAAGCAGCCCTGCGAAAACAGCATTGCTGTGGGACTACCAAAGCCAGTTTCACCAGCCCAGCTCAGGGCTTGGCCTAGGTCCCTTCTGCACATCCCGGAGTTCTCTGCTGATGCTCCAGCCGCTCTCCTGCCCACGCTAGGAGCGCTTGCCTCCTCTCCAAGGCTGTGGGACACCCATACAGACAGTTCTTCTGCGTGATGGCCCATTCCACGCCCTCAGACATTCCTCACTTTCTTTTTTCTTGCTTTCCTGTCCTTTCTCAGTCCAGCCTTCCAGTCCCTCCATTACCCCTGCCAAAAAGACTCTGTTACATCCAGTGCCTAGACCATAACTCCAGGCTCGTTTCATAAGAAAATGAGAGATATACAACTGCATACACTGGAGAAATTTCTGTTCCAATACGCTTCAGGAAAATGAGCATTTAGGTGGAATAGCATCCACACACAAAAAAATGGTTCAGTATGAGCTCACCTGTTGCTAGTCTTCAGAGAATAGAGAGAAAAGCTCCCTCAATACACATATCCATACAAAAATAGGCTTCATTGAACACCGTACTTGTGGAACTACTTCTTTCATGCCACGTGAAAGTTCTCCAAAACTCAGGGAAGTTGTTGATTGGTAGCCCTATAAACTAGTATCCTTCATTTATCCCTAGAAAGCCCTTGCAGGCTTACTGCCCTCAGTGCTCAGGGGGTCACTGGGTCTTGCTCTTCACTTGATCCGCCGCAGGGTTTATTACTTAGAGCCTTAGCATTCCTTGGCTTCTGCAAAGCTGCCAGAAACAAACACCCTTCTCCAGAAAGTAAAGTAGATGCACTTAAGCATGTTTTCCATCAGCCATCAACCAGCTGGTTAAGTATGGTTTTCACCCTCTCTTTCACAGTCACAGACACTCCAACAGCCTTGGTACAGGCTAATGAGGATTATTCACATGGCCATGCAGTCTACAAGGTTTTAAGACAGCACACAGCATCCACTCTGTTCACATCACCTGCCACTATTTCAAGCTCTACTAGTCCATAGGCTTCTGTGTTCTTTTATCCTGCCAACACACATGTCCCTTCTGAAAGATCTCCCCACATCGACCTTACCTCTGTGCAGGGCTCTGCCTCCTTGAACACTATCCCCTATGGCACCTGGGTTACTGGATTGGTAAAACCATTGGGCAACGCAGAGACTTTGGTGACAAAAGTGTCACCATTACACTCCTAAAATACCTCTTGATAGTGTACCACCGAGCATCAGTATAGAAGTTTGGAGAGAGCCTTCCATTACTTCTACTTTCTGAACACCAAGAACAACTCTTTGGCTAAAGGATATGTTCAGTCCAAATTATGGTTCACACTTCAGCAGAGAAATTCCTGAAGTCCAATCCATCTCCCTGTGCCTGGTCTCGCTTTTCTAAAGCCTGTCAATCCACAGCTTTGTTCACACAATATGAACACCTTCCCTGTGCTGCAGTTTCCCTGGAGAAACATGGGAATACCAGCACTGCTTTACCTCAGAGGGGCACCATGAGCCCAAACATGCAGACTACTTAGGACCCACGTACCACAGTGACAGCATGCTATAAATACTGGAGACAGATGGAAGCTTTTCATCTTCCTACAAAGTCTTATCAAATACTGCCCACATTTATCTCTGTTCCCACACCTCTCCATCTACTTTCATCCTCTTCTAAACCTGCTTTCCTTGCTAGCTCAGCCTCATTTGGTGTAGGGAATAAAATCCTTTCCATGTGTGTAAGCGCCCTTGAGGACTCCACAGAACCAAACACAAATGAATGTAAAATAATGCATTGTATTTCCAATTTACATTTGGATAAATGAATCACTTCTCAGTACAGCTTCTGGATAAATGAATCACTTCAGTACAGCTTCTGGAAATGGCTCTGTCGTGTGCTTCTGTGACACGAGTTGATTGCTCTCCACAGCAGTCACACTGAAGCCCTGAAGGAAGTGCATATTAACAGGTCTGTTTAGTGCTTTCAGCCAGTTCTGAGCTTAGCCATGCTTTCAAGCAGTGGGACTGCCCTGCCTTCTGAAGCGCTGGCCACTGCCCGAGGCCGGGTATCCAGCACTGCATGTCGCCTCAGTGCCCGCGACCCTACCAACCGTTTCTCCCTGGCGCGATAGATGCTGTGTCTATCTTGCTTCTGATCACTGCCCAGTAGCTTTAAGATAAATATGAAAAATCCTCTTAAGACCCCGTTTAAAATCCAGCTGCAATGGCTACAGCTTCTCTTCGTATTCTGTGTTTCAGTACCACGTCGTGTCCTTTCCTTGTGGCCCTCCCTGTGTTGTCTTTTGGATTGTAAACCTTCTGGGTAAGGGATTTGTTATCTGTTCGGCAAGAGCCTGCATTGCCAAGCTGTGTACGTTTACAACGCCATATAAAAGATTAGCACTTTATTGGTCACTTAAGCATTCCTAGTTAATAATCTTTAATGTGGCAGTTACTTACCCAGCAGTAAACAGAACACTGCTGCCAAGTCAAGTCAAATAAACACTGTGGAAGTCCTTCATCTTTAGAATGAACCCACTTCTGTCCCAGCCATTTCAGGCTTTGCAAAAAAACAGTCGCTTTTGTTAGTGAGCACGAAACTATTCACATCTTAAAGCAAGGGTTGTATCTAACATTTGCACTGAGCTGCTCACCTGAAGCCTCTGCCAGGTTGGTAAATAACGCTGTCTCCAGCGCAAAACCACAGGCCCGGGGCCTCCTCACCCAGCACCGCCCCTCGCC
>Ga0181612_143411_pt1 | contig 10798 bp, 6 predicted proteins | sample HoacroProtozoa21_FD_119630 | JGI IMG/M metagenome (GOLD analysis project Ga0181612, IMG submission 119630) | Hoatzin crop microbial communities from Cojedes, Venezuel. Combined Assembly of Gp0051906, Gp0051904, Gp0051908 | reverse complement strand
CTGTAGTTCCCTGGGTCCTCCTTCTTGCCCTTTTTGAAGATTGGAGTGACATTGGCCTTTCTCCAGTCCTCGGGCACCTCTCCTGTCCTCCAGGACCTCTCAAAGATGATGGAGAGTGGCTCAGCAATGACATCCGCCAGTTCCCTCAGCACTCGTGGGTGCATTCCATCAGGGCCCATGGATTTGTGGACATCCAGATTACTTAAGCGATCCCTAATCCACTTGAATTCTCCCTGGAGTACAATAATTCCTTGAACTGTAGCTATAGTACAACAGTGATCAATGACAATGCAACCCTGGACTTTCTGAAGATCATCTTTTCTGTTACCACTCAGGATTCAGCTATTAGTCCAGTGGGGTGGGGATTCAGGTAGTTATTGACTTAATTTCCCAAATTACTTTTTTCCCTCCACTTTTGATGGCTCCAGACTTCCAAACACTTTTGTCTGAAAGGAAAGGAGGTGTGGGAGTGTGGTAAAAAGAATTGCAATTTGCACATATGATTCTCTTTTTATTTTGGAAGTCATACTCTTCTTATACTTTGACAACAGAGAATTTGAAGCTGAAAGGGCTTTTCTGCCCTGAGGAGACCTTGTCGACATTACTACAATAAAATGGTCCTAACTATAATCATGTTAGTATCAAACTAGGCACTAAATATGAACTGTCATGTCTCTAAAACCCAACACATTCAGTTACTCAGTAGTAACAACAATAACAATGGGATTCTTTTCCTACTTCTAAAACTGCAAATTCAGCTTTACAATTTTGTTAACTCAGTAAATATTTCACCTTGTACACTTAACTCGTTTTCTTGGTATACATGTTTAAGAATCATAGAAGTGGGCAGTAAATGAGGGAAATGCAGGAGAGTGGATTTCTCTTGGAAAATTAACAAAAGTAATCATATTATGCATTTTTTCAAACTAGAAACCCAACCATTGATGAACTTTGGTTTATCAAAACAAACTTGCACTTCAGCCTAATCTACTTCAGGCTCATGGTAGGCTTTTGGTAGGTCAGATTACAGAAAAAGAACTGCAACATATTTGAATTCAAGTTGAGGGAAAGAAAAGAAAAGAGAAGAGAGAAGAGAGAAAAGAAAAGAGAAGAGAGAAGAGAGAAAAGAAAAGAGAGAAGAGAGAAAAGAAAAGAGAAGAGGGAAGAGAGAAAAGAGAAGAGAGAAGAGAGAAAAGAAAAGAGAAGAGAGAAGAGAGAAAAGAAAAGAGAAGAGAGAAGAGAGAAAAGAAGAGAGGAGAGAGGAGAGAGGAGAGGAGAAAAGAGAAGAGAAGAGAAGCAAGCTTGTAATTCAGATACAGCACTTCTGGGAGGTGGGAACAGTGGTCAGAAGACCACCATGCAAAGCAGGGAGACAGAGCTCAAGCTCACAACCCACAGTGCTTACCTGACAGAAGGGCAGGACTTACCTGACCAAAGCCCAAGGAAACAACAGAACCAAAATACATCATACATTTGGCAGCAGATGAGAAGAGCTTTTTCAGGCACATAGTAAAGCAGGTCTGGTTTGAAAAAGGGAAGGGAGTCTACCCATGGTTGGAGAAGACCATGAAGAGCAAATTCAGATATTTCCTTTCACTTTCTTAGAACTTGGTCTGGGTCTATCTTGGGGCTGTTCAGACAAATCTGGAGTCTCTTCTGCAATGAAGCCAGAAAGTCAAAATGGATCATTTTAACACAGAAAACTTCTGAACAGGTTTAAACTCTTCTGTAACGAATCCTAATGGTGACTGGAGGGAAGTGTTAATGAGTGCGAAATTGAGCCTACGGTATCAGAGACTCCCTTGTTAATGAGCTGCAGTGCCAGCCTGGAGATCTGAACTACTATGTAACTCTTTTCATTCACACTAAACTTCTCTCTTGTTACGATTCCTTGCCGGGAAACATTGTGTACTTTGGGTCCACTTTTTTGGATCGTCTTTTCTGAAAGTGGTTCTGCAAATCAAGATGTAATATAGGAGTCTACAAGGGAAAAAAAATTAGAATATTTTACCCCATGAAATTTGGAACATTACAATGAATATGATCGTTCAAATTAAATATTATGCAATATGATGTGCTACAGATTACTGGAAAAAATTTGGAAACTTCTGGAAATGAATCCCTTTTGTATATCTACTTCTATCTAAGTCTCAACTGTTCAAAGCAAAAATCAGATCCTATAAAAAAAAAAGCTGAAAACAGAAATGTAAAAACTGCATTCCTCATTAAGATAAAAAAGACTCTCATAAATGTGGAAGCCAGACCATTGTGGTCATTTATCTTTTGTTGAAAGCAGCAGTTTATCAGTTCTGTTTTACCCTCTCTGCTTTTTTTTCATTCTATGCAACAAGTCAACTTCCCTAAGGAAGCCATTTGGCCAGCCATTGAAAAAAAATAACTTCTGTTCTGCTATCTATCTTTAGATAAGCATTTTTTCAAATCAGCTTTACTGTGTTCTTATCCTGCACTGCTCATTTCTGGTCATTTTATTTCGCTGTTACAGCACACAACACCTAAAATTCTGAACAGTTCGTTCCAGAAGAATTTGTGGGAGTAGCTCTATATGGCTTTCATTGGAGTGTCTGTTCTTCAGCCCCTTCAGTTACATTTGGATTGAACAAACTTACACTGTCAAAACAAACCTAAAACTATTGGATGCTATTAAAAAATGCTTTGACATAATTATTTCACAAAATTTCTATGAAAAGTAAATACTGATTAATAAAACCACCCTTTGGCTTAAGGCTATCTCGTCTTTTTGCATAGAGTTAGTCTATATTTTATTAAAAAAAAAAAAAAAAAAGGTCTGCAAAGTGTGAATTCTAACTCAAAAACTTCCAGTGCTGTGGAACATGATTCACTTACAAAATATGAATTTTCAGAGAGGGGACATCAGAGAGACAGGAAAGTACAAAACTGTCCCAAGCATAATATATCTGCATATATTAGCCCAGATTAAAGATACTGCTGCAATCTCAAAAGGACCAATTACAACTTTTTGCACCATCTCAAAAGGATTCACTTACCTTTGAGTGGCAAGGCCATTTCATTATGATGCTGCTGCTGCTGAAATTAGCTTTCCCAGATATGACAACGGACTGATGGAATTTGATTATTGATGGAGGTTAAAAATGGAGTGCTTCACAGAATCTCTGGAAAGGTATGCCCTGAGGTTTGAGGAAGAAAAAGATCCTGCATATAATTCATTTGAATCTGTGCTTTTCTATGCCTTTCAAACATTTTGGGAGGAGGGAATTATTTCAGCTGAAAACCACACTGCTTTATTTTGAATTGTATTGAATTATTGTCATTTGCAAGCCAATTTTATTGGAATTGTTAAATGTAGACAAATATAATGCATTTTTTCCTTCATAGGCTGGAGTACACAGTAATAGCTGAATTAATCACTTAATTGTTGACTGTCATCAAGTCACTTTCACTGGATTCTCCCCCTTCTATCCACCTTTAGCTAGAAACTTTGGGAACTTTGACTGGAAATCAGCAACGAGACATTTGGTCTATTGAGCTTGGCAAATGCCCCTCGGCTCAAAGTCACTACTAACCTAGTCTACAGTTCCTTCCATGCTGATCTCCTTAGGGGTGGTCATAATGGTCAGAAAAATGCTAGGTAAACCAGGAGGAGAGAACAGGGATATCTCCAGTACAGAAGCAAACATTTCTAGTATTGTCAGTCCCAGTGACTGAAACATTTGGACTATACACATTTAGCAGATAATATAAGCATGATAAAAAGATTTAGTGTGTCTGACAGTGCTTCTCTTTATGTTGTGCTTTAAGGTAAAAAGATACCACTGTAGAAGCTTTTTTTACTAATTTTTATCGATAATAAGAAAAGAAGTTAAAAATATTAAAGCTAGATCTGTTTCAGACAAAAAAAAAAAGAATCCAGACACAACTGGCATAACTGTATCACTCACAACTGGAAATCAAAGGTGTCTAAGCAAGGAATTACTTCCACTTTGTAAACAGGTTCTTGTCCTGCTTCTGAGGCCATTTCCTCTGTCTTCTAAGTGACTCTTTAATTAGATTTTTACTTTGGTATGGGAATTTCTTGGGTTACTTTTTCTGTGTGCATGCTTTGTATCTAAGTCTCTTCCACTCCTTTTTGCTGCATCACAAGGTTCTTATCTCAGCTTCTCTGTTATTCAATACTGATATAATGTATTGTGCCACTCAGAAAGATCATTCTGTCTTTTTATGATTTTTATGCATATGATAAATCACTCTGGATGGCAGTTTTCCCCAGTTCAGAACTGAGCTGTCTTCCATCTCTGCCTAGTTTATTGATAACTATCACTGGGTGAAGAGCTGGCAGAATCTCAATCTGGCTGAAACTGAAACAGTACAAATGAGTAATTCAAACTGTAAACTCAATACTGAAAATATGTTTTCTGATCTCTTTTTCTGTTAAATAACTGAAGAAACATTTAGAACTTTCAAGCAACATACATTCTGGACTATAATATTACTTCATTTTACTACTATTTTGGAGAAACAATTTTAAGATGATAAAGCTTGCGGAGTTCTCACAAGCTAGCTTTGTAGTAATGGTATTTTAAATTATTAGAATGATAGGATATAAACACGTTGGACAAATCAGACTTTTACTGGCATGAAAAGGTGACCATTCTCAAGTGGAAAGAAATTTTTGAGAATTTTTTTCATGTAAAAAACTTAAAAGTCAGTTTCAGAAGGATGAATGGTCATTTCTCCAGTGACTGGAGGTGCAGTGAGCCATAAAACATTTATGTGAATTTACTGACTGTGAAGTTAATTGTACCCATTTGCCTCATTGACACCAAGTGTTACTGAAATATCACCACAAAATGTCATCAGCATCTAAAAATAACATTTACTTTCAACTCTGGAGAATGTTAAAAGATGCATCATTTGATGATAAACATTGAATGAAATAACATTTTCAAAATTTCCAGAATTTTAGAAGATTTTTGCCTAGTGGAGGCAAAAATATATCTTATTTACCCTTTTTATTCTGTTTGTTGTAATCTCCGTTTTAATACAAAGAAACAATTAAAAGAGAAGTGAGAAGGGTGAACTGGGGTAGATTCAACTAAAAATCTTTAAGATTTTTTTTTGCTTTTGCTTTAAAATTAACTTTACCTGGGATTTCCTTTTTTCTTTTCCCAGTTCAACTGCTGAGAGGGGATATCTTTTTTCAGTGTACTTCAGCTTATACCTAAACCCTTTCCCCTTCTCTCGTACACCAGAATCAGAGAGTGACACTGAACAGGCAATTAATAATCCACTCAGTGGGAACTTCTCTCCATTTCCCCATCTGCTTCCTCCCTTGTGTTTGTCTCCACAACTTTGTTGAATGTCTGAGCTGCATGACCAGACAACATAGTTAGGAAGATAGCTGGCTGCGTATGGTAATTGCCAGCCTGCCTGCCACCAAAATCCCCTTCCCTTTGCGCCAGCGAGGGATCAAACTACAGAGAACTGAATTGTTCCAGCTTTTGTCAAGAAGTGTAAGTGGTGAGGCACATCTGTTTGGGAGTCAGAAAGAAATAGCAAAATGTTGTTGTTCTTATTTTTAACCAGTGACAGCAGTGAGTCCCCACTCATATTTAATACAAAACAGTGATGTCTTCTCATAAGAACAGAGGTTAAAACAGTTGCTGTCTCAATGTTTACTATATCAATATGCTTACAGTCAGGAGGTGAACAGTTGTGTCAGAGAGAAGTCAGAAATACAAGACCGCAAATCAAAAAAAGCATTGTGAAAAAGCAAAACATCATGGAAGAGGGTGGTGGCACTTGGTTAGAAGGTGGATTTCTGAGAAAATAAAAAGTGATATTGTGACACAACTGTCATGGTCATTCATAAATTTACTATAACCTGGAGACTTATCAGGCACTAAATATTTGCACATACCTTGGTTAAGACCTTCTCAAAGGCTCCAGTTAAGCTGTTGGGATGGACACCTGTAATCAAATGAAGCATTTCAATTGTGGCCACAGCAGCCTACTCCTCCTTCCTGTTTGTGACAACAAAGGCACTCAAATCTGGTTATCGAGTAACACTTTTATCTGAGGAAACTGTAAGGGTCTTAATGGGGAGCACAAATACTACCTAAGCTGAGCTACCTGGAGAGAAGGTCAGTTTTCAGCATAAGGGCAGGCAAAAGAAAGCGTAGCTACTCACCTGGGAACAGCGATGCTGCTCAGGGAACAAGGCACGCTCGTGTAAGTCATTAAATCTTATTCCCTCTCAGATTTTGAGGGCGTGAGGTCAAGACAGTAATCAGAAATACTTGACCCATCATGGCTATGTGATGTATAGATACACTAGGCAATTACTTGTTGTAGCCACAGAGCTTTCAGTGTTTTCTTGTTCTGAGCTCCCTGACGCTGTTTCCCTCCTGTTATCAGGTTTCTGTTTTGTGCAAATGTGCAAAAGAAGTGTAATAGCTGTACAGGGATAGTACACCAATCTTACGATAATCTTTCTTTAATATTGTTTTTTAACCCATCTTTCTGATTCCAGAAAGTCCAAACCTAGCAACAAAACATGAGCATGGAGGGTTTTCTTGATTAACACACTTAAACACCAAGGTCACCTGGCTGTTCTAAGAACTGTAGTCAAAACGGCTTTAGTCTGAACACCAAATCCAGGAGTTTCTATATTCCATTTTAAACTTTTACAGAATTTCAATAATTTCTAACATTATTATGAAACTAATAAATGTTTTAGTAGCTTGAAATATCTCCTGAATTAAAATCCAGTGTTAGGTCCATATATTACAAACAACAACAACAAAGGAGCTGACAAGTAGTGAGTTAAATAGAATTAATTGCCTCTCAGCTTCCCAGTGAAATCATAAACCGATCAGTCCTTTTTCTCATATTATATGATACCACCAACCCAAAGTCCCTCAGTGAAATTGTTTCCTTGTAAATTGTTGCAGTCCATCCATTATGCTCAAGAAATATGATTTTTTTTAAAGTGGGTAATATAAAGTAGAAAAAATATGTACTGCTTTTCATCTCCTGATATCTACAGGACCCCCTGGGCTGATCTAAGGCTCAGAGCTTCTAAATGCTAGATAATTTTAAAAAGCTAATGAGTATTTAGTATAATAGAATATGAAAAAATAATCAGAAGAAAAAAAATGGGAACAAAGCAAAGAGATATAATAAGAAAGCTTCTCTTCCCCTAGCCACAGTTGATTGCCACACACATACATGTTTTACCTTTAATTAAAGCTTACTTATATCTATGAGTAATCACTTAATAAAGAGATAAAGATTGTTTGTGTCATTGAAGGTTAAAGTGGAGGTGTTCTTGTTCCTAATCAGAAACAGCCAAACTAAGCATGGAAGGAAACGTCCTGATCCATTCAATCTGGCAAGTAAACCTGCAGTCATTATTACAACAATGGGTGTACTTTACGGCCAGGAAAACACATTCCTGTCCTGGTGATCTGAAATAGGAAAATTATTATATTTGACCTTCTGACCTGATTTTTCAATTTGATCAAACCAGAGGAAATATTGGAAATGGAGACACTGGAAGGAAGGAAGAATGGAAGTCAATAGGTTGTTTCAACTACATTTCCTTCAACAAACTTCCAAAACTTTTACTGCAAGTGACAGTTAGCTCTACACATCCTGGTGGTCAGCTGGGCTCATGTAACCAATACGTAGCCATGTCAGAACCTGTTTCTGGTTTCTCATTTCAGCTTGAATAGAGACTGAGAAGTAGCAGCCTATAGTTCATGCTTTGTGAAGAAATTTTTTTGAGATTTTTGTCTCCCAACATAACTAAGAGCCTCTGGAATGAAAAGTCTGACATCCACATATAACATCTGCAAGTTCTTCGATTTGATTGATAAATGCAGCTGTACTTTTTAAACACTGAGGCTAGAGTTTTTAACTGGTAATGTAAAGTGGTGGTTGTCGCATCAGAAAAGCTTCCTGACTGTAAACAATATGTTTTGCTTTTTTGCAATGATACACATACAACATCTTATAAAAGAATTTAATATTATTTCAAGCTTTGGTAAGAATTATTGGAAGGTAGAGGTTCTCCTATCTTCTTTTGATACTTTATTAAATTCATGAGAGATAATATTGTTTTTTGATAACCTATGTTCATGTTTGTTCCAAAGTTTAATTTCCCAATAATTTCTGAGAACATGAAGAAAAGCCTGAACAATAAGAATAATTTCCTTTCCTTTCATTGTCACTTATAGTTTTATCACACTTGGAGCTACACTTTGACAGTTTCTAGAGGGCAGCATGCAGGTGTCGTTTCCCAAAGTGGGAGGCTGGGGTATTAAAATTGTGCCTTAGAAAGCAACAGTCTTTCTGGAGGTGTTCTGTAGAGAAAAATCCTTAAAGAAAAAATTCTCCAGTTATTGAGCTGGAACATATTGCAGTTCTGAAGATCTAGCTCTTCTACATGGGTTGGTGGGAGGGGATTTACCAAAGACCTGTCTCACCCATCCATATGAAATCCTTTTTCCCAGACACTGCAGAAAGTGATTTCCCAAAATGTTAGAGCATAATGAGAAAGACTTCTGCTTCACCTTTTTTGTTCCCTTAGTCTTTTGTGTGCACTCTGCAATGTATTAGATTAATTAATAATCCAGTTCAAAACTGAATTCAGAACAGCTTCTGTTGAAGATCAGCCCAAACAACTTTGTGCTCTGTTATCTTGCTTACCTTGCCAGTCTGTTCACTGAGCAGAGCTTCCTCCATACAGTACTTGCTATTCTTCACTGTAGAATGGTGATAATAAACTCATTGTTAATTTGTTCAGTTTCAGCTCCACAATGGTAAGATTTCCTGTTCTCTAACTAGCTTATCAAAGATTATGAGTATTTCTGAGACGTGCAAACATGCCATAGGTCTTGCCAAAAACTAAAGATGCTATTTGCATGCTGGACATCCTATTTTAATTTTTTAGGATTTTCATATATTTCACTCAGGCTTTTTGGCATTTCAGAATTTTGGAAATTGAACATTGTGGTTCTCTCAAGTAAGGATTTAAAGTTTCTGTTTATCAAAGCCAAAAGAAATGCTTCTGGAGTTCTAATACAGAATAGAAAAAAAAGAAATTTGCTACTTCTAAGTTATCTATGGACTATCATACTTGTCTAGCTGTGATATCAAGTGGTAAGAGGGAGATTAATTTGGCTTAGTGAAGCCAAAAATGTTTGTATTTCCAAAAAACTATTGAACATCACTGAAAACACACTGCTGCATTGCAGAGTGAGGAATCTGGACATTGTTATTAAAGCTTAATAGAATTTAAAATGCATTGACTAAGATTTTCTTGGAGTCTGCTGAGTGAATTTTCATTCTTTTGGATTGTCAAACATCTCACTACCTCATAAATTATTTGCAAAGTGCCTGGAGGTGCAGTTAAAGAGGGCAAACTTGTGTTATGAAAGCATGTTTCTTAAAGCTCTGCTAATGAATTGGTTTCCCTGTAGGGTACAGGAGACAGTACTTCAATCTAATGAATGGAAAGCATTAAACTTCAAGCATCTTTTAACTAAGAATAATACCACTTTTTACATAACATTCTGAAGAATAAGAAAGCTGAGGAAAGAGTCTGGTCCTGTGTTGCTGTACTTGCCTGAGTAACTCTCTCCTTCAAAACGAAACAAAATATGAATATTATCACCTGTAAATGTAAATGGGGGGTGGTGGGGGTGGTGTTTGGTTTATGTCCAGAAGCATTGACACTTCATTGATATCTGTTGCTCTGATGCTGAAGTCCTCTAGCTGTTGATTTCATTTTAAGCTGTGCTGCTGTAATGGCTGCTGATAGTTCAAAGGAGACCTCCTGGAAAAAAACTCAAAACCATAACAAGCTCAGAGGGGAAGGTATGGAAAGGATTCTCAGAATCTATACAGGACTCCTTTCATTTAGTGGGTTGTGCTAATTATAAATTTTCCATAGCTGGATTGTAGAAGTAAGAGGCGTCTAGTCTCATACTCCCAAAGGGAAAGCAGTATCATTGATGAACGCCTGCTGCCATGATATAGCATTCATAACAAGTTTACATACATAGTTTTCTACTGAAGATTCAGTGGCTCAGATATTTATGTCCCAATTTGCTCTTATTCAAGCACATTTTTTCCTGAGTGACTAACTATCCTCTTTGATTTGGGAATTCAAGTCTGTTTTATTAATACTTTGGAGAAGCCAGTCCCTTAGAATTCACATGTTTATTAAGTTATTTGAGGTGTTAAGTTCTGAACAATGTTCTTGCTTAGTACTGTGACACGTGCGGTAAACAGCTGCATTTATGCAGATACATATCACATTTTAATAAAAATACCTCCGGAATGCTGAGTTATTTTTCCCCATCTCTTTCACAGACAGAAACATTTCCAAGAGACTCGACCATGCCCAGACTGCTATACTTCTTTTTTTCTTGGATTCCTTAGCCAATAAATCTTAGTTTCAGTTTCCTCCTGTTGTTGTTTAGCATTTTGTCCTATACAACTTAGTTTTCAATTCTTCCATTTGTTCGAATTTCCATTCCAAACTGATAGCATCAATCATTCATATTGTCTTTTCTTGTAAAGTTGTTTCTGAGAAACAGCTTGATGCAGAAAGGTATCTCTATTAGGCAAAATTTTGATACTGGTGCAAAGTAGAATGACTTCACATTTATTACTTGTTATGGTTTGGCTGCGGCCGGCAACAAAAGCACCACGCAGCCACCCCTCCCCCCGCTGGGGTGCAGAGGAGAATGGAAAGAAACAGGCAGAAACCGGTGGGTCGGGATAAGGGCAG
>Ga0181612_110307_pt1 | contig 10798 bp, 6 predicted proteins | sample HoacroProtozoa21_FD_119630 | JGI IMG/M metagenome (GOLD analysis project Ga0181612, IMG submission 119630) | Hoatzin crop microbial communities from Cojedes, Venezuel. Combined Assembly of Gp0051906, Gp0051904, Gp0051908 | reverse complement strand
GGGGGGGGGGGGGGGAAGTGAGTAAGTTAAGTTGTTTCTTTTAGTCTGAGTGTGTTGGGAGGGAAATAATTTGAAAACATAATGCAAAATTAAGCCTTTTATTGAAAATAATGTTGTGTCTTTGGTTTTTGCCCCGTACAAGGTTAGCTCTGTCTGTTTTAGTAATGGTGCCTTAAGTGTTGATTTTCTCCTTTGGTTCTTCCCATCCATCAGTTTTAAAGGATTTTGTTTTGATACAGCTGGAGAACAGAGAGTACTTTGCTTTTAAAGTACTTTTTTCTGTAAAAAATAAACAAAGACATTCCAGACTACTAATATATAATTTATGTATTTAAAAATCCTTTAAAGGAGATTCTCAAAGCTTCCAATGCCATTGTACTTTTAACTTTCATTTTTGCTTCATCTGCATTGAATCATCTTTTACTACTTAAAACAGAAATTGGGTTTATTGAAACATTTCAGTTCTGATTATTTTTTAATAAAGATGAAGAAGTCTAACCTAATGAAATCACTGGAATGAAATGAGAAAAATTTAAAAAAATTAATAAGCTGAGAAGTTGAAGATTTTATTAAGTCACATTTGGCTGTATGTTTCTCTGTGTGTGCTGTCTTGGATCATAAGGGTGAGAAACATGCCTTGTCAGGAACGACCTTTGCACTGCTAGACTGACTTTTACTGTTAGATTTCCAGAAGGGTGACTGGAAACAGGTTTCCAATAGTACTTATGTGTGTAACTTCTGTGCCTGGGATCACAAAATTGTGGTTTGAGATGAGCAGTGGCACTGAATTCAGATTTTTTTTCTTCCCTGCTATAGTTTAGACTATAAATATGTTTTGTAGGATGCGTGCATGTCTGTCAGGTATCTGTGAAACACTGTAATGTACAAGCAGCTTTATAATTTATGAATTTGCAGACTTTTCCATACTCTTAGAAAGAAAATGCTTCCTGCTCCATGCAGATTGTCTGATAATTCAGTGTTGCACTGTGTGGGTGTATTTGTAGTATAAAGGGCACTGTTTGTAACTTTGCAAGTCTCGAGTCTGACATGGCAGGTTCTTGTAATTGTGTCTGTGTCCCTCCCTGTATGTGGGTCTGCCAGAATTTTTCAAGCTCCACTTTTGTTTCAATGACCTTGTCCTTGCTGAGGAGCCTGTATTTTTCCAGCACTGCCTTCCCTTTTAACTGTAACAGGTGAAGCAATTCCTACAAGGACTTCAGCAGTGCTCCAGCTGCTGCTCATCCCAGCTTCTGCTTGACTCTGTTAATTGCTCTGTGCATCCCCGTTCTTATCCGTATGCTTGGAATTTGGAACTTGCATATCCACCTTGTTCGTAGGCAACAAACCGACCGAGTAAGAGATGTCCTCTGCCTCCCCCTTATTTGCTGAGTTCAAATCTCTTTCAGTCTTCTTTTTCCTATCTCCTAATGACATCTCGCCTCCTGGATTTCTAGGCGTGAAAGAAAAGTGTGCTTTCTTAGCTCAGCCTGCAGTGACAGCTAGATACTACTGTGATGAGCATCTTAAGGAACGTCTAGATCACTAGAATGTATAGGCCTATTGTAATTATCAGTACAATTTTCTTGCTTTCACTTCTTCTGTTTTTTTATGAACTTTTTAGCAGCAGACTGTTTCTACCAGTGCACAAACCGTAACATCACATGGCATTGACTTTACTCAAACCAGAAGATTTTTGTGCCAAGGTTGTAACATTGTATCATTACTTCATTGTATCTGTGTGAAAATTTTAATTTCACGCCCTGCGAACTTCACTGTCTTTGTGCTCTCTGCTCATGTTGTTGCATAGAAGGGTAAGTCCCTGGGTCACATTCATTTTGTAGTGTGGTTTGGGTTTTTTTTAAAGTAAGAGTTCTGTTTCCTTTGAGAGGTCTTGCTGTAAAGTTAGCTGGGGATTTCTGCCAGAAAAATATTTGCAAGCTTAAAGTGATGATACTAAAAATATTTTTACTAAGTTTCTTAAAGTGTGGATATGACCTTCTTATTCAAAAAGAAAAAATGTGGACAGGGTTGTGTACTCCACTATGATGTAATTGTACATGAACAGATGCAAGTGATTTGGTAAAGTATGTGGGGAAGGGAGGGAAAACCTTACTTTAAATACGTCGTCAGGTTTCCCATACGTCCAGTCTGGTTTTAATGAGTTGCAAACCTTTCTGGGCAGAAGCCCTTGGTTAATGTTCGCATTGATTTATGGGGCTTCCTGGTTTGCAGGCAAGGACATTTTAAGCTTCACTGGTTGCACCATACCTGTACTGTATGGGTAAATCAGAGTCCGGTCCTTGCTAGTCAGTCCTTGCCTTTTTGTCATCTACTGTCTGTGAGGTTTAATGTGTTTATGAAAAGAAATACCCCACTATGAAGTCACAGAATAGCTGAGGTTGGAAGGCACCTCTGGAGATCATCATCTCAGGCTACTCAAGATGCTGTCTGTCAGATTTAGAATATCTCCATGGGTGGAGACTCCACAGCCTCTCTGGGTGACCTGTTTCAAACTGTGCCCGTTACCTCTTCTCCTTTCACTGGGCACCACTGAGAGGAGCCTGGCTCCATCTTCTTTCCTCCCTTCTTCAAGTGTTTATACACATTGATAAGATCACCCCGAGCTGCCTTTGCTCCAGGCCTAACAGTCCCAGCTGTCTCAGATTTTCCTGTGGTGTCAGATACTTCAACTCCGCAATCATCTTTGTTGCCCTTCACTGGACTTGCTTGAGTGTGTCCATGTCTCTGTTGTACTGGAGAGTCCAGCACTGAGCACAGCACTACAGCTGCTTCCCACCAGTGCCGAGTCAAGAGGAAGGATCATCTCCCTTGACCTGCTGGCAGTGCTGGCCTCTGGTGGCTTATGTTCAGTTTTTTGTCTACCAGGACAGCGAGTATCCTAGTCTTTCTTTGCAAAGCTGCTTTACAGCCAGTCACAGCCGGCATGTGCTGGTACCTGGTATTCCTCCCCAAGTGCAGGACTTCGTGTTTCTCATTGTTGAATGTTGTGAAATTCTTGTGGGCCCATTTCTCTTGCCTGTTGAAGTCCCTCTTTGTACACCTTGTGGCCCCTCTAAGCCTAGAATATATCCAGAAGAATATGGGAATGACAGACTTAGCATCAGTCGCTTGAGCTGTTAAATGCCCTGCCTGTCTGGTAGTATCAGTGACCTTATGTAGTTTCTGACAGAAACGTGGACTATCCACAGGTGTATGGTTATCGAAAAGTAATCCTGCAGAGCCCGAGATCATCTTTGCTAGTTACTGCTGGGAATGAACAAACTAAAATTTCACTTCCCTGCCCATCTGTTCAGCAACTGAAAGTAGATAATTTATCTCAGTGGGACACCTACCACCTGTGTAAAGTGTTTGAAAGAGATTGTTAGCGTGCGGTGACTACAGCCAAGGGACACCAGGCCTGAGCACCTTGTACTCCGTGCTTTACTGCTGTTTTTTTCTGTAGGATGCCTTCCAACTTGGTACTTGCACAGTGTCAAGCCTATTCAGTGCCTGTGTCCCTGTGAAGCTTACAAGTCTACCTGCTTTGCCACACGGCGTGCTCCTGTGCCGACTGCGTGCAACTTCTCGCCAGCAGTTGACCCTCTTTAACATGCTAAACCAGGCACCACCAGAAAGCTGCATTTTTTACAGCTACTGTTTTATCTCAGTGGCTTCTCTTGAATTATGTATCCTCATCTTTGATGTATGAAATCTCAGCTGATTTAAAGATTACCCCAGAGAGTTCAGCACACCTGGAAATGAATGGAGTGGCAGATAGTCCCAAGGTTTCCACACCGCGTGCGGAGTAGGAAGTTTTACAGCAGTTGGGTACTGGAATACAATTTTTATGAGAGTGTTGTTTCTTCGTGTATGGTCTGTGCCCAAGCAATCCATTTGTTGGGATGCCAGGTATTTGAGCTCAGCTGCAATGTTTGTTCTCAGGCAGACTCACTGGAGTGAATGAGTTCAAAAAAAGAGGGAGATTGTGGGCTGTGCTGTTAGGGCTGGGCACCAATGGTTTCACAAGATAAGGTACCCAAAATTGTGTGTGCCCCGCTGGAAGGTGAGTAGAACAGAGCAAGTGAATGCAAACCTGGCTGAAAAGCAGTTGCTATCCTATGTGAGGCTTGTGAGTACATTATGGAGGAAAAAGAGGCAACTAAGCATAAACTACCTATATAATGTCAGCAAAATACAGAATCATAAGGTGTGTAAAGCTTAAGTGCTCTAGCCTGTGAAGCATACTTCAGTTTCTTCAGTGGGTGTTGTGGTCACTCTGCTCCCTGCAGAAATTAGACTTTAGATGAACTGCAAGATCCTATTCACCTCTCTTATGCTAGCATCGCTGGCATAAAAGATGATGCCAGTTACTATGTCATTAGCATTAATGAAATGATACCAATTAAAAGCTGAGAGCAACAAGCAGAGCTCAAGTTTGTAGTGCAGTCTGGACAGAAAAATGGACTTTCTGCAAGGCATAGTATGTCCATTGTCTGCATTTTGGCTGTTACTATACCTTAAATTTAAATTTCTATGGATTTCTCGGCAGTTTCAACCTATTAGCTCCCCATCACACCATCCTGCAAAGTGCCTTTTCTCTCCTAACTCTCCTGCTACACACCCAGCTCATGAACAGAGAAGAGCAAGACTTTGTTTTTTTCATAATATGTATTCTTTTTAAAGTCAAGCATCTGACTGAACACTTTCTTCTCACTACTTGGTTGCTTTTTGCCTTTCTCTTTTTCTCCCTGTTCCCTCCCATGGGACTGCTAGCACAGACAACAGGTGCTGTCATCATGGCCTTGCTGTTCCAGGAATTGGGAGCTGGGAGATGTTTGCATTTACCTCTGTAGTGTAATTCTGACTGATGGGTTCTTATCAGGTTTGCCAAGTCCATCCATCCAATTGTCTATATCTGTTGTGAAGACCAAGCGACCATAAAGTTGAAAACTGTGTTGTATTTTTGGAATCTGAAATTTCAGACAATGCATTTATGAATTATTTATGGGGAATGTGTTTTCAGTAATGTGCAGCATAAAATGGAATGAATGCGTATCCATACTTGCCCTGAACTCTCCAAAGTGCATGCTAATAAACAGAATGATAACCTACCATCACTTCTGCCCTGTAAGATTTACAATGCAAGCACTTTTCTATGTGGTTTAATTCAAGTCAGTTTGTCAACTTAAAGCTCTAGTGTTTTGTTTTAAAGGACAACTTGGTGAGTGATTTTCTATTACTTAAAGAAATCTAACTGCTTTTTCGCCCCTATTTCAACCAGAGCTGGTGTCTGTAAATTTTTCTAGTCATGCTGGCATAGAGTCATGCTAAATTATGCTTTAATTCACAATTAGAAGGAAGTGGCAACTGTGCAGAGCCACAAACCTTTCATTTAAAATGGCCATTATACAAGATCATGATTCTACAGGATGATTAAGATATTGAAGAATAATTAAGATATCTTTAGATTTTTGGCCATTTAGAAGTGCTGGGCTTATTTAATTTTTTTAAACCTCCCTGAAACAGCTTTTTCTGTAATGACAGTAATACAGGACTCTGTATTATCACAACTTGGTGTTTACTGGTATCTGAATTGCCTAACGGTGACTTGTTTTCACTGGTATAGCTGACAGGGCAGAGATAATTAAGAAACAGAAGAATTTGCTGCTACATTTTGCTACTAAACACTCCATGCCACAACAGAAGAAATTAAACTGACAAGCAGGAGAGGAAGGACAGTGCAGATCCACGGAAAGAGCTGGTGTTTAGGTACAGTTATTGACAGTATGTAAAATATTTCACCAAGATAGGAAAAAAGAAAAGAAAAAGGCAAAATAAAAATTTTCCAAGCATTCACTGAGGTGTCTCATTTCCAGGGTGTCAAACAGAGAGCTTGCAATACTTATTCACACCGACACAACAAATGGCAATAGTCAGGGAAGAAACCCAGCCCCAGTGAACCAGTGGCAGAACTTCCATTGGCTTCCATAGGGTCACGATTCCACCCCAATATATGCACTTAAAACTACCACAGTCCGATTTTGTGCCTCTGCTCAATGAGGTTTTAAATCTTGCACAGCTGCAAGCAATTCTTGCCACAATGGTTACAAAGTCAATGAAAGCTCACAGTTCAGTAACTAAATGACAAGGTAAGAAACTTTGGAATCATAAAACGGTTATAAGTGCTTGACCTAAAACTATGCAGATCTCCCAGTGACTGTACAATTGAAGCAAAAAGTTGATTTATTGTCTGGCAGGCTGGGAATTTGGACTGAGCTTGTGAAAAAAGACAGATTGCTAATCCATATAAATGGTGATGGACTTTGCAAGCTGTGTGTAGTAGGTTTTTTTGCCCCTAAGCTGTGCCCCTTAGAATTGGTTTGCACTTATTTAGTACCCACAACGTTGTAGACAGTGTACAGGGTGTAAGGTAGTCCCAGCTTTGCTGAAAGGACACTAGGAAAAAGAGATGAAATGTGGAAAAGAAATCAAAACTAAGGGACAGCACTGAGACTGGCAGAGAGGAGGTGCAGAACTGTACTGTGACTTACATATGCAACCCTTTGTTATAGGCTTTAGTACATTATAAAAGAAAAGGCACAATTTTGAAGATGATTCATTGAATTAGAGTTTGCTTTGAGGGGAAAGCTGCTTGGGGACAAACTTGTAAAAGCAAAAAATTGAGAAGAAAGACTGTTAAGGCAGAAGAGGTAGGGGGGTGAGGTATGGCAGGAAAGATGATGACAGCTTAGTTTTGGCCCGGAACAATAAAAGGTGAAGATCTTGCTGCAGATATGCTATGATGACAGAGTGCTTAAAGGGAATAAAAGCTAAGCATGCTCTGAAGTGCAAAGTTATTATGTAATATCGCAGCAGAATCAGGGCCCCAGGTGCTGTGCATACACTGAGGTTCATTTTCTGATCTAAAGAGCTTTCAGGCTTGATGAGCCAGAAACGTGTGTGTGGGAGGGGAGAGAAGGACAATACAAACAGACTGATTGCAGAGGTGGTTGTTAAACTCCATGGTAGTTCCGTGGTTCTGTAATTTCTTTCTTTTATACTAAAACTTCATTCTAAATTATTCTTCTGTAACTGGCAGATCTGATTTAAAAGGTTTCTTTACTTCCCAGCACTCATGTCTTTGTTCACCCTCCGCCTTCCAGACTTATTACAACCTCAGTTATGCCAAATCAGCTGCCTGCAGCCGTACCTTAGAAGAAATGATCTGGGAGTTTTTGTTGTTTTTTAGCTACTGAAAGCACACAGAGACAAAAACAATGGAGAAGCCCTTTCAGTTGTATTTGACAGGTTGGTAACATGGCAGCAGGGTCTGAGCAAAAGTCCAATAAGGAAACAACAGAAAAGGCTGAGTTACCAGGAGCAAAGAGGTAGGATAACTGAGGATTGGGAGCATTGAGAAGGGAGTGCGGAAAGGTGAGGAAAGCAGCTGTTGGCCTCTGACTACAGAGCAAGTGAAAATGGCCTGTTTGTGTAGCAAGGAGGAATGAGACCAGCAGTAACTCTTATTTCAGTAATGACAGCCGGTTGGCTGCTATCGTAGGTGAAGCCAGGGTGAAAACTGAGGAAGAAAAATCTCTTATCAGCCCTGCCTTAGGGCACAAGTTTTCTGAGATGCTGTTGCTGGATCCGGCATCCTTTAGTACGCTGGCTCTGCTTGGTATGCAACAGGCCAGGGGCAAACCAGCAGTGCTCAGCCCCTTTCAAGACCAAGTCTGCTTTAGCTCTTTGCTGCTGTTTATCACGCTGGGGAGGGAGGGTTGTCTGATAACACTGCCAAGCATGGCTCATTTTTGTTAGAAAGGTGTGATGTTTTTACTCAGTTCTGCTACTTCGCTCCAAATTCTCCTGTGCAAAGGCTGTAATCTCTGATGCCATTTTCCACAAGATTTAGTGATAATTGTTAGTAACCCCAGAAAACTAGGCGTTGAGTTCATTGGTCTTGTAGGTCTTGCAGCATACAGCGATGTGTTGCAGTGCAGTGTATCAATACAGGCATGTGAGAGAGCGACCTGCAGAGCCATGAAGTGGCAGCAAAAAGGCTGTTGTCATCTGAGTCGGCGCAGACAAGCGTTGCGTGAGTGCTGGAGGGAGCTGAGCTCCTCTCTGTTTCTGATCACTTACTGGAAAGATACTGTCAAAGATCAGAGGAGAGTGGCAAAATCTGTTGCTATGCTAGAGGTATTGATTTATGAGAGAAGATTATAATATCCGCAGCTCAGATAAATGTTGACTGAGACTGGAGCAGATGGAAGAAATGTAATATTGTTCAAATACTTAAGGAGTATTGCACCAAAAAAGAGGATGAATTTCTCAGTACCATGCCATGTCTTTAGCTATAACTAGGCATGTAGAAGGGAGGAAGAAAATCCTCTTTGTTTATCTCTAGCTGACCATCAGAAACATGTTCTTGTTCGTGACACATACCTTTACCTCCTACCAAACTGAAGCAAAAATTCATGGAAGATTTGTGACACTTTCCATGCTACTCTGTTCCCCTTAATTGTATGTTGTATGTTTCCCACTGGACTTTGACTTACCTATTTAGACTGTGTGCTCTTTTGGAGAGAGGATTGCTCTTGCAAGTGGTAGTACAGTTGGTCCCCATGATCCTGATCACAGAATCACAGAATCACAGAATCACAGCATAGTAGGGGTTGGAAGGGACCTCTGTGGGTCATCTAGTTCAACCCTCCTGCCGAAGCAGGGTCACCTACAGCAGGCTGCACAGGACCTTGTCCAGGCGGGTCTTGAATATCTCCAGAGAAGGAGACTCCACAACCTCCCTGGGCAGCCTGTTCCAGTGCTCCGTCACCCTCAGAGGGAAGACACGCAGACAAGTCTCTGGGGAAGGATGTTCAAAACAGAAATGCAGTACATGCAGTAAGTAGCTTTCAGCATCATTTGATGCGAATGAAACCATTGTGAAGATTCCTTAGTTCGATAAGTTGCCACTGCAGTGTCTGTTCTTTCTAGTCACATTAAAAAACTGATGCTTTTAACGTAAGCCAGGCCAATAAACCAGATGAATTACACCACACTGTTTTGTATCTAGACCTAGAACTGCCTTATGCCATCATCAGGCAGAAAGAATAGATGAAGCCACCACAGAAGACAAACTTAAACTCTAGAATATAATTAGGCTAGTTGGTAAATCTGAGTGCCTGCCGATTGATGAATAGCTTCGCCTGGCTTTTACAATCTCTGTTTCCAAGACAATACTGACCACCAATCAAATCTTGTCTTTTGAGATCAAATAGTGGACTTTGTATTGTTTTGGTGTGGGCTGCAACATTAATAAGCTGCTGTGTTATGTGACACGTCAGACAGTATGTCACCAAGACAAACTCAAGCGGGTTGGTTGTTCTGTCACTGGTCTACCTCTGGTTGTGGCTTTGTTGACCACTGCCAGAATAAGGTCTACATTTGTCAGGGACTTTGTTAAGAGAAACAAAAACACTACAGCTGTTCAGAGTGTGATGGTTTCCCTTCCCTATTTGAAACATTCAACTGGAAAATGTTTGGTCACTCTCCTTGCGTACATTAGATCATTTACAAGAGTGGCACGGGAAAATGCTATAATTCTATCAGCTTGGATTCCAGTATTTTCACCAGCACATACCTTTCTGAAGGACATCAGTCTCCTAACTTTATTGTGAGTCTTGCAATATCTGACACTAGAGACAGTTTGTTACATCAGAATACAGCTTTTATTCATAACAAAATCAAGCTCTTTAGGTTATTGAGAAACTCAGTAACTATTACCTATTAACTGTATTCCTAAACGGTTTCAGATGATAAAAAAATCAAGAAGTATGGCCAAGATATCATTATCTGCAAGCCAGATAGGCTTGGTAAGTTATTCAGGATTTTTAATCTTGGGAGATGTTAATCCTACAGCCAGGCTAATAAAAATCACAATGTACACTTGAAAAATACTACGGTCATATCTATTTCCTTTAGTCATGCCCAAGCAGTTGCAAGTTTAATTAAAGATATCACTCTAAATTTGCCACTAATCCCATATAAACACATAATCATTTCTTTCCCTCTAGTCACTAGAAACTGTATAGCAAATCTTTTTATATTTGTTCCGGACTTCATTTCTAGACGAACCCACTAAACTATTATAATCTGCTGTTCTTTAGAGCATTTCATTCTTAGCTTTTGCGTACTTCGTCAAAGGAGTAATGTTTGCTGTTTATTAGAGGGTATTAGCTTTCCTTTGCCATTTCTGCCTTGCAGCTGTTGTGCATTTATTCTCTAGTGTAGTCCAAAAGGACCTAGACATCATAATCGGCACACCAGATACATTTGGTCTGCAAGTATCTGAGACATGCAAGCATCAGCCAAGTGGCCCAGGCAGGGCAGATGATATAATTCTTAAGGGAATAAAGCACAAAGCAGGGAACCATCAATCAACTGATTTGGTTGACTGTGATGCTGGGTTTGTCATTCTACCTTGGAGAAAGTAGTCTGGCTGTCATCTTTCTCTGAAAAATAGCTTAACTCTACTACTCTACTGTCTACCTGAATACATGACTAGATGTCTTTAATTCAAGCTTATATTACCAGTGTAACATGTAACAAACATTAACTTTCAGACATGTAGTTCATCCTGCAAAACTGCAAACAATCAAAAGTCGTAAGTGCAGGCTATGTCTTGTGTTGTCTTACCTCAGTGTTTAGCTGAATCATGTCTCCCACCATTTTACAGGTTGTACTACGAGTACTAACTGAGAGACAAGTAAGTCATCTTTTGAAGAACTTTCTGCCTCAG
>Ga0181612_109982_pt1 | contig 10798 bp, 9 predicted proteins | sample HoacroProtozoa21_FD_119630 | JGI IMG/M metagenome (GOLD analysis project Ga0181612, IMG submission 119630) | Hoatzin crop microbial communities from Cojedes, Venezuel. Combined Assembly of Gp0051906, Gp0051904, Gp0051908 | reverse complement strand
TCTTGGACCGGCTGGCCCTGGCTTTATCAGACATGGGGGAAGCTTCTCGCAGCTTGTCACAGAAGCCACCCCCATAGCCCCCCCGCTACCAAAACCTTGCCATGCAAACCCATAACAGACCCATTCTGTCAGTCAGCAAAGTTAGATTGATACGATGGAGCTTGTTCTTGGCAAATCTATAAACTTACAAGTAGCTTGTTGATTTTTTTAATAGTTTATATGCAGTTCCTGCTGAACTGACTGCTCTGATTGCCCCACTTCCTCCTTTAAAGAAGGGTGTCAGGCTGGTCCTTTCGTAGTCTTCTAAGCCCACACCCAGCCATCAGAAATTCTGACAGTCGTGCTCTCACCACACATTTTTTGCAAGCTCTCTGTGTACTTTCAGGTCACGTTCCTCAGGGTTGACTGACGCGAAAACCAATAAATACTTTCCAATCCTTCTCTACCTGAGAGAGAGCCTTCCCCCTTGCCTCTCGTTAATTGTGTTAGCCACTTGATTGCGTCTAATCCTTTTAGGGAAGACTGAATGGATGAATCACCGCCAGCTCCCTCTGCTGTGTAGTGGATCAGCCTTGCCTTTGCTCTGATGCCTGCTGGGCTATATAAAGCTTTGCAACTGCAGGTTGTGTCTCATCCAGTGCCTTGCCTTTGTGCATTTTGTCTCTTATGCTCACACTATAAGTCTGTGTGTGCTCTGCATAAATTGGCCTTACATCTACTTCTTGTGTCCTGGCTTGCAGCTGGGTGTTACGCACTGATGCGCTTATTAGTGTTCAGTTAAGGAATGACTGTCTTTTTAATTCACAAACCAGGCTCCTAAAAGAATGCCTGGTAATTCTCTGAGATTACTGAGGTCTACCTGAATTCTGTCAATTTTTTTTTTGTCTCCTCTGCTCTCCTGCCTTAGGAAAGGGAACCATCATTTTCACCTCGAAATAACCAGTTATACAGTAGCTCTCAAGCTTGCACTCAATGTTTTCCTCCAGGAGGAAATCCCTGGAGATCAGAATCAGCCCTAGAAGAGCCACCTTTCTGTTTTCTTTTTTCCTGTCCTAACAAAATTCATACACAGCAGAGACCTGCTCAGACAGCCTAGGGCAGGGTCCACCTCGCCTCCCTTAACTGTGTACAAAGCAGGCCTGTGACCTGAATGCGTGAGGCCTGTCGTTCGTCTAACCCATAAGGAGTTCAGACCCCCACTGATTCTCTGGACGGCTCTGGTTGAATCTTATCAGCCCTGCTCTCTTGCTAAGGGAGGACAGGCCCGATGGACTCTCGTGTCACCACCAGCTCTGTGATTCTGATAGTTCTCAGTCTGACATCCCGTCTGATTTGTAGTGCTTGCAGGTCATCCACCGGGATCCTCTTTCGTCACCATCCAGGGATTCTCAGCAGCAGCCACTCTTTGCTGTCATCTGGACCTGAAACAGAAGGTGATGTATCCTCCCCTCCGTCATCCTTCTACCTGTGTTTCCTGAACAAGGTACTCCTCCTGGCAGTAATAGCCATTTCTGTGAATTATCCCTCGGACATCTCTGTTACATCAATTAAATTGTAGCGTCATCCCTGCATGAAGTGTTCGAATGGTCACTTACTCATGTGAGCTGTTTCACACCATTTTTGCTTCCATTTTTGATTCTGGAGAAGTGTAAATCTTCTAGCTGAGAAGGGGTGTAATATTTGGTCGCTCCAATAGGTAGCAGCATTACACGCGTTTGAGTCAGCTTCACTGTGCTATGAAGACATCGCTGAATGTGGAAGATTGGAAGTAATTTCTATTAAAGGATGCCTTGATGTTGAGATTTGTTTCTTGTTTGTTTTTGAAACTTAATATTCGGCTGCATCAGAGCAGTTCTACTTCCAAAGCTGTCTCTGTCTTACTCGCTTGCAAAGAATCACAGCTCCAAACACAAATGAGATCATACCCGCTTTAATTATTGCTGGCTGTATTTCCTTAACAGTAGGCTTGAGGTCAAGGTCCAAATTATTCTATACAGATGTAGACACAGTTCTTGCGCATTAGTATTTCAAGGTGCTGATCCTAAAAACATTTAAGTACATGAATATGCATAGGGGCAGTGAAGTTATGCAGTATGCACAAATGGGGAAGGTTCCATCCAGGGGCAATTAATTGTATTTCACAGTTACGTAACCGAGTAAGAGCTGGTGTCATAGGAAAGAAAAAATGTATGTATGCATACATATGTATATATGTATATATCTTTTCTTCCAAGAGAAAGAACAGCTGATGTGGGTGATTATATAGCCCTCTGAGAAAATGTCCTGACATCCTATTTCCAGTGTGCTTGGAGTGGTTGAAATGTAGCTCTTCTCTGAAAAATAAAGCGATAAAGATGCCTGGTGGGCATTAAGTTCAGAGTTCTCCACTGATTTCTCCCAAGGGTCTTACTTGAAAAGAGGTGTTTCCCAACAGCCAGCACAGCAAAGACCATTTAGGGCTCAGAGATTTGAGCAGGGTATTCTCCTCCCGGCACATCCTTATCGATCGCATGGTGGCTGCAGCCCATGCTCTGCTGTCAGCGTCAGCTCCAGAGTCCCCACAGGCTTTGGGGAGTTCCTTTGATGCCACTCGCAGGTTGAAGTGTCTGGGTCTTAGGGAGAGATCCAGCTGGGACAAACAGTGCCAGCAATACAGAGAAATTGGTACAACACAGATAAATGGAGAAGGGTTGCCAGCGCGTCTGCGCCTGATTCCCACCTTGCCGGTACCATTCCACCCAGGGCAGACCCATCGAAGGGAGTTGTATTTCCAAGCTAAGGAGCAGCTCCTGTGCCCCACAGAAGGGCGGCCACCAGTACGAGCGATGGGTGAATGCCACAGAGAGCTCTGCACCAGCCTCTTGCTACCTGAGGACGCTGGAGTGGGATCCTTGAAGAGGTTATAACCCTCTTGGAGTTAATGGGGAGACAGGCACTTGCAGGTGGGGTTCAGGTCACCTAACACGAGATGGCTGCAAGAGATGCCTTGATCTGAATGCATTGCCCCAAGTTTGAATGGAGACGAAACAGCATCAGTCGAAACACCCATTTTTCTCGCTCTGTGCCCCATTCAGATGCCCATCCACAAGAGAGATGTGAGGAGGGAGAGCAGAGGTAGCTAGGGATAGAAAACAGGAGCAGTGGGGAAAAAAGGAGGAGAAAAGCAAGTAAAGAAATAGGATGTGAGTCCTGGCTGTGCAATAGGTCATTTGTGAGGCAAATCAGCCTCTGATGTGTGATAATGGCCTGAGGCCAGGCTGGAAATGCTTATTGAGCGAGTCCTGGGAGAAGTGTGATGGAAGCACTAGGGACAAGGGCTGCCTGGAGACCTTAAAACGAAAAGACAGGTTTGATTTAGGACAATGATTCGAGAGAACATGCGGATTAGAGGTGAGCTCTGGTATAAAGCTGTATTAGCGGAGCAGAGAAGCCGCCCATCAAGCGCCAGGCAGGAGCGAGAGATTAACAAGGTCTGACCCATGGAGCGAAAGATGTCAGAATGAGTGCCCGCAGCCAGGAGACGAGGGGTTCAAAGAACAGCCACTGGGGCAGGCGAGGAGCAGAAACAGGCTGAAGGCAGGGGGGTGATGTTCCTAGAAATGCTGGCAGCGAAGAACTCGGAGGCAGTGCCTGGCAGGGAACGCTGGAGGGAGCGTGGGCAAAAGAGGCAGCAGACAGAAATCCAGATAATTTTCTTTCTATTCCATGTGTACAGTGTGGTTTTATTATTATTGCTGGTCTCATCAGCCTGGGCTTTACAGGATGTGAGACTGGAGTCCTGTTGTAAGCAGTGCATTATCCAGACGAAGCAGGTGGGCAGCAGATGAACAAGCAGCAATGGTTTGTAGAGGGGGAAACTGAGGCATGAGCATGGTGTACAAGTCAAGGAGCTAACATCTTGCATTTCTTCTGGAGATATTTAAAAATATAAAGGAGTGCTAAAGAGTTGGATACTACTGAGATATTAGACTCACGTTGATTAGTACAGGGTGGGTTTTTGTTTGTGGGTTGGTTTTCTTTCATTGTGACTGGTATTTTGGTGATCAGGTTTCCTTACTGGGCTGTGCTGAACACGGGTTGGAAGCATTGCTCTGAGCTGCAGTCATGGCAAGGTGAGGCCAGGCACCAGGGCGTCCCAGATGGACCCATCCAAAGAAGACTGGGAAGCCGAATAGTCGGAGCCAGCAGGGCTCAAGGGCAAGCCAGGGTTTAATCCATGGGCAAGGATCCCAAAGACATGGACAGCAGCTCAGAGCTTGGGAACAGCTTCGGGCAGGTTGTCTTAAAAGAGATAGGGGGAGGCAGGGTCAGAAACCGTTAAGGAACAGGCTGACCTGAGAGGAGATGAGATTGGGGATGGGGCTGGAAACCAAGACACGGAACAGGACTGCAAGATCTACAAGCTGGTCAAGAGTCTTTTCCCAGGTGCACTCTTGGAAGCCATCAGTTACAGATAAAATCAGCAGGAAAGAGTACAGCTGTCAGCAAACAGAGGCTTTATAAATACAGTGCAGGGGAGGTAAGAGGAGAACAGGCCAGACTGGGCCGGCTCGTAATGTAGATGAGATGGTAACTAGCCTGTAAGAAACAGTGTCAGGAGACTGAAGGATCTGCATGTTGTTTGATTCTTCCCCCAAAATGCAAGCAAATATTCAGTGCGATTTAAGCGTGCAGGTTCAAGGGTAGGAAGAGAGGGCTGACATGCCTACTTGGACGTTTGTAACTTGGGTAAAGCTCAGCCTGGAAATTTTGAGAAATGTCATGAAACAAACTTTGAATTGCTAATCATGGGAGAAAGAGGATGGTGGTAGACTCAGGGAATCGTGGATTAGTTGCCGTGACTCCAGTCCCTGGGAAAACACTGCGGAAGTTCTTATATATTTGGCTCAATATTTGGCCACTGAAGGACAATGGAGTGATGAAAAAATGCCTGCATGACTCACTGGGAACGATTCTCAACAAACCAACCTGATTTTTGTCTCTGACCAGAAAGCTGGCTTTGGTGGCTAAGGCAGCAAGATTTTTCATGTAGCCAAGAGCCACAGATGCATGGTGCACACCTTATCGCTGGGGGTATAGGGAACTTCAGGAATCATTCATAGATGGGAGAGGGCTGGAGCTCCTCATGGTTCCCTGGCCCCATGGTGGGATGAGTCTGGTCTGAAGCCCCAGATGTGTGACGAGGTCCTCGGGTGACATGGAGATGTCAGATCCCAGCAGATGACATCTTCTCACACCAAGGGACTTGGACAACCTAGCAGCCTCCACAGCAGCCCCAGCTTGCTGCTGATTACGCAACAATATGGGATCCTCCATATGGGATTTGCTCTTGGCCTTCCCACAGACTACCTGCAATGCAAAGAGCCCCAAGATGAGCATTCCTAGGGAAAAAAATAGCCTGTAGGAAGACTTTCAGTACCATCCAACTTGCAGGCTTACGTTCCAGACAGCTTCCTCTTAGCATGGGTGCACAACGTTTCTAGTTGGTACTCTGTGAGCAACCTGGTGTGGGGCAGACCATCTGTTGATGTACCGTGCATAGAAGGGCTGCAAGCACTGCAGAAGGCAGGATCAAAACTCAACAGATGACTTTGGAGTGGGGGAATAGCCTGAAAAATATGAGATAGCAAGCAGTAGGATTAGACGTAAACCTGGGAAACACCACATGTAGGAAACTGGGAATGACCAGAAGGCACCAACACTGGGGAGGAAATAAAAAGGAGGAAAGAGCAGAGCTAAAACGTAAGTAATGAAAAGAGAAGCTGTAGTAAAATGCTGGTTCAAAAGGACCAGTTTCTTTCTGGACCACATTACCTGTGATGGAAGAGGATAATTGCTCCCTGTCTCAGAGATGGAAAAGCCATAGCTGTAACACCATGACCATATCTGGCCACTGCACTTAAGGGAATTGGGGATGAACCAGATATGGAACACAGAGGAAGGGAATGAACACAACTAGATCATTAGAAAAGACAGTCTGAGGGAGAGTTGGAGGAACTGGACTTCTTTGGTCCAGTAGTAAAAAGCATACAGGAACTCCAGCGTAGGCTGCTAGGGATGAGAGTGAGCAACTGGTTTCCTTGTCCACTGCCACCTGGACATACAGAAATCAACCCAATCTAGCATGGTGGAGGATACACTGAGTACCAGAGAACCTGAGACTGGCTAAAGGGTGGTGGGATTGTCTTTTTTGATGGTCAGACTTGTCATAGATGGACTGTTTGATCCAACCACAGAATGGGGAGAGGAGCTAGGTGACTTTCTCCATTCATCCAGTTCTCCATGTCTACCACTTTCTGAATCAATTTAGGAAGCCTTCTCAGAATGCATCTTTCCTCAGGTCTGATGCAATGTCTTAACCACAAAACCAATCCTGTGCTATTTACTCTTCCGTAAAGTGCAGTTTATTCTTCTGCAAATTAAAGTGTCCCATTTAATCCTATGAAACACTCCCTTGCTTTCTTCAAACTGAGATGGGAAAGGAAAAAAAAAGGATTTCCTGCAGATGCTCGTTCAGATTTCAAAATTAATTCCCTTCCACTGTTGTTGTGTTCATTTTCTGAGAAGCAGCTAGGCAGCAAGTTTCATTTACACAAGACATTTGTTGCCAACCAGGTTCAAGTGTTGCTTACCACACACAGGAGATGATAAAAAGCAAATGATACTTTTGTAGGTATAGGAATCGCTCCTCTGGTCAGGAAGCAAGAAAAGGAGCAGGTGAGCAGCACATGAGCAATGCCAATGGCTCAGTTCAACAGGACCCACAAAAAATATTCATGATGAAACTGCTGAAATAAAAAAGCATTCCTGCCCCAGATATCAAATACTTCTGGATTTGCAAATGGTCGCAAGGAAAGTTCAGCGCTTTCTGTGAGGAGGAGAAAATGCCAGGCCCAGTAGAGCATGTTTGATATATTATTCATAAAGAATTATATGCTGAGGACCAGTCAAAATCCAGCAGCAGCAAACGGGTCAGCAGTACAAAAAAGTCAAATAGATCTGCAACAGTTTTTGAACTGTTTTAATGCATCCAGTTTACAGCCCATTTTATTCACCAGCCCTGGCTGTCTGGGAAGTTCTCATGGCAGGATCAAGGTTACTTCTGAAGAATTCAGAACCAGCGCTGCTCACGGTCTCAGCAGGGTTCAGCTTTGTAAACATAGCAGATTAGATGTAGGGCTTTTGAACAGAAATAAAGAGGGAAACCCACAAGGACATTGCTCACTTTTCAAAGTGTATCTGCACTTTCAAGACTGACCCAGTACTGTCATTTCAGGGCTGTTTGAGCAACCACTGGAAAATAAAAGAGCACTAAAAATAGCCAACATTGGCTCATTAGCTCTTTAATTACACATTTGTTTTCGTTTCTCTCATCTACACTTGCAACTTTGTCTTGTGATCTCACCACTGACATTGATTGGGGAATGCCAGGTCTGGTGGACACTGCTGTGATTCACTGCCAAGTCCATCTTCCTACCCTTCCCTTTTCCACAGATCGGAAGAATGGGATTCCCCACTGAAGCCCGTGATAAGACAAGCAGCAGGGAAAACAGGGTGGGAAGTGACAGTAGCAGCCTCTGAAATGCTCAGAGCCTGTCCTGGTACATGAAATCCAGATGCGTCTTCAGTAGGAGGCATGTGTTAAAGAAGCAACCATGAGTCCAGCTAAACAGACATCCATGAAGCTTAGGTTACAGCAGTGCTCGCGTTACCTGGGACAACTCTAGTTTTAAACTCAATTCAACAGGTACGGCTGAGTAACTCATCCGTAACATATTCCATAATCCTGGACCACAGGACTGTCTACACAAAGGTGACCTTCTAGACTGGACAAGGCAGGGGATGTGTGTAGGATATGTCCTGCTACTTCATTTGGATTTACGAACTGCACCGGTGCTACTACACTAACCTGGGCTCAGTTTCTGGGATGCTGTTGTCCCCGCTGGTCAGTTGTCAGCATGGACCTTGGCCTGGTTTTGACCCGGACCAACCAGCACTGATCTTCCCGAGCACAATTCAGGAGTCAGCAAAGGATTCCCAAGAGCAATGTGGGTGCAGCCATCTTGTTTTGGAAGAGTGTCCGATAGGGGTGGTGACGCAGTGAGATCTGCTGATCTTGCTACAGGCCTTTGCATCTGCTACTGGTGGGCTATATCATGAGCAAGTTGAGCACCATGGCAGCCACAGGGCTCATGAGCTGCCTCTGGAGCAGCAAGAGGGACAGGCAACTCCGCACAACCATTTGTCAGTGTCACAAGGATTGTCCCCAAGGTCTGCAGCCTGGGTTGGGCAGGTCAGAGGGAAGAGAAGTGTGAGCTATGCCCATCAACCAAAACAAAGTGGCAGTGCCTTTTTCTGCAAAGAGAGGCCTTCTCCTGAAAGTGTAGGGAGGCACCTCCGTGCTCAGCAAAGTGAGTCTGAATAAACCAAGTGCTTCCCTGCATGGGGAGGTTAGACCCAGCGTCATCGTTCCTGTGTTGGGCTATCACTGGAGTTTACTGAACCAAGACCTCTGTCAACCCACCAGCTTTTCTGTTTGCAGCCCCAACAGAGGAACCTCCTGTTTGCTACCATTCCCTCCCATATCACAACTGCTTTTATGGTTGGACTCAATGATCTTAAAGGTCTTTTCCAACCTATATGATTCTATGATTCTATGAAATGATGCTACGCTCAGTTGTGGTACTGATTGTCGCAGGATGCGGTGGAAGGGTACAGGGGCTGAAAAGCAGTCAGACACATTTCTGCAGGGTGCCATTAAACACAGTGGTTCAGCTGCTACTTCCAGCTCAGGAAGTCCTTAAAGACATGATTATAGCAGACAGAGAGATTCCCAAAACAGTCACTCCAGACTTGCCATGGCGTCTTACACTTTTTCCTGCAGATCAAGTTTTGGCCACTGTTTCAGGTCATGTGCTGGGCTAGGTGGACCTTCAGTTTGATTTAACATGGTCATTCTTCATTCAGATGTTATGGAATGCCAGTTAATGGTGCTTTTTCTGGAGCCCAAAGACAGCAAACCAGTTGGTTTTCACAGCGTGTTTGGCTGCTTGGATCCATGACTCTTCTCACTCCACCCACAAATGTTGGCCCCTGCTACGTATCTCAGCAGGGTGACAAGCTGGGATACAACAGCATCTCTGAGCTGCAACAGGAACAATAAAACAAACGACTGAGCGATCTCACATTCTTGTGGCTTCCCAAGCAGCCAGGAAACACCATGTTATTCAGAACATTTCCATTTCGAATGCTGCAAACTTCTTAATTTCCACATGCTTCTTGTAAAACAGGAGCTGTGCTGGAATTTTCATTTGTTCACTCATCGTAGAGTCAATGATCCAGGGAATGTATCATGGCACACTTATCCCACAGATGCATTCAAATCCACATCTAGCACAAATGGCAGCATTAATAGTGCTTGTAAATATCATTGGTTGCTTAGCGTTCTCTGAAGCACTTGGGAAAATGATCTTCAAAAAAGAAAATCTCCACTTTAACTCAGCACTTGGATCCCAGCTTGTTCTACAGAGAGAGAAAGATTTACAAACAGGTAAAACGCACATGCACACGTGATCAGTTGTGTTAAGTTGAAGGCAGGGAGTTGGAAAAATCTGTTTAATCAACTGAGATGTACTTCTAATAAACCCTGGAATAGTGTTCTACCGTCCCAGTGGTACTTAGAAAGGAGGCACTGCTGGAGGTCAGGATAGTCTCAGTGCTACCTAAGCCAGTCCTACTGAAGCGTGTCTAACCCCTTCTTCATCTCCAGTTGCGAATGCTCAACTCCTATCCAGATAGCCTACCCAATGTCGACTCATCCTACCAGGAGAAAGTTCCTACCAGGAGAACGTTTCTCCTGATGTCTCACCTCATGCTCCTTTTCAGCCTGGAGTCCATTTGTTCACTTTTTCCTTACTGGTTTGCTGTCTAGACTGTTTATCGTATCACAGGAAGATCTCTAAGCCACTCTTGTGCCTGGCACTGTATAAGCACAGTGATCTGCAATCAAACAATGATTTCATGGCCTGGCACTCTTCTCTGTGTAGATGAAGATGCTGGCATCTGGTCCCTGTAGCTTTACTCTTATTTGCATGGTCTCAACCCAGACCAACTAGCCTTGGTTTCTAGTCATGTTTTCAACCCAGGCCAACTAGCTCTAAGCCAAACGATCCCCAGGTGCTACTAAGGAGTTAGCACAGGTCATGGGTCATTCCCACAAGCAGGGGTCCACGGGCATATGTGCCTTAGCTCCTGTGAAAGAAGCTACTTCCAAACCTTCCTACAGAACCAAAGACTGGACAAGTCTCCAGAAAAATCACATTTAAAACATGGTCTAGGTGGACACAACTGCTGCCTACCTTGTGCTATAATGTGGAAGGAGTCCGCTCTGCAGGAAGATGAGGAACAGCACAAGAAGCAGTCAGGTTGTAGACTGAGCTGAAGTTGTCCTCTCCAGAAGTTGTTCGTCAGTAGCAAGCCAGGTAAAAGTATTAAGGAAAGTGTTAAAAGGGAACTTGGCAGATTGATGAATGAGAACATGGAGTCTGTTTTCATAGAATCATAGAATCATTCAATGGTTTGGGTTGGAAGGGACCTTACAGATCATCCAGTTCCACTGCCTGCCATGGACAGAGACACCTTCCACCAGACCAGGTTGCTCAGACTCTCGTCCAACCTGGCCTTGAACACTGCCAGGGAGGGGGCAGCCACAGCTTCTCTGGGCAACCTGGGCCAGGGCCTCACCACCCTCATGATGAAGAATTTCTTCCTTATATCTAATCTAAATTTCCCCTTTTTC
>Ga0181612_156037_pt1 | contig 10799 bp, 5 predicted proteins | sample HoacroProtozoa21_FD_119630 | JGI IMG/M metagenome (GOLD analysis project Ga0181612, IMG submission 119630) | Hoatzin crop microbial communities from Cojedes, Venezuel. Combined Assembly of Gp0051906, Gp0051904, Gp0051908 | reverse complement strand
CTTAGGATGGTTCTAGCAAATCTGCGCGTTACCTTTTGACTGCTGAGCATGAGGCTATTCTTTCAGGCAGTCTGTAAATGGCAGGCATGGCCTGGAGGGACTCCTTTGGGGTCAGACTGACTCGGTGTTTTGATTTTAATGCCTCTGAGGGTCCTGTGTAGCTTCAAAATAATGCCAGTTCTGTTGTTTCCATCATCTTAGAAAATACGCACCAAAGAAAGACTAGGTTTTTCTATACTTTTAAACAGGAGTTAATAAAGTCGTAGAAAATGCCTGGGAGAGGAGAACCAAGCTGGCATACCAGAAATTTCTAAAATCTTACTGGAGAGAAAAAAAGATGCTGCAACAGTCTTATGAAAAATTTTGAAAAATTGAAATAGGTGAAAGCATACAATTAAGCATATGTTAGTGAAATAGAAACACTTTACTTGAAGTCATGTAAAGTGTTGATTAGTTCTCTACAGTCTTGTACTGGTATGGTTCTATCATCAATTCTTAGAGAACCTGGCCATTTCAGAAGCATAAGTAACCCTATCTCTTCTGTCAGGCTTATGTGTTAGATGACATGTCCTAGAGGCTTCCATAGGAAGAGACCTATTTATTAAAAATAATGAACAGCTCATTTAAAATTACATTCAAAAATACCTAAGAAATTTATATATTTTCCATAGTGCCTACTAATGTACTTTTATTTCTTTGTGTTTTTCAGGGAAGCCACAAAAGCCGACATCCCATCAAAACACATGGAGCTCAGAATCACAGACACCTCTTATATGAGCGCTGGGCGCGGTGGGGAATGTGGTACAAATACCAACCTCTTGATTTAATCAGGTACTAGTACTTTGATGAGCAGCTTGTTTCTGTGATGCAAACAACCTGGTAACAGTGCATTAACCATACTGCAAAATTCCTTGTGCTTTCCTGTAACATTTAGCTATTCAATGTTATCAGGTAAGACTGGAATTGCCCAGGTTCCTTCTTTTGGGTAGTCTTTTGTGCAGGGCTGTGAATTTCAAATGAGGCTACATAAAAGGCACATAGATCCAGCTGCGTGAGAATTTGCAGTGTGAAACTTAAAATAAAAACCCACAACGTCATCTGCTGATCAGAGACACTTGCACCTCCGGAGAGCACATTTGAGAGCAAAGACTGTTACCCACATGGACAGTCAGAGCTAAGATCCAGTGGAGTGAAAATGCAGCCTAATTGTTACGTTTCTATGTGGGTTTAAATAAACTTCTGTTTGTGTACCTTATACTTAAGGTCATAGATTACCAAATGTAAAACAGAGAATTATATGTAACTGAAGTTAAATAATTGTGATGTTTGGGTTTCATACTTTCCTCATCTTTGACATTGCATACCAATAACTCATTTTTCCTTGCTGTCAGTTTTTATTCCTGATCTGATGGTCGTAACCAATCATTGTGCCCAGTATTGTCCTACTGAAGGCTGTGGAGCCAAGGATATGCTGTGGGGCAATTCTGTGCTGATCAAATAGTGTCATCCTTGACTGACTTTCTGATCACTGCTGCTTTGTCTCTTCTAGCAACTGATACCCAAGTTTTGAAGAATTAAAACTCAATCTTCAACACGTGTTTTCAGTCCATTGTTTTCTCTAGTAATAGTTTGAAATATGTCATATTTCATGATTATCTATCATAAATGCTTTTAATAATGGAATACTTAAGTCATACCAGCTTTCTTTATCCCTTCCCAGAGATTTTGCATATGTGTGTACATATATATATAATGTGTATATATCTATTTTTGTGCCTGCAATAAAACGTCCTACATTTAATAGTGTTGAAACTAGTACATCTGCTTAGTCATTGCAAGGACATGAAAATTACAGAGCACTTCAGTTATGTCCTTATAAAATATATGTTCTGGTAAGTCTGCAATTAGTGTCATTAGAATGTTATGCTAGCCTGAAATAAAATGTTTTGGTAAACTGACATAATTTTACCATCAACTTGTAGTGGTAGTTCCTCATTACAATTATTCTACTACTGTGAAGATAAATAGAGGTCACCAGAAGTTTTAACTTTAAACAATGTCTGTTTGCTTTTCACATAGGCGATACTTTGGTGAAAAAATTGGACTGTATTTTGCCTGGCTGGGGTGGTATACTGGAATGCTGATTCCTGCTGCCCTGGTGGGGCTCTTTGTTTTCCTCTACGGGTTATTTACAATGGATTCCAGCCAAGTAAGGTAAAATTCTATTTAATAACATATATAATAGCCTGTTGAAAATAAAGAACAGTCTGGCACAACTTAGGTCATTATACTTATAAAGTTTTCCAGATATGGTAATCATGTAAAAATAACCAGAGCACTGGGTTCTGCAGTCAAGCGTATCCACTTTGTATATCTGTTTTGCATCAAGCTGGATGCATACCGTTTACAGCAAGTGTTCTTACCACTGTATCTGCAGTGATTGCCATTCTCTCCGTAAGGAAAAACAGCAAGTTCCGATTCTAATGTCATGGCTACTGCAATGGTTGTTGTTCTAGTCAAGCCTAATGGATGAAAAACCAGACAGATGTAGTCCAACTTCACCTCCATCTTGCCTGCAACTTCCAGAGTGTAGTACAGTTGCTGAACTTCAGCTTACTTTTTTGTATGTCTTTTCTTTCTCCCAGTGTTAATAGTGGCAAACGTTTGAGTCTAACGAAATTCTTACCTATGGTGGTGTAAACTGCAGCCAGGAGACCCAGCTTCAGGGAGATTACAGCTGCATGAAATGTACCTTGTTTTTAAGTTTCCCGCTGCTGGGATTTTGCTCTGAAAGAGGTTTATGTCAGTTTAGAAATAGTGAGGAGGAAGCTCCAGTTAAGTGCTGATGTATTGTAGGAACTGTTTCAGAGGATGCACCCTCACTACAAAGTTTTCCATTAGATGTCGTCAGACACAACAGTATCAGCGCTCTTACAAGTGCAACTGTTGCTGCAAGCAGTTTGGATCTGTAGGCTAGAAGTATACTTGGGGGTCAGGTGTCATATTAAGTGGTGTTTTGCAGGCTTTGAGCAGCAGTGTTTCAAGTTTTCTTTATGGAATTGCCTTTATCTTCTATTTCACAGCGAGTTGTATTCTGCAGTGCTGTAATTAAGGCTTTTTAAGGCTTGCTTTTGTACAGCAAACTCCTGAGAGACTTTACAACTTCAGACTTCATTAAATGCAATAAATGTATCAGCCAGGAAAGTATGCTGTCTTTAAGATACTGTTCTCCGTGTTAGGATTGTTTTGCACGATAAACGTCTGTAAAATATAATGGATGTAAAGTAGATGATCAGTCTGTTCATAGAGCACAGACACTAGAGCTGTTGAACTGGGAATCTTGTATTCTTCACATGTACAATGGCAGTTCCGACAAGGGGCCATAATCTACTACTATGAGGATCCGGCTTAGTATTTCAGGCACTCCTCGTGGAAGAGAAAAATGTGGGATTGACACTCCCCGAGAGAACAAAATTTCTAAGAATTTGATTTTTTCAAACTGTAAGCTATTATGTGCTTGTGTATGTGTCATACGCTTCTCCAGAGAAGACTTGGAGATACGACTCCTGCTAAATTTGACACGGTTATCTTGCTTGCTCAAGGCTGCAGTGTATAGATCGCAGGAGCGCAGAGGCAGGCTAGCTTTCATGTTTTCCTGTCCTCAGTTTTTCCCCTTGGCTGCTGTTGTGTGGCTGCAGACCCAACATGCACATTTTACTTTGCTCCCCGTGGAGGCTGGTAGTGTTGGGTCCCATCTCGATGTGCCTCAGTGCCATGCTGGGCTACACGGAACACCAGGGTGCCCATCAGGGGCTCTGGATGCTGTTCCAGAAGCAAGAGCCTGAAAGTTAGGTGATCCACCATATAAGCCCTGGATGCCTGCAAGGAGAGGGGAGTATTTATATCTTTATTATAGCTGACGTTAGCCAGTGTGCATTTCAAAGTACCGACAGAGGGTGGGTTAGTGCAGAAGCCCTAGCCGTGTGCTCTGTGGCAGCCTCACATCTGTAGTCTGGATGTGTTAATTCTGGGCAGAAGGTCCTCTCTGCCTTTGATGGTGCAAATCTGTGCAGTCCCTCTGGTTAGCCAGGACACAATGCTGTCGTATTGGTGCATTGCTGTGACCGAGTTAGTAGGGCCTGCTGTGAGACATGGATTCAAGAACAGAGCTTAACTAACGCAAGCTGATTGTGACTGGCCTGATAAAATGTGTGTAGATGTTTTCTGTATCACCTTGTGTACTGAGGCAATTCTAAAGGCCAGTGATAACAGGTGCTGCTCCTTGCTGTATTTGCTTACTTAGCCTGGAAGGGGTTAGCGAGGGTTAGACAGAAACCCCCTACCTAGAGCAGACAGGAGTCATCCGTTAGCAGGCAGACAGAGTGCACAACATAAATGTTCATATTCTTGACATATTCTGGGACTGTGAGATTATTTAGTGTTTCTGCAGTCATTTGAAGAAAATTGCTAGATAAACATCTGTAACAGTTTTCAAAGACATCGTTTGATTTTGAGCACTGCAGCTACCGCAGTATTCAAATGCAACGTTCAGCAGCCGTCAGGAAGGAGCGGAGTCGGATATGTTATTCTGACAAAATTAGACACAGGAAACCCATCGGCAATTGGGAATGTAAACCTAGTGCCAGGGCACTAAGGCAATGTCAGAACTGCCACGTTGCCCCAGATTCATTATTATTTAGCGTAATGCTGCTTCATGGGAAACAGGTTTCATCCTATTAACACCTGTTACTAGGAATCAGTGGATGTGAGGAAGTGTTGATTTACAGTGTGATAAATTCTGTCAAAAGCCCTATTTTGTCCTTTGTCTTGTGTACCACAAAATTTGAACTTGCCAACGGATCAGATCAATGTTGCAGAAGTGTGCTTTCCCCAGTGCTGTCCCTCCACAGCTCAGGCACAGGGAGCTGCCAGGAGCCACCCTTGAGCGGCTGCAGGCAGAAAACAATCGCTTTCTTCTTTTTCCACTGAGGTCCAGCGCAGTTTCAGCAGAAAAGGAATAAGCAAATACACGAGCACATATTGCCATGGAGCCAGACGTTGCTTGCGATGCCAGCCATAGGTTTTGGGCAGCAGTAATTTAAGGGGTATGCAGAATGATGTCCGCTCCAGGAATTGGTTTGTCTTGCTTACGAGGTGTACAAGTGCCTGTCTCACTCTGTCCTCAGAGCCTCTCCTGATACTAGATGGCTCTTTCTATATATATATGTTAAAAATTATATATAACTCAGGCTGTGCTGGTATGTCATCTTAGCCTGGCACGAGGCCGTCGGTCCCTGTCCCCTGTGTAAAGGAAAGATGCTCTGTGTAGTTCATCGGGGGCTGCCACAAGCAAGTTGGAAACGGAGCGTATTTGCTCCCTTGTGGTGGTAGCCTTCCTCCTTTCCCAGGGCGAGCATCTCCCTCACTGCGCTTTGCCCCTTGTCGTAGTCTCTCTCTCCTTCTCTCATTCTCAGTTACAGTTTTAGGGAAAGAATAAACTTTCAGCTCTGATTGAATCATTCAGTGATTCAAATGTATTGTACAGGGAGGAGGAGGGTGAAGTAAGATGGGAAAACAAAAACCCTCCCTGCACACTGTCGTTTCAGTGGCTAGACACTATTATAAGCAAATATGCATGTACGTCCCATGTTTAGAAACAGAAGTTTCTCCATTCTACACGGTTAGGGACATTTTTCTTTCCTATCGTAAAAGAAGTGCATGAGATGGGCAGTGTGACTGGAGGCACGTTGGAATGGAGGATGTTCTTTTGCTTGCATGGGTTTGAATTAAAGCTTGGTAATAGTGTGATTGCCAGGAGCCAACACTGAGGTCCCCCAGGGTACTGAGATTATAGTGTTGGCAGCTCGATGCAGGCTTCAGTTGCGAGATGAAGGTGACCAAGAGAAAAATCCAGAGAACCTCTGTGTGAGAAACTCCTTAGGAGCTTTTGGAGTGTTTGGACTGTATTCGTAGGGCTCAGACACACAGAAACAAAAGTGTGAAACATGAATTTGTATTTCTTGTTTCATATGCTTTCAAATATCTTTTGATCCGTTTGCCTTCCCTGAGCTAAACTGGGGGAAATGTGAAGTGCGAGTTAAATGGAAGGGCTCAAACGTCCTTGAGAAGTGCCTTCATCTGGGTTCTTTGCTTTGAACAGACAAACGTGCCATATCTACTAACTGTCTTTATTCTCGAGTTAGGTGTCAGGCTATTAGTTGTTGATTAGTCTATGTAAAAATAACTCTGCTGGTTTTAAAGAATTAGGTTTTGAAGGGTTTACACATATGAATTATCACGGTTGTGAGTTGTCCCTTTGTTGTCAGTCAAACAGAAAGGCCGGGCATGAGCGCAGCATAGCCTGAGGTGTCTTTGCACCATGTGCTTTAGTCAGATTTCAGATGTAGAAGGGAGGACAGTACAAAGCAGCTTGTTTTCCTCTGTTACACTGAAGATTTGAGTTGCAGTAACAGGTAACGTAGCACCTGTCACAAACACTTGTGTAGCAAATGTTACTGCCTAGGCAGAGTAGTGCTAAAGCATGGGACCTATCACCCTCAGTATAATTTTGTGAAACTTCATGTGTTATTAAAAACAAACCCAGATTTTAACTCAAGATATATAGTACAGAAAATCTTAACATTTTAATTTAATTTCAGAGTACAATACAATTTAGCCTTACATTTGACAACAGTTTGTATTATTGCCACACTATTATAACTCACTGTTGAAATATGATTTTCTGTGCTTAATCATTTGAATGAAAATGCAAGCAAGAAAATTCTCTGATGTGTCATACTGTAAGATCTCTGCTCCTCTGCAAATCTGAAATGACTGGCTTTGCTCATTCTGACTTAAGGGTTACTTAGGACAATTTCTTTGTCAGATCCACATTATTTTGTAGGGTTTCAGTGAAGAAGAGATTCTGATGTTGTGTGAAGTATGACCAAAGATTACAGAATTGGCATCTAGGCAACCAGAATCTTTAATTTCTATTTATTGCTATGTCAGACAGGATTTAATAGATGCACTCATTTGGAAATAAGCATAATCTTCCATACGGTATTAGAACTGTAAATTCAGATTTTATGAGTAGGAGAGTGAAAGCGCCATGTTTATTAAAACAAATTAGTAAGGATTTCCTGGCATTTGTTTTACACTGCTACTTCCCTTGTGTGCTACAGGATCATTTCATGCATGTCAGCATTGCTGAAGGACAGGGAAAGGCAATTGCTGAGATTCTTTGGGAAGCTTACTCACTGCAGTTAAAATTTGCCTTAAAATTCAGTTTTGCACTTCTGTTAATCCTGTTTTGCCTTTGTCAAGACACTGAATTATGTACTAGGTTTTGAATATGAATGGTCCCAGTGAAGACAGTGACTTGGTGAAGACATCTTCCTAAATCTTAGGATCCTTAAACATCAGAATGTGGCTTAAAGTTATTTTACCTGTACAGAAGTTCTTCTGTAGGAAATAAAAACACAAAGACTTGAAACACTGCTGTCAGAAATCCCTGTCAGTGGGTTTTTACATGTGACTTGTTGGTCTAAGTGGGCATGCGATCTTCCTGTGGAACAGACCTTCAGCTGATGTAAACTGGGAGAAGTTGATTGCGATCAGTGTAGTTACACCAACGATGTCCATCTTCTGAATGGTTGCTATCTTCTACATCATTTAGATAAATATGAAGTAAATTGTTTTGCAGGTAGTGAACAATGTTTTTTTCTTCTGTTTGTGATATTTGGGAGAGAATGGGATATTCAGAAGTGCGAGAAATGTCACATCATGCCCAAAAATATTGCATACTACTCTAGGGCCCACAGTTTGAAGGGTAGTGATTTGGGATTAGGCTTTTCAAGCCCAACACTCTGTTTTAATTTATTTTATTGAGCCAGTTTTGTGATGTAGGCATACTGTTAACAAATAGGGACCACAAATGGCATAACCTCAGAAAATCCTAAGAATGCTAAAAGCCTTTTTATAACCTTTATTCTTCTGTCTTCTGCTAAAGCAAAGAGATCTGCGAGGCAAATGAAACCATCATGTGCCCTATGTGTGAACGTAATTGCACACTGCAAAAACTTAATGAAAGCTGCATATATGCTAAGGTAATTATTGTCTTATTGCTATCAAGGTATTTTTTGTCTAAAGATCCATTTTCATTGTGTAATGACTGCCCTTGTTTCAGCGAAGATTCCTGCAAAACATGATGTTTGTCTACAGAATTTTTTTTAGCCTTTCCAATTCATGTTTCTGATAAGGGAATGCTCTGCAATGATCAGAGATTATTATAAAATTCATTTTACTTTCTGTGAGCATTTCCTTCCTGAATCCTTATTATTTTCATCAATTTATAAAGTCCTCTGAGTAACAAAACTTTTCTTGGAAGGTTTTTCCTACTTTCCCCTATAATTGACTTCTTAATTCTGTTTCTCTTGCTTGCTCTGTTATTGAATTTCTGCTCCTCCGAAAGGAATTCTTTAGCATAATTTGCCTGTGATTTGCTTTGCTATATCAAACTAAGGCGAAGATTTTACACAACTAAATATTTTGCTACAAGAAGATATCCTTATAACTTAGTCACAAGTACTTCTGTATCCTTGTAGGGTTTTCACAGGAGCAATGTATTTTGATGTGTGGTGTGTTCATAATGCTGGAAAAGCAGCCTTGGCATTTTTCTTGGAATTCTTTAGCCCATAAGATAAATCTTGCTTAGAAGCCTGTATTTATAAAATGTGATTGTCTCTGGGCTATGGCATTACAACAGCACTGCAGCAGTGTGAAAGAGAAAATTAATTTTGTGTTACATTTTGAAATTTGATATAGATAGGACCAACATAAGACCAAAATTCCACATTTTAAATTTATCTTTGAAGGAAAATCTAAAAACATTTGACAGTTGAAAAAATTTTTTACAATTAGAATTGACAATATTAATTTTCTGTTTTATAATGCCAAAATAAAAATAATTTAAGTTCTTTTGTAACAACAGCAACAAAGACTACTTTATAGCAGAAAACAACTTCATGAGATTTTTGGGGAAATTTTTTTTATACTAATTTTTTTTTTTTTAAATGTGTACTGAAGACAAGAGCTTTGAAATAACATTATGCAAATTATACAGCTTATCCCAGAAATGCCTCATTTTGGAAGATGACAAGTACCTCTTCAGCAGTCCTCTGCAGTTTAACAGGAAATTAATACACTTGACACTGTGGCATTCCTTAACTTTAGGTCCTGTTGTTTTAACATCCCCAGTTAATAAAAAGCAGGTTTTGTGTCTTATTTATATTTACACTGACATCATGTGCTTAAATCATGCAGATTTCACATTTAATGTCACAATGTGAATAATTCATTGCAGCAGAAAAAAATGTGGTAGTCCATCCGTACTTCCACGTATTTTCAAACCAGTCCCCTTGAAACAAAATCAGGTGACAACCAGGGAAGACAAGCAGTAACCACTCGTGTTCCATCTTCGTAGGCACCCTTTCGTGATGTCTGCAAGTGTCATGGAAATTTGTGTAAGCTCCCACCTTTTCGTGCCAAGGCTTTTGCTCTGAAAAACTGATCGATCTTAGACTGGAACATGGAAAACAAACAAAAAATTGTCTCACTTCAGGATTTGTCTGTTCTGGATTTCCCCCAGGTCAGGGAGAGAATGAGTTCTCTTTGGGAAGGAATAGGATTACCGCCTGGCCACTTGAATGGTAAAGCATTAAAAAAGAAAAAGCTCAGTGAGGCTTTTTAGAACTCTGAGGCTATAACTGTCGAGGCTTCACTCACCATGTTGTCTTTAAATAAAAGTTCACTGCAGCTTCCCTCATTACCCTCTTGCTCGGAAACATCTGGTTGCCAGCAGGAGATGTGAGCTGGTTGCCACCGTGTTGCTCAAGTTGAGCAGCAGATACCCAAACACGTCAGCACTTCCACTGGGTCTGCACCCGAATCAGTGAATGAAAACAACCCGTAATGTTAGAAAACTACGGTCTGATTTCAAACCAAATGCTCCCTTGTACTTTCTGAAGCAGCGTTAGTAATATAAGTAGAAAGAATGCATCTGGAAATAAGGCATCAGATCTGCTCTCTGGGAAAAGAAAATGGCATTTCCTGCTTGCTTGCTTGTTCCTGAGTGGGACCTCATCAGGGTTTCCCTCTGGTTTTGTTTTTGTGGGAACATAACTTGTTTCCCTGTCTTCCTTGCACACAACCGAAGAGCTGATATGCAAGGGAAGCATTCCTGATGCATTCCGGGCACTGGCACCCTTATTCTGGAAGAAGTGTTTTAATCCTTATTCATTCAAACAGCTCATTGTATGCGGGTACATAAGCATGGAGTTAATAGGAAAAGTGAATTTTTTTAGGTCAAGTTTATCTCCCCAAACCTATTATGTCACGGGACCTGCTCATTTATTATATAAGGCCTTGTGCTCATATTTCATGTTATTAAAACTGTTGTCAGAGTTTCTGTCTTATCTGCCAAGTTTCCCTTTGGAGGAGCACTTCAGGCAGTACAAACTAATACCGGAAAAATCATATACTTCAAATGGGGTTTTTTTATGCCAAGTTTTTTGTAAAGCTGGAGACGAAATACAAAAGGTGCCTTTCTCCTTCTGGTTGCTGCTGTTTTCTTTCATCCCCTCCCTCTTTATTGCATTTCCATTTAAAAATGCCACACTGAAGTGAAGTTTATAATTTAAGGGAACGGAATGTAATACCCGAGTTGTGATCTGACTTGCCGAATACCTGGGCTGTGCTTCTCGTCCGCGTTAAGTGGACTCTTTGATCCGTGGGTGATT
>Ga0181612_155954_pt1 | contig 10799 bp, 6 predicted proteins | sample HoacroProtozoa21_FD_119630 | JGI IMG/M metagenome (GOLD analysis project Ga0181612, IMG submission 119630) | Hoatzin crop microbial communities from Cojedes, Venezuel. Combined Assembly of Gp0051906, Gp0051904, Gp0051908 | reverse complement strand
TGAACATGAGGAAGAACTTCTTCCCTCTGAGGGTGACGGAGCACTGGAACAGGCTGCCCCGGGAGGTTGGGGAGGCTCCTTCTCTGGAGAGATTCAAGACCCGCCTGGACCAGGTCCTGTGCAGCCTACTGTAGGAGACCCTGCTTCAGCAGGGGGGTTGGACTAGATGACCCATAGAGTCCCTTCCAACCTCGAACATTCTGTGATTCTGTGAAACAAGTGTGATATGTGCAGTGTGTCTGATGGGCCTGTGGATTAATAGGTACAAACACCTTAGTGGTACTGATACACATTGTACTCTAAGCAGTCAGTCATGTGGGCGAATCTAGACTACTAGTAAATGTTAGATAAGAGAAATAAACACCTTCGCTTCTGTGGGTCTACTGGAAGGTAAACAGGGACCACTCCCTGAATCATGTTATTCAAACAGTATACATGTTACCAGTTTAATTCAATACTTTGTTATTCTTTCCCATATTTTTTTTTCTTTTTTGTGTGTGTGATTTATACCCAGTATTTATTGCTAGCCAGTTTATTATTGTTTTCTTTGGTTGAAAACTTACATCATATATGAAACCTGTTAGCATCTTCTGTTCTTTCGTCACTTTTCCCTAAACTTTATCACTATAGCTCTATCCAACTATTAGTCTCATTAAGAGCTGCAGTACAAATTTTTCAGTTTGAAGAGAGACAACATTGCAGTATGGACTGTGAAGAAAACTACGTTCCTTGGGTCTTTGTCTCTTGATTATCCACAGTGCTTAATTTTTAATTTACTCACAATCTCTTTTCATAGGGAAACTTCTAGTTATCTCTAAGACAAACCTGGATGCAATTCTGCTGGACAGTTCACACCAGAGGCTACTCCCAAAAGGAAAACTGGAAGACTACATCATACTGACTTCTGCCTGCTGTAGATAATCCTACACTCTTATCTCAGCAAACTGTGCACCCTGCAACATCCCTTAATGCTCTCACATCATACCACAGGACACGTTACACATACCTTGAATTTAATAATGTCAAAACACTATTTCATTTAATTAAAACACATCCATCACATTGTTTGAGAAAGTTTTTAGTGGGAGAGAGTCCCACTATGCTCACAGAAGCAAAACAGTAGTTTAATCCTAGGGCTACGAAGACACAACATGGAGGCAAGAGGGAACCTTAAGCCAAATTCTATGCAGTGCAGATGCAGCTACTCTGCCGTTGGGTGTCTCCGTGGAAAAATACAGGCATGAGTCATTCTGCAGCACTAAGCCTGGGAGTAAGAGGCTGATCACTGGAAATCTATTCAACAGCACAGATGAAGCTAGTAGAACAGGCATGTCTGCATTTATATTGCATGCATTTAAACTATTCTACAGAATGATTTTTTTTCAGTCATATATCATAATAATGATAATAATATACATACAATAATGATAATAATAATTTACATACAATAAAACTATGTAGAAACAGTGGTGAGGTTTTTTGACTGTGGATTTTTTTTTTCTGATAGGTATATTCTAAGTTCCTGATAAAAGAATGAAGAAAAGACTATCATAAATTTTGTTTCTATCCTTCATGTAGGGCTTTTCAAAATTAATGGTGTATTCACTGGGCTTTGTACAGGCCTGTCTTACCCTGTGTTTCATAAGAAATTGAAGAAGAAAATGTTACCCAGTGACAAAACCCTCAACCTGACACTACTGTAGCTTCACATTAGAAAAGTGAAACAATTACAAATTTCTCTAAGTAACAGGGCAAAACTAAGCTAGTAGCAGTGATCTGTGAAACCAACATGTCTTCCCACTTGAACGGAACTTCATGGATTTTGGAGAGGAGAAGCAAAATTGCTGTTCAACCAGGAGAACTATGTGTAATGAAATTAATAACATTTCCACAAAGCAACTTCAAAGATCTCCTAGAAAAGTAAACAGGCAAAAATAAATCATGCACTCAAACAATAGTTCACGTCAGACAAAGCTGTTCATATCACAAAGTCTTTCCTTCAGGTTTAAATAATGGCTGTTAATATCTGAACAATAAAATTAGCATATAGTTTTAGTAGTTTCCTAGCTGACAGAAGACTGGAGGAAAATGATACTCTCTCTTTAGAGTCATTATTATGATGTCATGGATGGTTGTTGCCGCTATATGAAAAGATGCATCACAATCAACCTCCTTCTTTAAAAAAAAGTATAGAAAGACCTGTTTATAGTAGTGGCAATGTGTGTTTGTACTGCATGATATTGTAGTTTCATCTGTTACTTATGTTTAACATCAGAAATCAGAAGACAGTCTGTTCTATTCAAACATGGCTCTACCTTTTCGGTAAATATAGAATATAAGCTTTTTGAGCATTACAATAGGAAAACTTGTTTTATTTTTATCCTCACATTATTTTGTGTGTTCTCATCCTGCTTTTATAACTGTTTTCAGTATTGTGACCTCCTTGAGTTTAGATGGAAAAAAGTCAGAACAAAGAAAAGATCAGAGTCTACTGTAGTCCTGGAAGAAAGGTCAATAGAATTCCTGAAGGCAAACTGAGATATTTAAAGTGGAGTATTCAGGATCATGAGGAATTAATCTATTTCTGCCACAGCTCCAATTCATCAAAATTTGCAAATAAAGCCTGATGCTAAAACTCTTATTTGTACCAATGATCTTCACTTTGCGTGTTATCCATCAGCTTCAGTAGTGATGCTTAAAGATTGTTCACCTATATAAAGATTAAGACATCAGCTTTACCAACATAAAGGTAAGTCACAGAATAAATCAGTGCTTTTGGACCAGTGATGATGAGCCAGCTGTACATCAAGATTTTTGCTTGTGTAATTCAGAAACGGGAGTCAGCTCCAAACACACACACAGATGGCTGCAGTTTAGTTGTCTTGCTGAGCCAGTTCTTTGAATCCCTGTTGGAGATGATAGAGAACTAGTCAGTGGATAGATGTAGTCATTGGCAATGAGGAAACTACTCAGTAGATCAAATCCAAGCATTTACCTCAGAATTAAATGAAGAGTTCTCTAGCCTCCATTTTACAGCAGTCACAAACAAAGTAAAATATGAAGCAGAATACCATTTTTAAGAAAAGATGAAAAGTATCTAATATATTCTTTTCAGTGACCACTGAATAAAATAAGATGCCCCATTTCTACATAAAGTCTGTAGCCTTCTTTTGGTGCCAATATTCAGATTAAATGTCTTCAACACAATTTAAATGTTTTAGCAAATAAATACTTCTTTCTTATTCTGCTTACCATTTGGGAAAAAAAGTGGACAGAAGTATAACAGGTTGATCCTATGATCCATGCTAGTATTAAGTGTATTTATCTTTGAAAAAGACAATAAGGAAAAATTACTATGGGTCTCTCTTCCAAGGGTGGAGAGCCTGCAATCACCATTTATCTTTGCTTAATTGTCTAGCCTGTGGTTGCTTTGTATAACATTTCAATATTTAATGTGTCTTTACCATAACTCTCAAATAGTGCCAGCAAGGTCATTGCAAATGATTCTTTAGAGCTCTGTGTCACAAGAAAGGTGTCTAGAGAGTGTCCTCTTCATGCTGCATCAAGTCCTTCATTGCTACTAGCGCACATATGTTTCAGGTAGCCATAAGAGAGCATGTGAGTGAAGAGCTGGAAAACATCAAAACATGATTTGGAACATTTAAAGCAAAATTGCCCCTCTTTCTATGAAATGGAAACTTTCAATTAGAGTAAATCTTTAAGGACTGAATGTTATGAAAGGTGAACGACTTCTTAGTAACTCAATATTTCTGGCAGCAATTTTTATTTTAACGGGTACAGGACGAAATGAGAAGAGTAAAGGTAGTAGAATCACAATGTGGCATTTAAGAGTGGAAAAGGAAAAAAATACCTGAGGTACTTTTGGCAAAGGTGGATGCTCTTAACTAAATATATGTAAAATGTTTTTATTTAAAATTTATTTCCTGAAAAAATGCATTATTACTTAGAAACATTTTTAGTTTCTGGAAGTGACAAATACTGGCATGACTTCCTACTGGCTATATGCTCTTGAATATTTTCTGGCCTTTGATTTTGTTTCTATTGCACAGACAGCAATGTTTGGTACTTATTCAGATAATTGCAAGAAAATAATAGTTTTTGTATATGGTTTCGTTCTTTTTTCCCCCCCCCAGTCTTTGTGGTAAAGGAATTATGCATAAAATAGTGTTGAATGAACTCCTGTATAAAGACAGGTACATCATTTCTCGTCCTTAGCAAGCAGTATCAGCTGCAGTGCTGATATAGGTAATTAGCTGCTTCTTACAGCTGATGTAATCCGTGTTTGCTGTCTGGCTGCTCTGTGCTATGTGAATACGCAGCTCCTATTTGCACAAGTCAGAAATAATAATAAAAACCTTTCTGCATATGCAGTCTAGAATTCTACCCACATTTAACAGAACAAATAGCTTTCTGTTTAAATGGTCATTTCAAAAGCTGAGAAATCAGAAGTCTTTCTCAGAGCAATTTGTGTTGAATTTGTCATCTAACCAGGCACAACTGATGTCTTTGATAAGTCTGAATAAAAATAGTTCAACAGCTGTATCTGGTTTCTGTGGCAAGGTTTTGGTAGTAGGGGGCTACAGGGGTGGCTTCTGTGAGAAGCTGCGAGAAGCTTCCCCCATGTCTGACAGAGCCAGTGCCAGCCAGCTCCAAGACTGACCCACTGCTGGCTGAGGTTGAGCCCATCAGTGACAGTGGTAGTGCCTCTGTGATAATGTATTTAAGAAGGGGGAAAAAATGCTGCACATCATCAGAGGAGTGGGAATATGTGAGAGAAGCAACTCTGTACACACCAAAGTTAGTGAAGGAAGGGGAGGAGGTACTCCAGGCACCAGAGCAGAGATTTTGCTGCAGCCCGTGATGAAGACCATGGTGAGGCACGCAGTTGCCCTGCAGCCCGTGGAGGTTCACAGAGGAGCAGAGAGTCACCTGCAGCCTGTGGAGGACCCCATGCTGGAGCAGGGGGGTGTGTGCCAAGGAGGCTAGGACTCCTTGGGAAGCCTGCACTGCAGCAGGATCCTGGCAGGACCTGCAACCCCACGGAGAGAGAAGCCCAAGCTGGACCAGGTTTTCTGGTAGGACTTGCGACCCCCTGGGTGATCCACACTGGAGCAGTCTTCTCTTGAAGGGCTGAATCTCTGTGGAAAGGGCAAGAGAGGAGGCAGAGAAGTTTAGGAATAAAGCTGAGCCCGGGAAGAAACGAGGTGTAGGGGGAAGATGTTTTAAGATTTAGTTTTTATTTCTCATTATCCCACTCTGATTTGATTGATAATACATTAAACTAACTTCTCCAAGCTGAGTCTATTTTACCCATGACGGTAATTCATGAGTGATGTCTCCCTGCCCTGTTTCCACCCATGAACCTTGCACTGTATTTTATGTCCCCTGTCCAGTTGAGGAGACGAAGAGATAGAGTAGCTTGGTGGGCACCCGGTGTCCAGCCAGGGTCAACCCACCACAACTACTTATAAAACTGTAAAACATGAATAAAATGCATTGCTGGCAGTTTAACATAATGTTTGCATCCTACTTTTTAAGCTTTGTAGTATCTGATCTGTGTGATAACTGCTAGAAATCTGAAATTCAGTAGCAACTTTTGGTGACCTGTGACAATCAGTTTGCATTTGGCCAAGAGAGTTTAAAGAAATCTTCTACATATGAAGGCTGTATTTTCATGGGCAGCTGACAGATGACAAAAGTAATAATCCATCAACATTTTATCTTCCTCACATCTCTATGCATACACTCTTAGTGGAATTTTTCAGTTACTGCATGTCCTGCTACTAATAAAATGGAGCAGAAAAAGAAAATAATGTTAAGATAGAAGAATGTAGAGATTGCTTTCCAAATGGGAGAAAGAGAGAAATGATGAGAAGTTCAAAACCAGCACTGTCATCCCAGAGTTTTCAAGGTATTTATTATCTAGCAAATGCATCAGTATGGCAACCATTACCATCTTGTCCTGTGAAAGTGATACAGGAAATGTTCAGGCTTTCTCCAGTGGAAGAAGTAGACTTGTGTTAGGTGGGGCTGGGAATCCGTATGTCCATAGTACTGAGCAAAGCAGAAGCGTACAGGTGTATATATTTACAAATGGCTCTATAGGAGGAAATTAGTTTGTGCAGATATGATGATGACTATTGCCAAAAAATAATGCATGATGATATTGCATCTTTGCAGAAAAGTCACAGCATGTCACTGTCTTCTGCATATAACCTTTTTTGTAATTTAATGACATCCTATTAAATAAACAAGCAAGCACTATCCATCTATAAACTACAATGCTGGGTGCAAAGGAGAGAAATAATTATACTGTGAGCGTAATTCTGCAATTATATTGTTTTTTAGTGAGAAGATATGCTATTCTGTGTGCAAGTGCAAATGAACATGCAAGTGTACTGTTCTATTCCATTCACTTCATAAAATATTGCCTGCAGCTTCTTCAAGTCACAATACAGTAGCAGCACATATTCAAGAGCAACATGAAATTAGAATTGCTCCGAATGCAATGCTGCTTAATGTCAAAAGTTTTCTTATTAAAAAAAAAAAAAAAGTTCCTTTGGTTTTCTTACTACAGGACTAGAATATATAATTTTGAGCTTTAGGTACAGTTTTTTTTATCTGCATTTTGTGCCTATCAAACTGCACTGTTGGTTATGGATGAAATTTCAGCTGCCTGCTAGCACAAAGTTCCTGTTAAAATCCATGTCAATTAGAACTGCCTTGTGTTTCCTTCTACTCTATACTTCATATTAAATGATTATGAGAACACTTGAACAGAGTCTGCACAGGTGATTTTTAATCTCTAACCATCATTATACACTTCTTCACAGTTCAATTCACTAGACATCCAATCACATTTTTGTTCAGTGGAAAGGAGATTTTAATAATCCAAAACATTTCAGCCTTATACCCTCTGCATTATTATTCAGTCAGGTACAGGACAAAAGGACAGAACATTCTGCTAACAAATGATATTCCTCACTCTGAGTGCTGGTATACTTCTATCCTAAAAAAGTAACCTTTCCCAGTGCATGTGAGAACAGTACATTTCTCATAGCATCACCAGCTTTTATTATATCCTAGTCCTTATGTATTATATCCTAGTCCTTGTGTGGATGTCAGTTCAGTATAGTTATTCTATGTATAGATTTCAGTTCTCATTTTTCTCAAATGAGTGCTTTCTGAAAAATTTTATGAACAATTCAGAACTAAACCCCAGTTCCAAAAACCTTCAAAACACATGTATTTAATGGTTACAACTGAATTTCAATCTAGTTTAAATTCTTTACCTTTATAAAGAACAAATCAAAACCCAAGACTAAAGGCTTTTCACTTTTGAGTCATGATTCAGTACACATTTTTAGAACAACTTGGGGGGTTGGGTGGGAACGTTCAGATACAATAAGGGAAGTTACATGCATTAAAAGAGTTACGAGATTAAGTAAGTCCTTGATCCGAACATAAGGTTACTAGTCTGGTATACTAGAACTGCTGGAGGAATATTGGGATATAATGTAAGATCCGGGAAAAAATGCTTTTGAAAGCATGTTCCTTTTTTTCATTCCCCTTCCATTTCTATCTACATTTTTGAATACCCAGAATCACTTATGAGTGCTAAGCAAATATTGAGGAAACTGGAGGAGAGAGGAGTTACTTAAAAACCCTAAACAATGAGCTGAATCTTTCTAAAAAAGTATCTTTATATATCAGGATACTTGAATTGTAATTGCTCCCACAAAATTTTACTGCTTGAATTTTATTTAAAAGAATAGTCAAAAATAGTTTCTTACAAATACAAATTTAATGGATGATGTTCTTTGTACCAGAAGTACTTCCTTGCTGTTACTGAGATAGGAAAGGAAAACACTGCATCTCCCTGTCTGTCATAAGAGCACATTCTCCTTGTTTTGTCTCTTGCCTGAAGTTAGATGGGACTGCAAAATAGACATCTTGTTTACAGGCAAAACCAGAGAACATACAGAAGACAAGGGACCATTCTTTTATAGGACAGTTTCCATTCACTCAGGGATTTGGGGTCACTCACTGCATGGAAATTTGCCTCATAAGCAATTTGCCTGAAACTGGAGATGTAAAAGTGTATTGAGCTGTGGCAAATAACACGCAAATTTTCTGAGCTGGGCAATTGCCCAGTGGGCACCAAACCACAAGACCATTTCCAGAAGAAACTGCATGCTCATTTTCAATAATTAATTGAGGTGGATCTCATAAAGGAAGAGGCACCTGCAAGTTGGATTTTCTGTCATGTGTCCAAACTTCACTTTAACTCAGTCAAAAGTTTTAGAAACTTTGTAGCATAATATCATTGCTGTATCATTGGATTACTGTACTATCTGTCACATGTGGGTGGCTGTCAACAAGCTGTGCTTCATTACTTTATGCCTCAGATTCACAGTGAGCCATTATGAGTCATTAAGTGATCAGAGTCATTTGTGCAGAACTGCAGCTTCTACTCTTTTCATCTCACTGTCTATTTCTGCACATGGGATGTGTTTCCATATCTGTGTTATATATATATACATAAACACTAATCACAGTAATCCAGTCTGAATATATTAATATAGAGTAATACAGAATTTGTAATTATGAGGAACCTGAGTCCATGAAAACCAGGTGATACTAAAAATTATCTCTTGCTTTGCATGTGTAACAGATGATAGAGGGTTGGGGGTTTTTTTGGACATGATTACCTGAATGCCTGACTTTACAACTGATGCTAATGAATATAACATGACTCAGTCATTCATTTGGAGTTTACGTAGTCCTCTAAATGCCCTTGATTATAGAAGTGAATCCTAGCAGGTACTAGATGGCTCTCAGTGAAAGCCAGAGAAGGCACTGAACTTTGCAGACGCTCAGTACTTCACACAGCTCTCTGCAGAACTGAGCCAAAAGTGAATATGCCCCAGAGTACTCACATTAAAATTGCTCCAGTTTAAATGCAGTTAGTCACAGCACTCCAAGGAGAAATAACAGATTCTTTTCCTCAAAACACTCAAAAACACACATATATGTATATTGATATATGTATATACTTTTCTAACCTTTCACAAAGCTGATGCTTAGAACAGTGTTAATATACTGCTTTAGTAAAGTCATTACATGGAAAACAAATACGTGTTCATATCATTTCTTCAAAAGGTACTGTTCAAAAAAGTCTTGAATTCAGACCTTGAAATGTATGGATAACTTATGAAACCTATTTTTCTAAATAAAAGGAACTAAAATCATTATGCTGTTTTTTTAATTGCCCAGTAACAAACATTTCAGCAATTGGGTGCTGACCAGAAATTTGTCCATGAAGTAAAAGCAAGGTCTAGTTTGCCTTCAAATCAGAACTTAAAATTGAATTAACATTTGTTTAAGTATGCAAAACTTTTCTAGATCAAATCTGTTCTATTTCATTCTGTCTTTAGAAACACAGTGTTTGCTAGGCTCCAAATCCCCTTCCAAATCAACATTTACATCTTATATTTAAACAGAGATTGAAAAACTGTGCCCTAGACTCATTAACAAGTTTCCCTGTCCTGTCTTTCTGAGAAGGTCAGAATTAAAACTGAAGTATGACACAGAAAATATAAAGAGGAGGATGATCTTTTGTTCTTTATCTGAATAGGGGCAGATGCTTTATTTGAAAGATGAAAGCACTTAAGCACAGGATGCAGTGCTGAAATATTGCTTCAAGACATATTCCAGCTAACTGCCCTTGCAGTCTAAACAATTTACATTTTATAAGTCAAAGTGAAGGTGACTGTTGTACCAAGATGCCATTCTGGTTGTATTATAATGCAAGAGGAAAGAGGATCTGTGTTCAGGACCCAGGGCCTGTAATGCCAATAATATACAGGCTTAGCAATGTAAGTGAGAGGCTGGGACACAAACAAATGAGATTTATCCTGTCAGACTGGCCTCTCAGTGTATCTTGCAGAAAGCTATTTTTGTCTCTGTCCACGAGCACTTACTGTTAGTAATGCATTGAAAAAAAGCCTTCATCTGAATTGAGGGAAGGTGTTGTATGCATAAGGAAGTTAATCCCAAAACATCTATTTTTATACAATATTCTGCCATCCTTATTTACTGTTGGAAATAGAGAAGCAATATACCATCAATGATAATTATTATGTTTAAGCTTTATAGGAAGAGTTCCAGAATTTCTAGATGATCTTTACTTTCCAAACAGCCCTACTGACCGCTTTTCTGTAGTAGGTGGACTAATGTTCTTTTAAATAAAAGGAAGCTTTTTAGTGTCACTTGAGGATGCAATTTTTAAAAATATAGTTGAGAGTAAAAATAAAAATGTTTCTCATAGTGATATTTACTCTCACAGAATTTCATAGCACCAATCAGTCACTGAACCTACCACTTACCTTAACCTCAGGCAGCAATACAAAAAAGTTGAATAATATTTCCCACAAAAAAAACCCCAAACCTAAAACTCCTTACTAGAGAGCTCTGTGCCATAAATAAATTAAAATACTGCTACAGCATAGTATTAGCACCTTGAATAGGATCCTTAATCATAGAATGATAGAATGGTTAGCATTGGAAGGGACCTTAAAGTTCATTTAGTTCAAGCCCCCTACCTCTAGACCAGATTGCTCAAAGCCCCATCCAACCTGGCCTTGAACACTTCCAGGGAGGCAGCATCCACAGCTTCTCTGTGCAACCTCCTCCAGTGCCTCACCACCCACATGGTAAAGAATTTCTTTCTAATATCTAATCTAAATCTACCCTCTTTCAGTTTAAAACCATTCCTT
>Ga0181612_150253_pt1 | contig 10799 bp, 4 predicted proteins | sample HoacroProtozoa21_FD_119630 | JGI IMG/M metagenome (GOLD analysis project Ga0181612, IMG submission 119630) | Hoatzin crop microbial communities from Cojedes, Venezuel. Combined Assembly of Gp0051906, Gp0051904, Gp0051908 | reverse complement strand
TGCACAGGACCTTGTCCAGGCGGGTCTTGAATATCTCCAGAGAAGGAGACTCCACCACCTCCCTGGGCAGCCTGTTCCAGTGCTCCGTCACCCTCAGAGGGAAGAAGTTCTTCCTCATATTCAGACAGAACTTCCTGTGCTTGAGTTTGTGCCCATTGTCCCTTGTCCTGTCATTGGACACCACTGAAAAGAGCTTGGCCCCATCCTCCTGACACCCACCCTTCAGATATAGTCGTCCATCACGAGGATTTGCTCTCCTTCTACAGCTTCTCTAATGGAGTTTACAGATTGTTAGAAAAGACTGAGAGACTTCTGAGTTAATTTAGAGTGAGTTTAAGCATACTGTACTGTAAGGTTGGACTCCCGTTAAAATACTTTTTGATATTTCAATGCCTTAGAAAAAGATTAAGTATTTGAGCAGCTGAAGAGAAAAATTGGATCATTTGATGGATTACATTTAAATCAGCTGAATATCGTATTTTTGTAAAAAAGTCTTTTTAGCGTTGCTTGTGTTCAATATACTCCGCATATATGAAAACCTCATCTGGAGAGAGAGAAGTGTGTGTAAATACATCCAGTACAAACAGGCACATCAAATAAGGTTACTGACTGAGGAGTTACACTATTTGCATAAAGTTTTGAGCATCTCCAGCATATATTTTTTTGAGATACACAGTAATCCTAAATAGCATTTGAACTGAATTAATGAAGATTATAGCATAAGGAAGTATGTGACACATGGGGATATGGTTCTAGAAAGGTTTAGGGGCTATTTTTACACATATTTTATGAGCCCACTGAGTAAAACCCGGACTTCAACCATTGTTTTTTGGACATGAAAGAGTTTGAAAATCCTATTAACATCTTTGTGGAAATGGTCTAGCAGTACTGCAGCTACAGTATAATGTATTTTGCATTATCACTTATTACAGAAAAATCCTAACTTGTGAATCCAAGGGAGTTCCTGAAATAACTTCTGCAAAATTATTCTCCTTTTCTTGCAATATTTTCAATCGTGTGTTATACCTTATTGTGAAAATATAATGGAGTGCATGACATCTGTCTATCTCCTTTTCTTAAAATAACCTACTTCTGTGCAGGTAAGACAGTGTCAAATTTACTTTTTGCATAGTTGTTCTGCAATCTTTCTGAATCACACTATTTTTTTTTTCCTAGTTATTAAGCATCTCCACTTTGAATTAAATTTGGCCTTTGAGAAAGTTAAAGTGTATTCTCAATTACCAAAAGACTTTACTACTAGCATTAATGGATTTAGAGAGCAGTATCAACAGTTTTCCCATGTAGCCCATCATTTTCTTCCACTATAGCCGTTTAACAAAGTAAATCTCAAGTCTGCGCATATACAGCAAGGTACAGAAGGGAGCATGTTTATGATTTTCAGATTTGATTCCTCTTAGTGACACTCCTATCCGTTTTGAGGTGGATCTATTTATAATTTGTCTGCAAGGAAGACTAAACCACTTTAAATCCTAATCAGAGTGACAACCAAGGTTTTATTAGAAAATAAACTAGGAAGATACCCTTCCTTTTTTTAAAGACAGAATTCGACAGACTAGGAGAATGTATAGGTAGAAGGTAGCTACACAATGCTCTCAATGCCCCTTATGTCCCTGCAGGTAATTCTTGCTTTCAGGCTTGGCTGCAGTCAACTCAGTGACTTTCTGAGATGCTGTGAACTCTGCACAGTCCCCAGGAAATTCTTCTCCTTACTTCTGTGGTCTGGCTGCCTTTTCCCAGCTTCTCAAGCACTCACTTTCAGCATGAGCTGCAAGTAGGCTCCCAGCCCTCTACTGTATCTACCTGCCCAAACCTGTAGTCTCTTCATTTTTCACTCCCTTGAGCTTGTTCCCTAGCTCCCACAGACATATGAGCAACCTTTCCTCACTCTAGAGGTTTCTGCCTAACCAAACATCTTAAAAGCACATAATTAAGAAGAAAGGAGGAAAAAGCACCATGCCACAGATATATTATCACATTTAAACATCGTGCTATGTTTATGTATATACAATAATTCTCCTTCAGCTAAAGGAATCACATGTTCTGTTCTGTTCAGACCAAACTTCTTTTCTGGCAATCCCTGAATGTTGCAGGCATCTAAAATTCGAATGGAAAAACCCTTCCAGAACAGCTTACCACTCCTTTGAGAGAAGTCTCTTGCCACCTGCACCTTAAAAAAGCAGGTCTTACATTTCCTGCACTCAGAAATTTCTCTGGGGCAGCACAAACTCGTCTGTGTCTCAGAGAGGCAGAATGAATATGTCAAATTACAGAACCACTTCAAATCCAGCAGGATTTTCACAAGTAGCATAATCAATTATATCTTCTATTAGATAATCTGTCTTCTGTTATACCTTGAAACATCACACAGAGAAGCAGCTTCATGATTTCACTCAAACAGTAACAACATGGAGCAACAGAGACCTGGGTTTCAGGAGGCAGAGCAGAAGTCTTGGTTTCCATGAAGCTCTAAGGATAACCAAACTTAAACTAAGATATCATAACTGAACCCCCAAATCTGAAATTAATTTTAACTTTCCATCCCCAAGCACTTTGCATGAATATTAGCAGACAGCAATGCAGCCAGCCCAAGGGCTCACCACATCAATGCAACTCAGGGTTTTCCAATGCGGATTGCAAGAGTGGGGTGCTGTGACTCTAGATGTACATAATTTGTATAAACTGGGAAACAGTAATCTAATATGATCATTCTTGGGTGCCTTCTTTTGTTTTTTTTCAAATTATTATATCACTTCAGTCCAGACAAAAACAGAAAAGACAAAAAAAGACACTGGAAAACTGCATAATGGTTTAGTTTGTACCTGTGTTCTGTAGAACGGTAAGAGCAACCTCTGCTTATGCAAATGTAAGCAACAATGAATATGAATTAACTTGCATGAATTAAATCCATCCTACGATTTCATTTTAATCTGATGCTTTTGTTTTTCCCTCCCAGACAGGCAATTAACTTTAACACTTCAGTGCCAGCAATAATCAATTTCAAATTTGTAAATTGTAGAAAATTATGTAGGAATTTGAATGTAAAAAGCAGATTAGAACAGAAAAGATTTAATACCAGGTTGGAAGAGTAAAACACAGCTGGAGAGTAAGATCTTTTAAAAATAATCTACAAACTCATGTAGTATAAACAAAACATAATTAAGATGATGGTACTTTACAGTGTAGCTGCTTCTATTCCAACTCTGAATTCAACTAATCTATCCTTGGAGATTTTTGATGGCTTCCATTTCTTCAAAAGACTTTCCTTGAGGGTAAAGGCAGGTGGAGAAAAAGGGGCAAAAATACAGGAAATACGTCAGCAGCCAAAGTGATACCTGACATGTCTGGCCTAAGCATGAAAGTAAATAATAAATAATAAAATTTTTAAAATAATGTCAAAATTATTTCATTAATTTTCATCCAGAGTAGTAAGAAAGATCTCTTTTATGGACATGTTTTGATCTCAATGATCCTTTTTTTTTTGTTGCTAGTTTCTTAGATTTCAATTGTAATTTTTTTAGCACAGAAGGAATAAACCCTTGTATGTCGAAAAACTGTGCTGCAGCCAGTATAAAAACAGCATGATGAAAGACAGGAGTTTCCCTGTTAAGAGAATAGATGATAAGAAATCACCTGGAAATACATGCTTTGTTAATTTACAATGATTGAATGTCAAAAATCTTTCCTGTTAAGGCCATCATCCCAGATAATACAGCTGAGTGGCTTTGTTCAGATTTGTTGAGGGAGAATTTTAACAAAGTTAACGATACTACATAGCATAATTTTCTAAGATCTTTCTGAACTGCGAGGGACAAGTAGTGGACAAACTGTAGGAGTAGATACCATGGTTCAGCTGCAAGAACACTCTGTTTTGTTCAGTAATCAGGCCTGACAACACTGCTGATGGTTGCATGTTCACCAAAATGAGCTGCTCTACAGAGCAAAGGAGGAAAACAGACAGCAGCATGTCCTACACGCAATTTTATTTGATGAAGTAGGAGAAACTACTTGTGACTTCGGGACTCAAAGACAATCAGAAGCAAACGGTAGATGATGCTAATGTTTATATGCATTGCTGCTGGTGTGATCAATAGTTCTTACTGTGATCTAACTATAAAGCTCTGCTAACTGGGAAAACTTATGCACACCACACACAGAGTATTTTTGAACAACGCATAGTAGATTGCGGTAATCTAGCTGTTGATATCTAGTGTTGCCACATTGGACCATCTGGTCCTGTTCTGTTTCTGCCTCATGAACTAGGAAAATGAGTATTCCTTTTCCAAACCACAAGCCACAAGATTTAAATATTCTGTGATGAATTACTACAGAAAAAATTAATTAACAGAACATCTGCCTGCCAAGAAGACAGAGTGCAAGTAACTAGTATGTTACCCTTACTGGGCCAGATTCTCCCATTATTCTGGCAGCTAGCAAAGACCAGAAGGCAGGTGGGTCAATCTGGCCAAGAATTTTTTTCTAATGGTGTAACTGTCACCTGGAAAATCTTGCTCAAGTAACAACCCCTTTCTCTCTGTGCCTAGCCTACAGCAAGCTGGATGCTCTTCAGAATCCTTCTCAGCATCTATCACTGTCTTTATGAGATTAGGTGACTTTGAAAGTCTGGTACTACACCACACAAGTACACACGTTCCATTACGCTATAATGTGTTCAGAACGACTCAGCCACCATTGAAAACAGTTCTCGCATGCCGTAAATTGGTAATTCTGATGTCAAGCAAAAATGACTATTTTTACACATATGGTAGGGTGACTTCAGTAGAATAATTTGCAAAACTAAAGTGAATGTTATGCCTTAGAATAATTAGTTTCAAGTTACTTTTCTTTTAAATATGTGGAATTCTTTTATTCAAATAGAGTACGCAATATTTTTATTCCACTTCATCTTTGCATTTGCTTTGAGATGTCAAGTGTCATTTTTACTTTGGCAAGAGGTCTTTTGATTATCAAGATAAAAGAAAATGTTTGTTCTGAATAAATTCTTATTTTTTATTTTACAAACGAAGTGAATGAAAAACTTCTACTGATGATATGCTTCTCGTTAGCAAACGGATCCCTTTACTGTGATAATCAAATAAACCCCTTCTTCAAGTCATTCCTCACCCATTTTTATAATTATCATCACTCTCCCCATTTTTTTTACACTCCTCTGAAGTATAACTTGAAATACATGTCTGTGAAAGCTTTCTAATTGGTTAACTACAAGGAAACTAATGTGCAGGACTCCTAGTGGGGTAACAAAGTTTCTTCCAGCCGTAGAACTACAATCCACAACCAGATATAAAATCATGCAAAGATGGGTTCTTGCTCTGACTTCCAAATTTACCAGTAATTAAAAAGCAATACTTCAGTACAAGAAATAGTATACTGAAATTGCTGTTTTGATGCAGGGTATGTGATCAAGCCCTCTACCCAAAGGGAAGAAAAATAACTTAAACTACTGACTGTGAGTGGTCAGCAATAGCTACTGCTTTGTGTCCGGTGTTATGCTGAAGTAATTCACTATTGACATAATATAAGCATTGTTCAATCACCACAAGTGAATTCGCACAGCCTCAAGACAATTCAATGACAAAAATATGTATGAGGTCATAATTTGGCCTATTATGTATAAAATGAAAAGAAGTATCTTAAATGTGAGTGCCTGCAGTGAGAGAGAAATATTTTGCAAACTGAAATGGCACCAGAAATCAATACGACACAATGAATATGAAATCCCAGAGTGCCATTTGTAAAAAATTGTAAAGAATAACTAGTGAGGACTAAGATTTTCTGCTCTGTTAAGTCACTCTCTTTAAAAGTCTCATTTAGCTCTACTTGAGAGAGGAGGTTTTAAAAATATTGGATTTTTAAACACAAAAGGTACAGCATCTCCGCTGAGATCTAAGGTCAACTCTCTAGGACTACTCAGAACACATTTGCACTGTAAAATTAAAGAAATTAAGGCATGAAATATTGTGATATGACACTTGCAATTGAGAAATCAGGTTATCTCCCAGATCAGTGTTTATTTCATTGACTTCTGATGTGACATGGGACTAAAGCACACCCAGCCGTAACTTTCTTCAAACTCAGGGGTGAAAAGAAGTAATCTCCTTTCTTCATTCCCCTGCAAATCCGATATCCAAACACATCTTATGTCAAAGCTGAAACTTAGCATGATATTCTGTCCAAACCAGTCTGGTCAGAGCTTAAACCCTTGAACATAACCTAGCCACTTGCACAACAATGAATATGTTGACAGACAAAGCACCTACTGTTCAAGCATTTCGGGAGAAGTCAATGGCTGAGAATGATTGAAACCGTGTGACTGAACCAATTCAACAAGCAGAAACATTGCCTTTGGTGAGTTGGGTCAAAAGAGAGAGAGGAAGAAAAAAAGACTTGCTCAAAGAAGAGTGGAAGATTTTTTTACTATAGCATAGAATCGAGTATTTCAGTTGGACAGGACCTACAATGATCATCTAGTCCGACTGCCTGACTACTTCAGGACTGAGCAAAAGTTTAAGCATGTTATTAAAGGCATTGTCCAAATGCCTCTTAAATACTGACAGGAAGACTACTTAGTTTTTAGTAAGAAGTACTACTTATATAAACTCATTTCTGATGCTACCAAAATTTAACAAAATCTTTAAAAGTTATACCTTTGTTCTGTTATTCATACAGGGAAAATAAACTGCAAACTGTCTAGTAGTGAATTTTGCTAGGAAAAATATTGCTATCTTGGAAAAAACCTGAAGAATTTCACCAGTCCAGAGAGGCACTTAACCTCCCAAGAAGAGGACAGACAGAATGCAAACACTCTGAGCAAGCTCAGAATAAATCAGTGTAAAAGATCAAAAAAGACCTAGAAGGCAATTGGATACTGTATTTACAAATAAGTTCATATTACTTTTTTTTTTTTTAAGCGCAGAGAATGGTTCTCCTGTTCTTAATAATGTTTTTCAGATCTGTGTACAGAACCAATTTAAGTAGTTTATAAGATAAACATTGTTTTCTCTCCAATTGCATAGGCTGGGTTTTTGACAGAAAAGCATTTTTATTTAGCTTTTTTTTAAAATTGCTAAAAGGATCTTTAAGGAGACTCATAAAGAATCAGAGATTACTACATTGACCAACAGAGGCTCACATCATATGCCATATATCGTTAATTGTCAGAAGATAATTGTTCTAGCAGATTCACCTTTACTCCATGGAAATAGCTTCACTCACTCAATGGGAAACTCTGATTTTGTTTTTAATTAATACATTAAACAAATAATACAGACTTTATTGGCAAGGAAGCAGCAGTTCCTCAACTTTTTTGTCAACTCTTGTCCACCTCAAGTTACTTCTTTGTATCTACCATCAAGCAGCAACAGCAAAATATCTGAAAATGTCAAATCTTTTTTTGTTCAACCTTGCAGAACCCAAATATGTTTAAGAATTCCCCTTTGGCTTGTTTACAGCAATGATGGAATAGAAAACCATGTTTTGTCTTCTCTGTTTCTTCACAGGAACCCTTAAAATCTCAAGTTCAGAAGTCAGAACACATGGTGCTCATCGACCTTTTGCTGCAGCATGTCATTTCAGTCTCCTGTGAGGAGTTTCTATTTTTTTCTGGGAAGTCTGAGGACAAAGTTTTTCTTTTGGTCACAGTAGTCACTTTTGATTCCACACAAGCTAGAATAAGTTAATGAAAAAAGGCATTACAATTTTCCTTTCACTATGTCTGAAATACTGGCCCTCCCAAGCCAAGTACTGAAGGATATTTCCATGTGAAGATCTTCTCCAATACGAAGAGCTGATTTGTGACAGTTCTGTGTTGAGGAGAAAGCACGTTGTTTAACAGTGATTAGTTTGCTGTTATCACAGGAGTTGTTCCTATAAGGAACAGCACTGCACTAATCAAACCGTGTTAGATAATGTTAAACAGCTAAAGAGGGAAGAAAAATTATTCCATCCGTTCTTGTTTTGCATCTTGAAACTCTCATTGTTTGTGCTGCAAGTGAGCTGTGGTTTGGCCATACTAGCAGTTGCCATGAAGAATTGAAAATAGCAGTTAGTCTTATATCTGGAAATCAAGGTTCAGTGAACCAGAAAAGGCATCACATGTCAGTGTGGATTACCAGTACACACCAGATCCCTTTTTACATACGTAGCAATGAGCTTTTTATATGTCTTTGACTTTTAAGACTCATATAACATGTTTCCAGTCTAATCAGGATAGTGAAAACTTTGGACATTCACTCTTAGAGGACTTTTTTTTCCTTTGCGTTCTGGCAGAAACTACTCTGTTTGCAAATACAGTGAAGAAGAAAAGATTTCAAGTCTTTAGAGAATATCAGATAGGAAAACATGAAAATAACCAGAGAAGACAAGTAGTGGTATGTGGTATGCTACATGCTGTTCCCAGACAGAAATAATTTCAGTAGCTAGGTGAAGGACATTAATGTTTTTAAAAATGTGTGTGTCTTCCATTTCAAAATGATACCAAATGAAAGTTTATTACTTTTAATTTGTAATAACTTGTTCAGTTCTATAACACGGAAGCCAATCTCAGTTTAAATGGTAATCCATCATTTTTCTTACTTGAGAGACTGTTTCTTTGAATTTGTAAATATCAAGAAAATGTTTTGAAGATTGCTTTCAAGCAGAATGTTGACATTTTCCTGCTATGTTGGGTCTAGGCTATATTGCTTTTGTGAGATACAGGAAGCCACCCTTCTGCAGCAATGGGTGAACAGGTCTCAACAAAAATTGAACTGGTATCAAAACTCAACTTTCTTGAAAGTAAATGGAGTCGGAATCAGAGACAAATAAAATTTGGATGACTTTTCAAGTTCTTTAAATAATACAATTATTTACAAATGACATAAATGAGGAATTTGGAGTGTAAATAATAAAGTGAGAAAAACAACTTATGCTAACCTTATCCTGTGCTAAAATGTAGATTAATCGGTCTGGTTAGATTAAAAAGGCGGTCACCTAAGTAAAGTTCAGATATCAGTAAAGTGCAACAGATCAGCCTAGAAAATAACTTTTCAGAGCATAATGCAGATGGAGGGTACTCAGCTGATGCTGATAAAAATTCTATGGGCAACAGAATCAAATACCTCCTCTGTTCACAGAACAACTTATTTTTTGTGTTCTAAAAGGGAAGCAATATGGTTTGTTAATACATCTAAAGGCTTGGAAAACTCTTCAGAACAGTAGTTTGTGCCAATTGTTTAGGATTCTTCTTCACATCTAATTATACATCTACAATCATATTCTACCAACGTAATCACACAAGCAGTCTAATAACAGAAACAAATTTCGACTAGATCAGCTTGTGCACATACATAAGCACCTTATACCCTATTAGTGTGCTTATGAAAACAGCCTTGTTATCAGAGCACAAAACCTGGAACAAGTAGATAAAAAATCTGTTCTTTTCTTTGCCATACAATTTTTGGGACATTATACAAATTGCATTACATCTTCATGTCTTGCTTTATTCAGAAGTACATCACGACAATGATAATTTCCAGCTCACTGACGTGGACAACCTAAAAGATTTTACAGGCATTAGGGAGTTTGAGAATCTCAAGAGAACTGTAATGGAGATGTAAATTACTGTTACACCATGCATATATTCTCATTTTTTACAGTATTATCTGATGCATTGCATATTTTGAGCTAAATTCCATGTTCTAGGATATTTTTGAATGGCACTCTTTCCATTATACAGGCAGAGCTGAAAAAAAAATTTATTTTCAAAGGAAATAATTTTTTTTTGTTCTTTTCTAGCTATCTCATTTGTATTTATGAGCAAATGGTATTTTGGGATGCATAATTGTCTATTTTCTGCCTGCTTATAGGATCTCCTCATTCACGATGCCCAGAATGTATTATGGCTTTATCCAAAGCCCTCTGAAGCCCAGGATGAGAAAGTGGTATATCTCCGTTGTTTGTCACTGCCTTGCCACCTCAAAAACAAATACAACCAAATGTAGAAAGGACTGCAAGTCTAATATATCATTCTCAAAGTCAGAAAACACTGATAATTGGACGCAGATGTACTAGAAACTCTTAAACAAAAAAGTTTCCACATGTAACTATGTCAGGTTGCCTCCCCTTTTCATATTTTGGTGGGGCTGACAGTTACCGATGTTAAGCCAAACTATACAAAAAAAGCTGAAAAGAAGATGCTGGAAAGATTGACTTCATTAAATGCCATCTACATTCAACATAGACCAGTGCTTTTGCTTGAAAGCAACATACAAAGGTATCTTTGTATGGTGTTGGTATTTCACTGACATTTGAAGAGACTTCCAAGGTGTACTAAGCTGGCAGCTATTGGAGTAGAAGAGTTTGTTTGTCGAAGTTAAAGTAAACAAACCCTAAACATTTCTCTGCTTAAAAGAGGAAGTATGTGAAATAGGAAAAAAAAAGTATATAGACAAGGAAAACAACAAATCGCTCTGGGCAGTTCCCTTCTTTCTGCAACTCCACTTAAAAAATGAAAAGAAAAAAAGAAAAAAGATGTATTATTTAGAAAATCTTGCCTAAGCATATTCTGCCTGAACAAGTGATTGATTCTTGTCCTTGGTCAGCCTAAGATACTTCTTTTCTAACAGACAGTGACATTCTTTTAAGTGACAATAGTAGCAAGAGGCTGCATCCCTCACTACCTCAGAACTTTATCTTGGCATGCAAGAGGCAACAAATAATTCTCCCACCATGGCTGAAACAATTCAGCTTGTGATGTGCGACCAATCTGTCCCAAAGTACCTGGG
>Ga0181612_144156_pt1 | contig 10799 bp, 6 predicted proteins | sample HoacroProtozoa21_FD_119630 | JGI IMG/M metagenome (GOLD analysis project Ga0181612, IMG submission 119630) | Hoatzin crop microbial communities from Cojedes, Venezuel. Combined Assembly of Gp0051906, Gp0051904, Gp0051908 | reverse complement strand
CCGGACCACCCATGCCGCCGCCGAAGCGCAAGCACGTGGGCGGAGAGGCGTCCTCTTATTAGCTCCTTTCTGTTGCGTGGCGCTCCTGCCACAGCGGGGCAGTACAGGGAGGGGCGCCCCTGATTGGCTCTGGAGCTGTCGCGTAACCCCACGGCACGCATTTTATCGGAGTGCGCAGGTGCTGGCGTGGGGCATTGTGGGAGCTATGGCACTGCCTCGGAAGTGCTCGTCTGATGGCGCCCCGCCTCTCTTCCGCTTGAGCGCTCCCTGACTCTGTTTATTGTTGTGGTTCCACCGTGTCTGGCCCCGCCCTCGCCGGCCAACCAGGCCAGTGAGGAGAATGAATGGCAGCTAGGATCACCAATGGCACCGCGCGGACGGCGCGGGGCTGGCCGCGTTCTGTCCGCCATGTTAGGGTTGTCGGCCGCCTGACAGAGCTTGGCTTTACCCCCTCAGGAGCGCGGCATGGAGCCGCAGGTGAACTTGCGCGTCACTTGCCGTGGCGAGACTCAGAGTTTCCTGGTGTCAGACTCGGCGCACACGACGTGGGCGGATGTGGAGGCCATGGTGAGCGCTGCCCGTCCCGTCCCGCCTCGCCGTGGGAGGCAGAGCAGAGGGCCCGCCGCGGGGCAGCGCTGCCGCAGCCGCCCTGCCGCAGCCGTGGGGAGCCGGCTCGGTGAGGCGCTGGGAGTGTAAGCGCCTTTCCGAGGGCCCAGCATCTTCTCGCTTGGCTTCCTAAGCCGTGTCCCCCATTTCACAGGCAGTTAGAAGTCGTGTTTTATTCTGCTGCAGTCTCCATTTTATCTTTAACAGTAACTTTTACTCCTGTTACGTATGTAGAGTGGCGTGAAAAGCCCCTTTTGGATGAAGCCTCTTACGGGTCACTTGTTTTTCTGTGTGAACAGATGGCCTTAGCTGTGTGCTTTGCTCTTTTCCACAGTTATGGATACTTGGTTTTGGCACTGTACCCTTATAAAGAGCAGTCTGTGCCTCTTTATCTGCCATTCTTTTACTCATTCAAGTAGATACGGTCAAGTAACACTCTTCTGTTCTTTACAGAACATTTCCCGAAAGATTTATCTTTGCTGTCTGGGACACTGATTCACAAACATGGCTTTTTTTATTTCTTGCTTCCTGCTGCCTTGTGTGTGCTAGTTTGAATATAACTGTTTTTGTTAGTGGGCCATGAATGCGTAGACAGTTGCTTATGAAGGTCTGTATATCATGAACTTAGTGTATTAAGTAGTTTTGCTTTGGATGTTTATTTCCAGTGCTATTTAGTGAAAATTCCTGTACTGGCTGAGATTGAAATTGTGTGGGAAGTATTCCCTTGGTTATGATGAAGCTGCAGTAATTTATTTTTTTTGTTGTTGTTCTTCTGTAGCAACTGTTCTTGTTTTTTAGCTTACTCTGAGTTGCATCTTAAAAGATCTTGCCAGTATTTTGTTTCTCTCTTTCAGTTCTTTTTTTAGTTAACATATTTCAGCGTACCTTGTAGGAGGTTCTTGCATTGTGAATGACTCAAATTTAGAGTTTGAACTGCATAACCTTCACTCACTGTATTTCAGTCTTCTAGAAGAGGCACTAGCTCATGCCTAAAATACTTGGTGTCAAGTAGAGCTTGCAGGAATGTCTGAACTAGGCAGAAACCTGCTTGCATCAAAGCTGGAAGCAGATTGCTGTGTAAGCCTGGTGTTGCCCTTAATCTTAGGTATTCTGCGAGTGACGATGTTTTTGTTCAAGGTGTGGTGTTCTATTACAGTAATGTTTCCATAACGAAGGCAGTACCACTGGGTGTCTTTGCGCTGTGTTGTGTGAGTTACTGTTTCAAGGTAGTATCAGTTAAACTATGTCTGTCCTATGTTTTAATGTGTTATTAAACATCTGGTGTGTATAAGGAATAACGCGATCTCTGGTTCTAGCTTGAGTTTTAGGGGAACAATGTGTGGTACTAGACAATGTAGATACAGACCACAGTTTCTTCTTGACAAGCTGAGCTGATTCTCTTGCTGCACTCCCAAAATTAATTTGGGATATACCACTGGAAGAACCTGCCTATAGCACATTCATTGCAGAATGTATGTGGCTATGTCATTGTGCTCTTGTGGTGCTCTGTAATTCCCCACCATCTGCTGTCTTCTAAGGCTGCTGATATTCTTCTGTTAAGTACAGGCTAGCAAAATGTGTGCCAGATACAGCAGTTTTTCAGAGAGTTTCTGTCAAGAAAAATACAGCTTGTGTAGGTAAATGATATGAAAAATGCACATGAGCCTCAAAGACAGTTATTCAACATAGGGGAACAACTGCCTTCATTTATGGTTCATTTGATACTGTTTGTTCTGACCTATTAGTGCAAAATACAAAATAGCTACTCCGCTTTATCCTCCTAATTCTGATTTTTAGAATGGATTTGTATGTTCAGATGTACAGTGCATCAGCCAGTGAGTAGTGAATGAGATACTTTGCTCTTTTTAGTACTTGAATTAATCCTGGTTTCTCAAAACACAAGTAGGTTTGTGAAAGAAAGGCTGCTCACCTGTGTGAGCAGTCTTCCTGGTGTTTTTCAATGTAAAAGTTAGCATAGTATTCAGTGATTGCTGGCTCTAGCCTCTGTATATTGTGGTGTTTACCATGACTGAGTTCGTTAACCCTGAGCCAATCCTCTTATAATGGAATGGTTGTTATTTACTTTGGGGTAAACATTAGCTAGACAAGGTGAAACATGAAAAGAAATTAATTTTTTCTTTTCATTATAGAAAGTCAGTAAAGGTTGAAGACAAGGCACTGGGGAGGGTTGTTCAACTCTAGAAGAATGGATTTGGCAAAACAGTGTTTATTTCAACTGAGAAACTGAAGGGAGGGGCAGAAGGACTAAAATATTTTTCACTATTAATAATTGTGATTAACTGAAAACATATCTAGTCCTTTCTTATTGCGATTTTGTGTTCTGTTTTCCTTTCAGGTTAACGTTTCATTTGACCTGGACAACATTCAGATCAAATACATTGATGAGGATAATGATGAGGTAAAATACTCACCACCCTCCCAAAAGGTCTGCCAGAATATGATTTGTGAACCTTTCTGCCTCTCGGTAATTTGTAGTGGTCCTTCAGGAGTGTCTGTTATGTGGATCTGAGGGGACATTGTTGCCCCTTTGATAAGAAAATAGCTATTATTCTTGTGGTTTCACTCTTAATGTAGCATACTTATTTTTAAATATTTTTTAGAAGCTGCTGCTTTTCATTTTCCTGCCCAATAGAAATAGCCAGTGGTTCCGTGTGCTCTGAGGGAGGGATGCTTCTGTTGAGGGGCTTTTTTATTTTTCATTTTATTAGAATAAGGTAGTTGTAACTATTTGTGTTTGCAGCCATGGTAAAGCCCTGTCTCTTCAATCTACATTCCTTCCTCTGAAAAATGTAGGTCCCCTGTTATTAGCATATGTTTACTTCAGTGATAACAGTGTACTCAAATCCTCTGCTTGCTTTATGCAAATGCTATAATCTCCAAGCAGATTAGTGACTCAGAAAGCAAGTTGGTTACTTCTAGTTGTCCTGGTTGAGTAACTTTCTGCTTGGCATAACCTCACCCTCTCATATTCTTTCTGTTTATCTAGAGATTTAGAGTAGAATCTAGCTTTCAAACAGAACATAACTTGTGCAAGCTCTGTGTTCCACTACTTGTTTTGTAACTCTACTAAATTGCAGAGATGGGAATCTTTGGTGTTTTTTTTTTCTCCCACCCTAAATAGAAATGTCAAGATGCTTCTAGCAGTATTTCAGGGAAAGATTCTGCCCTTATTTGCCAGCCTGTATCTATATAAATATATAGATACATCTGTTAAAGAATTTTTTCAAATACTAATACAGTATTGTTCAAAATCATTCAGTGCTATAGTGATTAAATAGCTTCTTGTATTAGCATCTTCTATGTGCAAAATTGATAAATGAGCACCTGTGGAAGATAGGCTTGGCTTGTATCTAAGTCAAAAGAACAGTTAAGTGTTTCATGTTGGGCATTAAAAGCAACTGGGTCCAAACTTTGTGTACTTGTATAGCACACCCAGTGGTGCTGGCACCAGCTTAATTAGATGAGACCACACTTGTTCTGGATGCTAATAGGTGCCAGAGGTCTTGCTTGTTCTGCAAATCTAGTAAAGAACATGGTCTGCTCCAGAACACCATAACACTGATTAATGATTAAACATGGCAGCAATAACAAATATCTGAAGGAGGAGTGGTATTTTAGAAGCTCTGAATACAAGTACATTTAATCTGAAAGCATGTTAATTTTAAGAGAATCACAGAAATAGATCAGTGGCTATTACTCACTGTTATTTCTCTTTGCAGGTCTCTGTGAATAGCAAAGGTGAGCTGCTACTCTGCTGAAGTGAAATCAGTAAACAGACCCCAGTTCACGTTTTTGGGGAAGCAATTGAGAATGCTTGCTTTTTGAGTTTTGGATTTTATGTGTGGCATCAAATTCTTCCCAAAGGAAGGCATTTTTGATCTATAGAAATAAATCAAAAATGAGTAAATTAATAGAATGTTAAGTCCATTAACTTAATGGACTTAAGCTGTGAGAACATGTTTGTTGCCATATATACAACTTCTTCCTTCAGTAGTGCTATTTTAAAGGAATTTACAAGAGTTGTGGGAGACACTCCTTGATGTAATGGTCCCTAAATTCTATGTACCAAACTTACATCTGTTGTCTGAGACAGAGAAAATTCACATTTCTTTCCTTTTTTCTTTAGAGGAATATGAAGAAGCTCTGAAGGTAAATGCTCTCTTTGACTTTTTTTCAATATAGTCATCCTTCTCCAATAGTAATGGGTGTAGCTGAGAAAAAAAAAACAGCATTACCTGGCCCATAGAAATCAGAATAGCTCAGTTTTCCAGCTATGGTCACTGATTTAATTGGTATCAATGCTTATTTACTTTATAAGCTGTTAATTTAGGCAAAATAAGAATTGCATTCCTTTAAATTTCAGTTGTACAATACTAATGCTTTCAGAACTTTTTGTTCATGGCCTGAATTTCAGATCTGATAATAATTTGAAAATAATCATAAATGAAAATTTACTGTAAGTTCCTGGACAGAATCTCTATTGTTTTCTGGCTCATATGAACAGCTTTATTGTAGATCGAAAGATTCCTGCAGACCATCTGCATAATTAACCTTTTGCTTATAATAAACTTTTCAATAAGCATATTGGTAACCTTGAAGAAAACCAGAATAGACTATCAGCTGACTGTACCTTGGCATTTCACTCAGTTTTTCGTTTTGTGTGTGTTAGTCTTTCCTCAACCTCTCCATTGTAGTGTAGTGCTGTATTTTTATGGGATTTTGTATGTTGGTTGTAAGTGGAGTAAACATGATGTGTGTATGTACTGTCTGTTTAGATTGCAGTTAAACAAGGAAATCAACTTCAGATGAATGTGTATGAAGAAAACTCTTCTCTGAAAGAAACTTCATATTGTTCTTTGCAACTACATGAAAAAACTGTGACAGAAAAGTTGGCACCTCTCACAGATGAGAAGAAACCTCTTTCACACTATTCCGTGCTAGCTCAGGGGTTAGAGGAAGACTTAAAAAATGAAAAGGAGCTGACAGTTCAGGTAGGATGCACAGCTGGATTATATATTCGTAAAAACAAAGAATTCGTAAGTGTAATTCACTTTATAGACTGATCATCATCTTTACCCATACATAAAAACACTAAGTTCAGAAGTTGGTCTTCATTTTCTACTACCTGCACATTGAAGCTTGCAGATCTGTTTGAATGTCTTCAAGAGGGTATTTTGATGCTGCATTTAGAAATACAGATTCTTGCATGTTAACCATTGTTAAGTATTATGATGAACAAAGCAAGTGGTCTCCTGAAGCCCTGGTTGCCATCTAGTAACTTCTGGTTGGCTTGATTTCTTTGGCTTTGATGTGCAATTACACTCAAATGATAATAAGGCAGGAATCTTTCAGGAAAATGTTAATGGCTTCCTTGTATTGCTTTTCTGCTGTTTTCTGGAGAACTTAAAATTTATTTTTGTAAAGACATTTCATGAGATAGCTATTTGAAAGTGCTTAACTTGCTGTATTGAGGTTTTTTTTGCAGCTTTGCATACTTACGGTTTGTGACTTGTGGTGTAGTTTTTTTTGTTTGTTTTTCTTGCTTTTTGCCCCCCCCCAGCAAAAGTTAAATCACCCTGGAACAGGAGGAACAAATGAAAATCCGCCAGAATGGTTTACTAGCTATCTGGAAACAGTAAGTGTGTTTTCTTCTGAATTTTAGTATTCTTAAAGGAATACTCAAGAGGCTATTGGTGGAAAAGATACCTGTGGTGCCTAACTCTATGCATGTGATCACACTCTCAGAAGTTGCGACCAGGATCTTAAAGGGCATTTGGCATATAATCACTCTACTTTTGTGGTGATAAATGGAAACTAGATGTTTAAATATAACTGTACAGTGTAGGTGTTACCTTAAAGAAAGTTTGATACATGCCACTTCTTGTCAAAAGTAGATTGTTTGGTTTATGCAGTTGGTTGGTTTGAGTGTAGTTTTAATTAGCTCCCATGCTAGAATCCTTGTTGCACTCCAGGTAGTCATAGGAACTTCAGGGCACTATGATCAGACAGAGCATGAAACACAGTGTTGCTGTTGGCAAATCTTGTTTGACAAGTTCAGTAGTGCAGTAGGGTTTTCTGAGATTTGAAGTATAGAATTTAGTGACCTTGCTTTTCTTGATTGTTCAGTTGAAAATACTTTCAGAAGGCCATTGAGTATAACCTCTAGATTAATCAGGTGTAGGTGTTAACTTGTTTTGAAGAGCTGTTAAACTGCTGAGAAGCAGTTAAATATGAATGCTAAGAATTAATTAGCTAGTGAGTTCTTGAAACTAAAAGGTACAGTAGTATAATAGTATATGCATTTATCTTTAAGCCTTTTTTTTCCCCTAGCATCTCCCTTCCTTTGCCACCTCTTTATACAAACTAAGGATAGGGGAACATAGTGGTTATATTTAAAACGTCACTGGTGGACAAAATCAGGACTTAATGATAGAGACTCCAGAGGGATTTGTTAAGAATTGTGTTAATTGTCTCAGAGATTAGTTTCCTTCTCTTTGTGCAAGGTTATGGAAGAATCTTAATATTGTAAACACGAATATAGGATTTTTGATTTGCTCTGCTAAAACCTCTGGGCTGATATTTTCTAAAATACAAATCCTCTTTGAAGAATGTGGTACTTGTTTGAGTTCGTCTTGAATATGCTGGAGGGCTGGGAAGTGCATTCTGAGCTGCTTTATGATTTATGGATTGGGAGTCTTGGCACAATGTAATCCAATTTTTGAAGCTGCATGGGTGGGTCTCATCCATGACTACTTTAATTTTTTTTTCCAGTTCAGGGAACAAGTAGTTAAGGAAACTGTTGAGAAACTGGAACAGAAGCTATACGAGAAGCTTGTTCATCACAGTCAGCCTCCAGATTTTTCTGAGAGCTCTCTTGCAGCAGCACCTCCAACTTCAGAAGGCCAGTTAGGGAATGGCAACCAGTATGACTGGCTGATCTCCTGCTGCAACTGCCAGGCCCGAATTGTTGGAGTTCGCTACCAGTGCAGGTAGAATATGATGAGAGATGGGAATATGGGAAACCTAACATTTAAAGCATATGAATGAGTCTGAAAAACTGTCTTGATGTTGTAGACTTAGAGATTTCTAATCTGCAGCATGCTGTACACTTCAGAACCTCTAGTATGTGTCTCACAAACAGCTTATGTTCTCTGCTGTGGTGACTGGTGCTTATCTGCATAAGAGCAAGATTAATACTAATCTGAGGAAATGTGATTGTTAAAGTGAGAGAACTTTATAACACTTTGCTGTATTTTCAAACACTCTTTACCTTGTTTGCATATAGCATGCAGTAATTGTAAAGGAAAATGTTTCACTCAGTTCATTAAACGAAACAAAACCCCCAAACTTTTAACCACCAGGCTGTAATAGTCCTTTATTTAGTTCTCACAGTCAATGAGACTAAGGCAGGTCATGTTTTTTTTAGTGATCTCACTGTTGTCAGTTTAATAATATGAAATAGGTTTTGGTGAGTGTTAGAAGTGAAGTGTTTATTTGAATGAGGCAATTGCTGTAAAGGTAAGTATTTTAGGACTAGGCAGCAGCAGTGAATGGAATGCCAACAGGAGTTTTTCTTTGGCTGTTTGTTGCTGACAGGAGTTGACAGTTTGTTTTTTACCAGTCATGTTTGTGCATGAGCAGTCTGCTTTGTATCCCTGAATACTTCAGTTGACTCATCCTCTGTATTTCCATAACTATGATGCTGTTTCCGGCATTGGATTTCAGTATAATGTTTTATCCTTTATAGCAAGAATTGTTAGTCACTTGTGCTGAAGGAAGCATCAGGTTTTTTCAATGTGTGCTCAAGAAGGAAGTTAGAACTGTCTTGCAGTTTTGGCAAGAAGAGAGATACTGATCTAGATATTCCAGATGGCTCCAAATACTGATTTATAAGTAAGAGAACCAGTTTTTGTTTTACTCAAGCACTACTTGAATGGTAGGATGATACAGAGTTTGTTTTCCTGCAGAAATGTAAGGATTAATTGTCATTGTCTTTTTCTAGTGCGTTAATTCTTTGTCTGTCTCTTGGTAACCTGCCTTCTCTGCTTTGCAGCCTTTGTCCAGCCTACAATATCTGTGAACAGTGTGAAGCAGGAACATTTGCACATGACCCTAATCATGTCTTGTTAAAGCTGCGAAGACCTGTACTATGTATTGCTGAGAATTACAGCCTTGCAGAGTTTTCACCTCGCCTGCCTGCTACTCTAGAGCAAGTTAGGTAAATGGTGGCACCTGTCAATACCTGACAAGATTATCGTGATAGCAAAGTGGAAACGCCCATATTGGGGTTGATGTTTGGCTTTATTTTAGACTTAGAGACAGCAAGGAATGGAAATGGTACTCAAACTTCATTGCTAGTAGCTAACAATAGCTATGTACTTACAAATGGCCTAAGTCACAAATCTTAGAGCATTTTTAATGACAATGTAAAAAAGACAGAATTTTGTGTCATAGGTGGTTAGCAAACTTTGATAGCTTACTTTTTCTTTCAGCATATTCTGATCTGCCTTTAAGTTTGCTTTTTCACTGAGGCCATTTAAAGTATCTTCACAAGCAACCATGAAGATGTTCTTTTAAAATCATCTGGTATCCAGTCTAGAGTGTGAGAAATTTCCTGAAGTGTTCCCTTTTAGACTTAAGACTGTGTTGGCTAAAGCTAAATTCTAGTCAATTTAATGTGTTGTAACAAGGTGACTTATTCTCTCTTCAGGCTCCAGAAACAGATGGACAAAAGATTTCTGAAAGCAGAAAAGCAAAGATTACGAGCAGAGAAGAAACAGCGAAAGGCAGAGGTCCGAGAGCTCAAAAAGCAGCTAAAATTACACAGGAAAATTCATCTGTGGAACTCTGTCCATGTATTGGAAACGAGTGGCTCAACTACTATGAAATCTGAGAGTCTCCAACCTAATACCTTCCTGTAAGAGATGTTGTTAGATGAGCATTTGTTAGTTTTGCTGTCTGTCCATTTGTGATGAAACCAAGTTAAAGTAACAGGAGGAAGGCTATGAAGTCGCTTATTTAAAGCATCATTTGTCATTGGACCCTGTGACAATTTTGTCTAAATGGAATTTGCAAGGTGGAGTGGTTTTTATTGTTTTTAGTTGGGAGGAGAGTAGGAGAAGAAAAAAAGCAACTAGTGGTTATTACTGAAAACTCACAGATTTATATAGATTTAGGAGGAAGGGGAATGCCTAGGATTACATATATACTCACGCCAGCACATACAGTGTAAAGTAACATTACTGCCAGTTTTCAAAATGCCTGTGTTTTCCTGCTAGATTAAGTGTCTGCATAAAGTCACGTGCATTCTGTGTGCTTATGGTCAGTGCTCTTTTTTTCTTTTTCCTTTTTTTATGTGATCTTAGGCTGAGGCTCACTATTCAGCAGCCTTTGCAGGCAACCACTTTGCATTTTCCATTCCCTTTAGTTTTACGAATGTACAGGTGTAAAACTTGTGTAGTTCTAGTTTCTTTAATTCATCCCTTCCAGTTAGGGCATTTATAAGTCAAATTAAGATTAACAAGTCACATTTGTGAGGAGCTTGAAATAGCTATCTTTGCTTGCTTTTTGATGAACAGGCACATAACAGGAACAAAACCAATGCTAACTTAGGTCCAGATTCTTTTTTTAGATCTTTTAAAGTTGACATGCGAGCTGCTTCACCAGTCGCCTCTCAGTGTGCCCAAATTAACAGTAAAGCTTTGGATTAAATCTATTCTTGAACCCCTTTCATGAAAAATATGATATTTTGCTGAAAAGTCTTGTTTGTGAGGCCAGGTAAAAGACACTAGTGCTTAGACTGTAGCACAATCTTTTTGATTCAACATCATAAAGATAATGACTTCGTTCTCGAAGAGAATAGCATAGCCTGAGGTGCTGTCAGACTAAATCAAATCAGGTGAAGTACTGTGAACTTTTCTCTGTTAAACCTCAGTTCTGTAATTATTATAGTATTCTTCCAAATAAGCAAATATTGGTGTGTTTCTTTTTTTCTTTAGCAAACTGCTATGTGGTGTTTAGACTTAAGATGAAAACAGTAACTAAAATGTTAGAATTTTGAAACATTTCTAGAGAAAAACTAAATGGCTCCTCCATTTTCAGCCAGTGGAATGGCTGCCGAATGACTTCCTCAGTTTTGGTGTTTTTCTGGTATATTTTTTTTTGTTTCCTTT
>Ga0181612_117431_pt1 | contig 10799 bp, 9 predicted proteins | sample HoacroProtozoa21_FD_119630 | JGI IMG/M metagenome (GOLD analysis project Ga0181612, IMG submission 119630) | Hoatzin crop microbial communities from Cojedes, Venezuel. Combined Assembly of Gp0051906, Gp0051904, Gp0051908 | reverse complement strand
GGTTCTGTATTTTATAAAGCATTACAGAATAAAGCTTATTAGTTAAGTATTGTTTTTTTTTCTTTTTATTGCTACAGCTGCAGTACTGTTTTTGACTTTTGGTACATGTAGTAGCTGGACCATAAACTGTCGTTAGACAGCATTTATAAATTGAAAATCATGGTTGAATATTGTGTTGTGGTTTCTAGGACCAATTAGATCAGATCTGTTTTTTCTTCTTTTGGGAATTCTTTGAATAAATGTATTTCTCCCTCCTTTTCTTCCATATAAATTTTGTTTTGCTCATCAGTCAATTAGCTTTTAGTAAGTTCTTTCTCATCTCGACAAACTGGATATGCTCTCCATTATTATGATCCCATCTCCTTAAACACAATATTTAATCATGTGCCAAGTAGTTGGACGACATAATAATCCTTCTCTTATCAGAAGCCAGCATTTTGGCAGAAAAAAGCTCTCTTGGGTAGCTAGGGTCAGAACAAAAAATGGCTTTAAACATCAGCCCAGAGAACTTGACGTAGATTCTGTGCTTGATAGCGAGCCCCTACGGAGACTGGAGTGCGCAGGTGGAGACAGCCTGCCGTCAGCAGACAGACTGCTCCCCTCCACCTGGTTCGGTCTTCAGGGCTTCTTTCAGGATCCAGGGGACTGCGCTAGCGTGACCTTGAGGTACCAAGCATGTGACTCGGCAGAGCATGGCAGGGATTGTTCTGCTGGGAGGCTTTGCTGTGGCGAGCGGTGCAATGCTATTTACAGTGGCGATCAGAAAGGAGGGGTGCCTGGAGCTGGCTATGTCCGTAGTAATTGGCTTCAGGATTTCCTGCAGATTGAGAACATCCTCTGCCCCTAGGACCACAGTTACACAAAGACATTGATGGGGGAAGGACAAGGCTTGTAATGCTGCGAAGGCTTGAACCCTTAATCTTCCTTTGTCTTGTTAAGCACCTTACTATTGATTAGCTGAGAGCATGTTGATGTAACTGAAATATTAAAATGAATATCTTATAGTCTTGGTGATAGTTGGTTCCTAGACGTTTTTACTGATGTTTCTATATGAAATAGTGCAATGTCATGGTATTTTTACAATTATAAATGGATTCTCCTGGAACTTTGAAAAGCACAGAAATATACTTTTTGCTTTAGGCTTACGGGCAGCTTTGTTTTTAGGACCTAAATTCTGTGTGGCGTTTACTTTTTTTGTCCCTGCATTTAATGAATAATATTTGTGTAAAAGCTGTACACCTTCCTTAAAAAGATGTTATCTTCCTGAGTTACTTTCAATTTTTCAGACTACGAACAAAGCTTATGGAAATTATTCTGTATACTTGCCAGGACTGATAGTGTAATTTTATTTTATTTTTGATATGTGCTTTTGATACAGCAATACAACGTATTTATGGCATCAATGTAAAATGCTAATGATTAGCAGAAGGATGCTAATGCTAGGCAGCTCTGAAAATGCATTACCAAATGGAAAATGTGATGTCCTATGAACTGTTCTGGCTCTTAGTTTTGTAACGATCCCACCTTTTTTTTTCCCTTTTTTTTAGCTGGCAACTTCTGGGGCAGAACCATGTCTGCTATCTCTAGTTCTACCGACCCATCCAGCTACGATGGATTTGGACCCTTTATGCCGGGTTTCGAAGTGATCCCATACAATGACCTACCAGCTCTTGAGGTATTTGTCAATTTTTGTTCTCTTGTAAGAAATCATTTTACAGTGTCTCTTTTGGTAAATTGCAAGGCAGGAAGATCAGAAGTTTATCCTTTTAAACATGTGCTTGGACATTAAGACGTATGTATCTAGACTTATGTAAGACAAATATATGTTATAATTACATATAGGAAATATGTGCAAGTTCTGCTTTGGTTTTGTTTTTGAGTTTTGCTTTAGGAAGTAAAACGAAAACCACACAATCTACTTCATTTCCCACGTCACTAAGATGTTCAAGGCGCAAATTAAGAACAGCAGATAAATTGTAAGGGAATTCAGATCAGCAGCATACATTCCAAAGTCGGGAGCTGGATTCTGAAACTAGTATCTTTACCTACTTTTCTCAAAAATGCTGCACATTCTTCAATGACCAGATAACTGGGATTCACTGCAGTCACAAACAAGTCTTTCCAGTTTCATGGCATCCTTAAAACCATGCTAGGCTGGTGTTTCGCTTCAGCTACTGAAACGCTGGTCATTCTGCATTTCCCTGGGTTTTCTGAGATGCATCCTGTCAAGCTGTTGGGGAGGGTTGACCTTGATTAGCCTAAAACTTCCCACCCTCATAATGTGAGCTTAGGTATTAAAGTACAAGTGAGTCGGCTGTGGAGATTGGAGGGTTTACAGGACTCCTAACCAGGGGTCTGGTTAGGGGGAAACAAAGGTCTCTCGGTGTATTAGAGTTGCAGTGTGGAAAAGCTGACTCAGATTTGAACCTACACAAGGCTGCCCGCTGTAAAGTTCTGTAAGTATTTAGTGGCTTTCAGCCAACTTTATCGAGGCTTTGAGTGTAATCTGGAGACCTGAAACTTAGATCCATGTCCATCAGACTGATAACTGAATTCGTTCTGCTCGTGGGGCAATACTGAGAAAAGCTGTAGTAAATTCGTGCTGGGAATCATTATCTCTTGAGTCTCATGGACTTCTCAACCTTTTAGAACCTGATGGTGCAAGAAAGTAGCTGTGGACTTTGCTTTAATGTGACAAAATTGTTCTGGGGAGGTTCCATTATTTTTTGTTTGAGGTGAACTTGGGACGTGTTGAGCAATTGTTTGTCTTGGATGGGGTAATGTAAAACCGAGTGTATTTCTGAGGTAATTTATGAAGTGATCCGATAATCTGTTTGTCTGAGTTTGCCGTTTTTAATTTCCCAAGCAAGCACACCAGGTGATTTTATGAGGCAAATAGTGACGCTGGCTTCTGTGTTGGAACTGAAACGGCCCTCCAGGAGTGCCATGACTGAACGGCTGAGTGCCGTGACTGCCGGACGTGGATACTCTTACTGTCATTTGAGGTGGAACACCAGGGTTAGAGCTAGATTCTGCTACATGTATTCATCTCCACATTTTCTAAATTTGACCAAAATTTTTTTTCTGTTTGTCTTTTCTATGAATATATGAATTTTTACAGCGGGCCCTTCAAGATCCCAACGTAGCAGCTTTCATGGTTGAACCAATTCAGGGTGAAGCAGGGGTGGTTGTTCCTGACAAAGGTTATCTCACCGGAGTGCGGGACCTCTGCACGAAGCACAATGTAAGGAATTTGCTACAACAAGGTGGATTAATCACTACACACTGTGTTTACATATCTTGTAAGGTCATTCTCATATGCAGGATACAGGACTTTGTATACTATTTAATAATTTCCTGTTCTTTCAGCAGAATAGGGTAGAGATACTTGTATATCCTGGCAATACCTTACCGGGAAATACTCCTTAGCAGTGCACATTTTTCACTGTTTCTTACTGCTTTCACTGATTTGAGTTTTTAATGAATGTTCTTGAAACTGCATTTATTTTAAATTTATTTAACTTCTAGTTTCTTTTTTACATTAGAAGTTTCTTGGGCCAGAAGCCAGTTGCTGCAGTGGTTCTGCCATGGCTACCAAGGGACCTTGTTGCTGGAGTGCCTAAGTGCTACCAAGAGTTAGTAACAGTAATGGGTCACGGAATGAAACACTGAAGAAAATGGTCATATGCTTATGGATGCTCTTTTAAGACCTCTGAAGAGCAGAGGTCTTAGTTTTGTTCTTTTGTTCGGCATTTTCTCACATTGCCTTTCATACCACATTCCTGACTCCTGTTCTGAATATTGTAGCTTGTCTGAATTAGAATCACAGGATCCTAGAATGGTCTGGGTTGGAAAGGACCTTATAGATCATCTGGTTCCAACCCCCCTGCCATGGGCTGGGCCATCTGCCACCAGACCAGGTTGCTCAAAGCCCCGTCCAATTCTACTAAGAAACGTTTAGTTTTGAAAGTGAAGTATTAGAGCCATAATTTCTGTTCTCTGCTAATGAAGACACACTGAATTAGACTTGCATTCAGTGTCTCTGGAAGCTTGGGAAGATGTGTTTGTATTTATTTCTGTGTCCTTCAGTTGTCTTTGGGTACGGCTAATTCTCACAAGCAGGCTGCCACGCCTGCTTATTCCAGACCAGCTGGGTCAGCCTCTCCCACAGGCCTAGGCCACGTCCTTTGTAAGTGTGAGGAAAACAATAAAATAAGGTCTACTGATTTACAGCTTTTTTTATTCCCTTGGTGTTGCCTGTGACTTAAAAACCAGTGGTCTCTGTTCCAATAGAATTCTTAATTTGCAAGTGCTACCCATAAATCCTTCCATACCTTCAGAGGAAGGTATTGATAAAGTTGTCTTCATTATTGCTCTGGTACTTACCTCTCAGAAGAAAATAAGAGCTACTTTACAAATAGTAGTGCGTGACAATAAGGCAGCTTAGGAAAACAAGATGGAAAAGTGATTTAGGTTCTCAGAGTTATTTAGACACTTTAACGTCAGACTACAAGACCTGCAGAGTTGATAAAACAGCATTTTTCAGAAACTTCCAAAGGTCAGTGTATGAACGATGCACTGGGAGTAAAGACAGACTAATCCTAACTTTTTAGAAATCCCACTCCTTGTTATATCACAAACAGGTTTTGGCTGGACAGTGTCCAACCCTATGTGGAGTGTGCCTTATGTGGAAAAGAACATGCGAAAGATATTCAAGAGAAAGGACAGTGTGTTCACTCTGTAGCAGTTTCACCTTGCATAGAATGTGTAAGTGTCCAGGAGGTTTAGAGGAGGTAAAGGAGGTACCTTCGTGTACTTAGTCATGCAGCTGGAAGGTCGTTCACTTACGGTGTGCAATTATGCTGTATTGTTTGAGTTGAGCTGGAATGGGATCAAAAGCCATTCTCAGTTATGTGTGCATTTTTCTTCTCTTTGTCTCTATCAAGGTTCTATTTATCGCAGATGAAATACAGACTGGTTTAGCCAGGACAGGGAAAATGCTAGCTGTTGACCATGAAAATGTGAGACCTGATCTAATTCTTCTTGGAAAGGCCCTTTCTGGTGGCTTATATCCTGTGAGTAACAAAGAAATATCCATGCGCTGAATAATGATTTTTATGTAGTTAACACTGAAAGCCTACTAGTTGGAAGGCAAATAAATCTGATGTTTGTTGTGGTTGGAATCTGGTGTTCACAAGATTAGCTATGATTTATGATGCAGACAGTCCAACCTGTGAGAGACATATAAAAAAAAATAGAACACATGATACATTTATGGCTGAAATGGCTGTGTAGTATCCTGAACTTTCTGTGTCGATACTTGACTTGTTTGGGCGGCACGTTGTTAGACACCATCCTCTGAGGCAGGTGATTTTTTAGGTGTTTCGGCCCATGCCAATTAGTTGAATAGATTTGGTAGATCTGTTTTCTTCAGTTTGGCATTATCCTGTCGGGAAAATAAGCGTCCAGTGGTCAGCCTTTCCTTCTGGAGTTACTGGTTAGTCTTTTGGGCTCTCTCTGGAGAGCAGTTTATCACTGTCTTGCTGTGGTGAATTTCTAGATGAACTCTAGAAAGGAAAACAAAATACTAATGTGTGTTCAGCATATTATAAAACTATTTCTGAACAACTGGCATTACTTCACTTCTTTGGCATGCCCGCATGACTGATTTTATCCTCTTTGGAGTGACTTAAATTCCTGCTGATTGGGCTGGAAGTTACAGCCTGCCTTGAACTATTTTGTCCGGTTGAAGCTATTTATGACTTGTTAAACAGACTGTTGAAGCTTAAGCTCTGGAAATAATATTCCGTTTGGAGAAATGCCCTTCAGCTGTGTTAGACGTTACATGTTACTGGTATAGCTGAGTGTATTTAAGGGATTAAGCTGTTACGTGATTTTCAGATATGGTCTGCACTACACAGGGCTGGGAATGTAAATGTCATTTATCACCATGGGCTGAAATTTATCCTTTCCTGAGCCCTGAGGAAGAGTTTGCTTTGGAGAGATTTAGGTTTACTGTTCTAAATAGATATGCAGATGAATTGGCTGGCCTTTCCATTTTAGGTCTCAGCAGTGCTGTGTGATGACGAAGTGATGCTGACCATTAAGCCTGGTGAACATGGATCTACCTATGGAGGAAACCCGTTAGCTTGCCGCATTGCCATGGCAGCGCTGGAGGTTTGTGGGTTGTAGGAGAGATTTGCATTCCAAAGAGAAAAGGGTGTTGCACTGACATGATCATTGCTTAAATAAATGATACAATTTGTTATGCTGCAAGTAGAAATCTAGTGTTAAGTAAGAATGGAAAATTGGTAGTGGTTAACTCTTTGCCTAGATCACCTAACAAATTCTAAAGTCTTTACTGGAAATAGGTCCGAATTCCTGTGTATTTTGTGGTCTAAATGTCTTAAATGACAAAATAGAATTTATTTAGGGGAAGTTTTGAGGCACTTATGTAAATTCAGTAAAATAGTTTCACAAATTTTACAATGACATTTTGAAATTGGCTTATTTTACTGTACCATATTGCAGTGGCTGCTGCTCGGTGAGCTTGATAACGTGTATATGCTACTGGAGGTCTGAGAGAAGCTGGTAAAATGCCTTGTCCAGAGCCCGCATTTTAGTTATTCTGTGACTGCATAATTGACTACATGTAAAGCAAGTCACTCAGAAAGCCTCATCAGTACCCAATATGCAGACCTGGGCGGATTAAGAGTCTTCAGTGGTTTGCTGTTTACTTGTAAATAATGGCAAATGAAAAGCCATTAATTTAGAACAAAACTTCAGAGAGATTATTGTTTCTTGTAAACATGAGTGAGTGAAGGCTTAATACTAATCTGCTTGGATACGCAGCCTTTGCAGTGACGCTATGGGTGCAGCAGCTTTTGTGTCTCGGCGCTTGTAAAGTCGTTAGTCACCCATTCCAGCAGGGTACAGAAAACAAATGCAGCGCCCTTCGGTTGACTGCGGATCTCCCTTCCCTTTAGGTAATTGAAGAGGAAGACTTGGCTAAAAATGCAGAAATAATGGGTAACATACTAAGAAATGAGCTCATGAAGACACCATCTGATATTGTAACTTCTGTAAGAGGAAGAGGACTATTAAATGCAATTGTAATTCGGGGAACCAAAGGTAAGGAAATATAGTCAACTGCACAATCACAGCATGAAAAATATACATTTTAAGTTAAATTGAAAGTATCTTAGCGGAGTAGGGGGATGGCTTATAGGCATCGTGTTTGGGTTCAGATCTTGGCTATAGTACTGTGGTACCTACTGAAAACTTATTCAAGTGACTGCGTGCTATTAAAATAGTGGGTTTTTTTTTAACTAAGTCTGAACATTTTTTTTTAATTATTTGAATTATTTTGTAATTTGATGATGTTCAAACCTGATGGTCAGTCTAGCTTCCAACAAATACCCTTTTGTCTCCTCACTTGGAGAAAATAGGCCACATCTGTGAAGCCAGTTGCTGTCAGATTATGGAAGGACGGGCTGAGGTCGGTTGTTCCAGGGTAGTTGGAAGAGTACAGTGAATACAGGAGGGTACAAGGAAGGAAGAAGCTAATGACTGAGAACGAGTTTCTAGGGATTAACACCTTGAATTATATCAGCACACAGTTTAGAAGCCAGAGCAGACAATTAGTTTTGTCATGAGTATGCCAAGAGACAAAGTGCTGCGGGGGGGGGGGGTTGTGATGTCCTGAGACACGCACGTGACACACTGAAATCCAGATGTCAGTGTCACCTTGTGTGAAGTCCTGTCCAGATGGTCTCTTACCTCCCCTTTGGCATGGTTCGCTTTGTAAAATGTATTGCTACATCTAGACAAGCACTCAGCTGTGAGGGAGCAGAACTTGGTGTGCAGGAGGCAAACTTGTGAGCCCCTTCAGACAAGTTGCAGTTTTGCAGCGGTCTTCTGGGGAGCTGCTCAGACCCTCAGAAGTGACCACTGCCCCTGTGAACACACTGCATCTTTTCCCTGCCGGGGGGCAAGGAGCTTACAATCTGACCCCACGTACCTCGTGCTGCAGTTGTGCTGCTTTTTCTGCTGTAGTGCAAGTGCTTTTCTCTTTTTCCCTTAATTGTAGACTACGATGCCTGGAAGGTGTGTTTGCGGCTCCGTGATAACGGACTTCTTGCCAAACCTACGCATGGTGATATCATTCGGCTGGCACCACCGCTTGTGATTAAGGAGGATGAAATCAGAGAGTGCATCGAAATAATTCATAAGACCATTCTGTCTTTCTGAACACATGGCTTTTAAAGTATGGCTGCTGACTGACTCAAGGTGCTGCATTGAAATATGCGCGATGAAGGCCTGCTCTTGAAGCAAGCATCTCTCACTCCTTTTGTCTAAGAGGACTTAACTCTCAAAACGTAGCTATGTCTTTAAATTATAAAGGCTCTGAAGAAAATAAAGAGTGATTTTAAAGAGCTTCCAATCTTGGAATACTTGGGAGTAAAGTGGTGAGGTTCTGTTCATCTAGTCGTGTACCTATTGAACAGTTAAGTTGGAATGTTGGAGGGGAGATACCTGTAGAAATCTGTTTCATTGTTGAAAGTCTGAGCCAAAGTTTAAAACATAATTTATATATATTTTAGTAAGGGTGGTATTGCACTCTCATACAGCTCTCCAAAACATCACATTTGGCATTTTTGCCTCTTGGTGGCATGTCTGTAGGGTGGAAGCATTTATCATTATGGATGAATTTCTGTTTCTCATTTGTAGCTACAAAAAGCTTCTAACACTGAAGGTTTGACAAACTGGGTGCTATGCTGGTGAACTTGATAAGCATCGGGCTGTGTTCTGTATGTAAAATATTTTGATTGTATGACAAGAGATGCTGTTTTCAAGCCTGGTCTCGGTGTTTGGCTTTGCAGTCTTGTAAAATAGATCTAAGCATATAGAAACTTTCTATAACCTGAATATTTATATTAAAACATGCCATGCATTAAAAAGAAAAAGTTCATGCGCAGCTAAAATACAGAGTGTGTTCAGAAAGAGCAGGCCTCACAGAAACTTGCCCTTGCCTCTGTCCAGAGCCACAGCAAGTGCTGCCTTTGCAGTCTGTGTGTTTCTGTCCATCTCTGTGTGGAAGCTTCTGCGCTTTTTTACAGGGTGAGTGTTTCTGCGCTTTCATGCCTTTGGACGCTGGTGATATGCTATTCTCTATGAAGCTGTGGAGTTGGCTGCTGTTGTACTGGGTTGTTTCTTTGTATTTCTTAACTGAGCTGGTTTTAGCAGAGGCTAAACCCTCATTAATCACTGTTAATGCAAAATATTCCCTTCGCCAAGCGTAGGGGTTAAATGCATTCACACGACTGTAATTGGAAGTGGTAAATAAATCCCGTGGTATTTTAAAGGCAACATAGTTTATGGAAGTGAACCAGTCTGCTGGTTGGGGTCACAGAACTGTTTACCTTGCCTTGTTTTGGGTGAGGCGAAAGGAGTAGCCATCTGCTGTAGATGAAGTAAGACACTTCAGTTTGGAAAGGCCTCATTGTTGCAAGGGGTAATGTGTCACTGTGACTGTTAGTCTTAGGAATAAGAAAATAATGCAGAAAGGTGTTGCCTGGGAAGTCTGGCATTGCTGAAAGCTCTGCTTCTGAAATCCGGCTGGAAAGGAGTGAAATAAGTGGAGGAAACCGTAATGTAAACAGCATTCGCTGGAGTCCTTTCAGAGACCAAAAGGTAAACCCCCAAAAATCCTTAGCAGCCGAAAAGTTTATTTTTATAGAGTAATAGGGCTGGCAAGGAAGAAGGACATCATTAGATCTGTTCCCCTGCCCAAATGACAGCTATGTCATTGTTTGCCTAATTGCCTGGAAGGGCTGCAGGGCAGAAGACTCCAGTCTTTGTTTCAGTGCTGCCCTGTCCTTGCTGTTAGCAAGTCTCCTGCCGTATTCTCCGTCGGTCTCTCTTGCTGCTCGTTTATTGTGTCCGTCAGGCCACAGAGCAGGTTATTTTCCTTCTGCGCAACCGCCTTTTACACACATAAAGTTTGTTGCTGTTCCTCTGTCAGTCATTGCTCCTTCTCTAGCTAAAATTCTATTGCTTTCCCGAGAGGCATCATTTTCTCGAGCCCTTGCTGTTCTGCGATTCACTGCTCCGGCCGTGCCCTCCCCGACGCTGAGCAGAGCTGGGCGAGTTCACGTGGCTTCTACGCTGCGCTGTATAGCCCAGTGCTGTGCCTTGGGTTTTTCTGCAGCAGCACGATGCTTTTATCTCTCAGCCTGTGCTCCCAGACTCCCTTTTGTGCAAACTTTTCTGAAGAACAGCTTTAAAGCTGTTTCCCCCATTTTTAATTTGTGTAATAAGCAAGAATTGCATGCATGTAAAGTTTTGTGGTCTACTGACTTTCATCCTGTATTACTGAGAATATTTTTCTGGCTTCTGGTGATCAATTTGAGCTCTAATCTTGTCCAACCCACTTTATGGTTGCAGATTTACTAGGCCAAGACTTCTCAGAACCTGAGTATTTTTTCTGGGCTTTTTATTCATCCGACGGTTGCTTCATGAATCCAATTTCCTTGACGAGCTTGTGAACATCAAGGTATGTATAGCCTTTCTGAAGACAAGTCAAAAACTGTTATCCTGAATTGCCCTGACTTAATGACGGGGTAATTGAGGAGTTTTCTGTTTTAACCTGAAGGTTCTCTGACTCCTTCTCAACCCTTCGTTGTTCCCGTAGCCACAGCTACCCATGTGAGGTGCACACCACCTGCCTAAGCAGCTCAGAAATTCGGGAGCAGGACTGAGGATGAGAAAGTCCCCAGAGCTCATAGGCGTGTGCAGAG
>Ga0181612_153231_pt1 | contig 10800 bp, 9 predicted proteins | sample HoacroProtozoa21_FD_119630 | JGI IMG/M metagenome (GOLD analysis project Ga0181612, IMG submission 119630) | Hoatzin crop microbial communities from Cojedes, Venezuel. Combined Assembly of Gp0051906, Gp0051904, Gp0051908 | reverse complement strand
TCTGCTTCTGATTTTAAAGATTTTTTTTTTTTTTTTTTGAAAATGCTTGTTCCTTACCCAGACTTCTATAATGTTCATTTAGGCTATGCCAGTAAACTTCAAGTTTGTAATTGAAGGCATGGAAGAAGCAGGGTCCTTGGGGCTAGAAAAGTTACTTGAAGAAAACCAGTGCTTTTTGTCTAACGTCGATTATATTGTGATTTCGGACAACCTCTGGCTCAGCAACAAGAAGCCCGCCCTTACGTATGGGAGTCGGGGAAATGCCTGCTTCTTCGTGGAGGTAAAGGACATGGGTTGACTTGAACCAGGCCCCTGGCCAGAGCGCAGTGCTGTGCCTGTAACCACATCCACACCTGCATGCTGAGAAAGGCTGGGAGCAGGCTTAACATTTAGAAATGCAGAGCTTTCTTCCATATTCTTTTTGGCTTCCACAGACTTCCCTCCTCATTTCACTTCAGTTAGACTTATCTGCTTTCATTAATTGCTCTTCAATCATCATTTCTCCACTTACCTCTCTCCTCTTGATCCCTTTCCTATCCCCTTACTTTCCTGCCACTTTCTCAGTCTTTCCTCATCACCCCCTCTGTACATCAACTCCGTTCTCTTGCAGCACCATTCCTACACCCCCTGACTCTCTCACCCCAAAGCCAGTTCTGCTGCTGCTCTGCCCTTTTGTAGCAGATACTGCTTATTGCAATGTATCTACCTAAAGGGACTCAATTTAGTTGGATCTTTGGGTTTAAAAGCCACAGAAAATTTTTGTATCCACTGGCAGAAGCACGTAACAGTGCGCTGCAGTATATTTAGCCAACAACATGAGCTACTGTGAAATGAAGAGCAGAAACTTCTCATCTGGAAACCCTGATGAAGCATAAAAAGAATTCAGAGAGAAGATTAAAGAACTAGAGAACTAAAGATAAACCTGCATTAGCCTTTATATCTGAAGAAGAATGAAATTTGTTTTTAACCAGAAGAGCCTTGGCAGCCTTGATACAATTCTTCTAAGTCTTGGTTAAGAAAAATGATGCTATTAAAACATCAGAAATGATCTCTGCCTGCTACCAGACAGTTGGGTGTAATGAGGTTTTGAGAAGAATAAACAAGTTCATTGCAGGAAAATAGTTTGACAAACCTACATATGAAAATGTGTCTGGAAAAAGAATCCATTTAATAAACCAAATGCCCCTCACTGTTCTAAAGCCATATGATTCAAGAGACCTTTAAATTCTTATTTGTTGCAATCTCAAATTAAGGTTGGGCATATATTTTCTTAATTTAAAGCAAGTAAGGTTCTTTCTTGTCTTTGTTTTTGCAAAGATTTTGCATTAAGTAAACATGATAGAGAACTTGAAGAATTTATTCAGCGATGTTAGAAACAGAATAAGCAAGTTTTCACCTATGATGTATTTAATCTTACTGAAGCAAAGAAAGGAATGGAGAGGGACCCTTGCTCTCAAATGCCTTTAAGTGCTAAAGACAGCTGAATTTCTCTCTCTAGTGGTTAACACGGAGAGCCCTATCTGCTCTTTAGCAAAGCAGATTGTTCCTGACATGATGTTTTCCATTTTATAAATAGAAACACAGAATCATTTCCTGTTCATTTGTGGCCTCCTTTAAAAAACTGAAGCCACTGGCTGTTGTGGAAAACAAACACTCACGGAAGAATAATGTAGGGAGTATTTATATGTAATCAGTGTTTTTGGTACAGGTTGAATGTGGTGACAAGGACCTTCACTCTGGAACGTTTGGAGGCATCATTTATGAGCCGATGACGGACCTGATAGCTCTTCTGGGTAATAACAGGCATCATTGCTCAGGAGTAACTGGGGAACAACGCCTAGCAATCAGCCTAATGAAGATCAGTGCCATGTTTAATTGGCCTGAATAAAGCAAGTCTAACTGAAGCAAGATTCCCAGCTTTCCAAATCTCAGCATAGCTGTGGTGGCAGAAGCTGAGGAGGGGAATGCTCCTGGTAAGGCCAGGACCTCAGGCATGTGTCTGTGGTGCTGTTGTCAATCATGTGTCAATCAAGACCATTTGACATGGTCTAGCAATCTGAATACATACACACATAGAGAAATCTGACTTTTTAATGACAATTTGTATCTCAGTAGGATGATGTTTCAATGTCAGCAGCTGGGTTGACCCACCACACACAGTCAGCAGCTCCATGGTTTTCTTAATAAATATGAAAATACATCAGCGCAGGTGCCACAACTTGACAGATGCAAACAGTTGTTAGTAGTTAGTCGTTAGGCTTACTCCTTCAGTAGAGAGTTAGGTAGAAGAGAAGAGGTGTTGAGATTACCAAGTGGAAGAAATAGGGCCCACTTGTACCAATCTCTCTATCTTATTTGTAGACAGCCTTGTGGATCCCACCGGTCGTATTCAGATCCCTGGAATCTATGACAGTGTTGCCGCACTGACGGAGGAGGAGAGGAGATTGTATGAATCGATTGAATTTGATCTAGAGGAACATAAAAGTAATAGTGGTGTGAAAAAATTCCTCTATGACACCAAGGTAACATAAAATCTGTATAAACGGTCAGCAGGAAGAATTTAAATCACGCATTTGAAGCATTTATGTACAAAGCCAAAGTGAAAGAGATTTCCAGTCAATGCCAAACTCAAAATAAAATAAAGGAGCACAGAGCATTAAAAGATAAATAAAATTAATCTACTGAAAATGCAAGCTACTGTATGTGGGGAAAGAGATCCAAAATATGTATAATCAATGAAAAGGAATAATGCAAAACTAAGTGTTGCTCCCCTTCTCTTGCACTGCAGATCCTCTCCCCCTTACCTAACCAGTCAAATAAAAAAAAGCATTAAAACTCCTGCATACAGGTTACATAGTAAGAAAGAAGATGTATTCAGCTCTGAAAAACGGGAGGCAGCTTTAGGCAGATGTGTTTGGGGGTAGGTTTTATTTGTTTAATTCAGATTTTCATGTGTTCTGAGCATATCAAAAAAGCACTCAAAGCCATAAGACTCTCTGTGCCAGCATTTAAAAATTATATCCTAAATACAAACCAGCAGGTAAGGGCTGGCTCAGAACGATCTTTCTGCACAAGAGTGGCAGCTGGGAGAAAGGAAAGGAGTGATTTATTTTTTTTAATCGCTCACGTAACTATACTAGTATAAGCTCTAAAATGGATGCTTTTATTTCCATGCAAAAGCTTCTGAATTAGCCTAAGCTAGACTGTAATAATCAGTAAAACAGAAGTATAATGACTATACTATATAAGTTTTGATGCTTTACCTATATGAGGATGAAGTGTTCCAAATTTTATGTGTACGTAAAGCTCTAGTCTCATAAAACAGGAGTAGAAGGAAAAGAGCCATGCCCTGGGGTTCTGCATGAAGAGCAATTTATAAAAAGCTACTAGAAAAAAACAGTATTTCCTTTCTCTCTCCTTTTTTCCTTAGAATAGACTTTTTTCTTTTCCTTCTTATATTTTCCAGAAAAACAGATCAACTTGGTTACTGAACATTACTATCTTAAATCTTGTGTTATTTAACTCCTTGTTAGTAGAATTTCTTCCCCAGTATCATCTAGGAGGGGTCTGGCTAAACTGGTCACAGGTTTCTCCCACGAGAAGTTGAGGTCAATAGATAGATCAGAAGTTGTTCTGATTTTCACTTAGCGCTAAAAAAATTTACTTCCAAGATATTATTTAATAATACTCCACTTTTCTTGTTGTGCATGAAAAGCTGCTCTCATCTAAGAATTTCTGAAGATAAACAAATACTGACTTAAAAGACTTTTTTTTTAAATGGAAAGATATGAGCATGGGTTTAAATTACAAATCAAGTATCTTTAATATAGAGAGGTCTCCTAATACATATTTTAGGATGGAAAAAACTTGTTTCTTCACATTAATGATACCAATTGTGAATGGCTCCAATGTCATCGCTTTTATTTTCAATGTTATTTTTTGAAGGAAGAAATACTTCTGCACCTGTGGCGTTACCCTTCTCTCTCTATTCATGGGATTGAAGGAGCTTTTCATGAACCAGGAATTAAAACTGTCATTCCAGCAAAAGTCATTGGCAAATTCTCAATCCGTCAGGTCCCCCACATGGACCTTTTGGTTGTGAAACAACAGGTAAGAAGCAAACCTTTTCTTTGGCCTCTACTGTGTAACCTAAGTCCCTCTTAGCATCTCACAAATTTACACACGAAGTAGTAAACTGAACATTTCTAGCGTTCATCTGTTTCTGAGAGCAGAAGTGGGAATGTGGGTGTAAGCTTGAGTCGCAAGAAGCCAAATGCTTCTGAGTGCGACGTGTTTTCCCGGCAGGTGGTGGAGCACTTGGAGGGTGTCTTTTCCAAGAGGAACAGTCCAAACAAACTGAAAGTGTCTATGCCTTTGAGTGCAAAGCCCTGGCTCGCTGATGTTAACGATCCACTATATAAAGCAGCAAGAAGGGCAATAAAAACAGGTATGTTCCTCCTCTTTTCAGTCCTTAATGCGTCTGTAAGTGTGCAGGGGAATTGTGCTCATCCATAGAGCAAAAGGGATGTCCTGATCCAGTGCTACAGTCACATCTCATTGATGTATGCATCTTATTATTGAGGCCTCCACCTCTTGCTGAACTGGGGTGTATTGAATAAGAGTAGCCAGAAGACCTCGTTTAGTGTTTTTGTGTACTGATACAAAGCCAGAGGTCTGTAGAGTGCAGCTAGCTGATTGATGAAATCAGCTGGCTACGCACTCAAAACAATTCCTACTCAGAAGCTCTTCATGTTTGAACAGATAGCTGATATCTGGTAGCTGAAGACAGCACATTTATTTCATTTAATGAATTGATTCTGCCCATGTATTTCAGTTTTTGGAGAAGATCCAGATATTATTCGGGATGGTTCAACAATTCCTGTTGCCAGAATGTTTCAGACTATCACACAGAAAAGTGTGATGATGTTTCCGATCGGAGCAGCCGATGATGGGGAGCACTCCCAGAATGAGAAGATAAGCAGGTTTCTTTTATTTGTCTATTTGTGCTATAATAGAAGTGGTAGAACTGAAGTCTCTGGGTACCCACACATAAGCACTGCCAGATGGGAAGGTTTGCTCTCCACTGAACAGTCCCAAACTACTGTCTCTGGCGAACTTGTTGCTGTCCCGAGCAGAAAGCAAAATTTCCAATCTAGCGCCCACAGCTATATATTTTTCATTAAGTGTTTACTCAGTCTTAAAATACATTGCACTGGCAATTTTCATTTCACTGCAAACTAAATTTGTCTCCGGTCTGAAAGACGATGATGTAGATGGGCACCTTTCTGTCACTGCACCAATTTCAATGTATTCCAGCCGGACATGCTCAGGCTAATGGTTAAGTAAGGATTTCAGTGGTTTTTAGTATAAATGGATATAAAGGTGTATTTATGTTACAGGGACCAAAGCTAGTGTAATTATATCAAAATCAGCTTAAACTTGCCACTTGTATTCATTCTTTGAGGAGCCATGGTAAGACACCGTTCAGCGTGTTGCCTGAACTTTTATGCAGCTTCTGAGCCAAGTCATGCTGAGCTCGAGGAGATGGAGAATCCTGCAATAATTCTCAAATTATTTTTTTGTTGTCCCTCAGTGTAGCCTCAACCCTTGTGGCTACAGACAATAGTAATTAGGGGACACAACACTGGAAAAAGTTTCCTCAGCAAATCCTTCAGAGGAACGCCAACTGCAGGATGTCCAGAATTTCTGTGCGCTTGGTTCTTTTTTTTGGGTGACCAATCCTGCAAATTCCTCTGAAGACTCTGAAAACTTCACTGGACTATGCCACTAATTTGGACAACAGAGCAGCCTGACAGGGCTTCATTCTCTCTCTCTCTCTCTCTCTCCTTCTTCATAGACACAGCTATATTGAAGGAACCAAAGTGTTTGCAGCCTTTTTCCTGGAGATATCAAAGCTACATCGAGACTTACATGAAATATCTAACACGGAGACCAACAACTGGTAGACCATCAAAAGAAAATCAGCAAAGGATTTTTTTAGTCTTAAGGTTTCTAAATTCCTGATCTGGAAAAACATATACGTCACATATTGAGTGAATCTGAATTGGAAAAAATAAACACCATGCTATTACTTGGCACACCACTAAACGGTGTGCATTAGTGCTCTGGTCAATCAAGTGATCTGATTCCTAATGCTGTGGAAGAGGGTTAGGGATGAGTCATTCTTGCTGAGTGGAGTATGTTACATTTTAGTTTTAGAATTCAGAGAAACAGGAATTTTGTAGTATATTTTATTAAAATGGTTTTATTTCTATTTTGTAATATGCCCATGCTCATGCCACCTAGCTCATATTTCAGTTTCTGAATATGAGCAATTTACAACATTGGCGTTTGCTTGTAACTATATACAAAATTTCACTATTTAATTATTTGAAGAAAGGTCCACTATCATGTTAATCTCTTTCCTGTACTTTACAGAAGGCTGTAAATAAGAAATGCAATACGATTTGATGCAAAGACTTGCCTATGAACGCTTACCTATGGGAATAATCACTGAGCTCAATAGAACTGCAATAGTAAATAACATTTCCAGGTCCGTGTTCTGCCTTTCCTCCCCCTTTTAATCTAAATCTCCTCTTATTGTGCTGTGGGCACAGTTCTGAGAATCACTACATAATATGTTTCCTTAATATGATTTTCTTTTTGTACAACAGAAGGTTCTTGTAAACATCTGTTCTGGCCAAAGTCTGTCATCAGAAGCGTGTTTTTTCACCCAGTTAGCAACTGGTTGTTGCTAATTACTTTTAATGCATCAGTTTACATTGATAATTAAATCAAAGGCAAATGATGTATTTTGAAATCACAGCAAATAGCTAAGAGTTCTGTTTGTTGTTTAGGCAAAACACCTAGCGCTACAGTTAGATAATTCACACCTATATATTTTTTTATTTAAAAATGTGATTTTTGTTGTAATACAGTTATTTCACACACAACCAAACTGACTGAACCAGATTTAAAGAAAAGCTTAATAGTGTTGTCCCTACTGTTAAAACAAATGACATATTGATTAAATTATGGAAAGTAGTTGGTATCTTTCCTTTCTCTCCTGCTCCCTCTCCTGCAAAAACCTGCCAGAATAAAGGTGATTAAGGGCATAAAGTGTGGATGTGGAGTCTATAGAAGGGAATACTGTACCACAGATGACGTGTATGAACAGCTGATGTGGAAAGTTATCAGGATAAAAGCCTTGGCTGAATTTGAAAAAATAAACAAGCTTCTGATTTTTAGTAGCTCCCCTGAAATTCCTCAGAGCTGGACACAAAGGTAGGGGACCTTTTAAGAAGTCTGGGAGCAGGAATAATCTGGGACACTCGGGTTTCAAACCAGGTTCTCAATAAACCCCTGTTTTCAGACTTCCATGGGGCTGTGGGGCTCGCAGTTTGGCTGCAAGAGCTGAGTAAGGACACTGGCTGGCGGCGGCGTTCGGGGGGAAAAGGAGGACCCAGCTCAGTCCCTTTTACCTGTTAGCTCGGCAGACTGTGTAACCGCAGTGTAACTTCTGGTGCCCACGTCAAGAAAGAGGACTCCAAGACATGGACTGAGCCTCCAAGATCAGAAGACTCCAGTCTGCACATCGTCAACTTGCAGAACAGGTCCTCTGCAGTCTCTCAGCTGCCTTCGCCTGTTTAAACCATTTAGGAACAAGCACGGTAAGGAACGCTGCAGGCGAGAGCAGTCCGGCGCCTCCAAGGGACTCGGGGCAGATCGGTCCATGCTTAAAAGCTGTCGCTCCATAAAGGTAAATGATTGAATTTTCCTGAAGTATTTAAGGACATACAATTGACTTAAAACATTATTTGCAATCTCCTGTTTTGCAGTGGCTTTAAAAAGTGACTTCAGCCATCACTGAAAGAACAGCTACTCATACATATGAGCCCTTTGGCAGAAGAGTAGAAAACTTGGTGAGATGTTGGAGGTGGTGCGTTTCCTCACACAAGATGGATGAAGGCTGTGTTTCCAGGACTACGACTGCTTTGGAAACAGTACAGTCCACGCTGTCTATGGGCTCTACAACATGAAGAAGCGCAAATGAAGGTGGGCTTATGCTAGATGCAGTTTTTTCTGTTGCTTTTTGGAACACCAAATAAATTACAGCCAACAAAGACAGCATCATTTTATAAGCACAGGCACTATCAAAGCAGTGCACTGAAATAAGGTTCTGCTCTGAAATAGCCACTCGCTGTCAAGTTAAAACCATGTGTGTGAAACCAACGAATTATGCAGACCATCTTCATGCCTCCTTCAGTCCCAGAAAAGAGAAATAGCAGGCAACTTCAATGTCAGATTCTCCTGGTCATGAAAGAAAGCACTGGGGGAAGCCACTCAGGAGTATCCAGGGCTGCTCTTTTCCTGCTTAGATCAAGACAGGGTATCCACCAATCACCATGTCTTTTTCTTTTTTTCTGGTGTGGAGCATTTCATCAGCCTTTTGAAAAAAAAATTTTAAAAATGGTGTTCAGTTTTCTCAGGTCTGTGCTGTTATATACCACTGCTAGCAATATTACTTCTTGGTTGCGTTAACAGCTCTTTGTTGCCACAGTAAGTTACAGATAACTCTAAAATAATAGTGTTAGAAAAAAGACTCAAATTTGCTTCTATTTGTTAGCTTTATTCTAGATATGCCATATCCCATGTCAGAGCACATTAGATATTCTCTAATCCTGACCAACTAATTACAAACCTCATATACACACTTTGTGTGTGTACATATGCATATGCATGTATCTGTGTGTGTATATATATACACACACAAGATCTAATCCTGACACTGTTATTAAAAAAAATTGCTTGTTCATACTGATTCAGGTTTTTCTTATTAAGGGTTGAATAATAGCTTTTGGTTTCAACCAATTTATGTGCAAAACTACAAATGCTACAATATGTTTGTTAGCACAGTTTACACAAAGTCACAGAAAAGGGACACCTAAGAGAGGTGACTTTTCAGTGTAAATTGGACTGGTTAAACTTTGTTCTAGACTAATTTTTACACTGTGATCAAGGTCTATTTTTAATCTGTGTTTACTTCAGGGTACCTCTTCACAGTGAAACCTAAGTACTGTTTGTTTCACGTATCATATTCTATACAATCATATAAGATGGTGCTTTGCTGATTAAACCTACCCAGGTAGTAAGAAAACAACTTTGTGGGGATGTCCAACAGCAGCATCTGTATCTTTGAAAGCTTGATTGAGGTATCAAGACTTGGATGCCTAGTGCCACCAGGGATGTCTGAGAAACACGCCCCACGGGTGGCAGGCACAACTCGGGCCCTGGGTGAACGCTGCCAGGGGAGCGAGCGGCAGCCGGCCGAGCGTGGCAGCCTGGAGCCCCTCTAACAGCACTGGGCGCTATGCGTCGCGGGTCAGGGTCTGCCCGTCCCCCTGCCCTGGTACATCGCCCCGGGCCCTCCCTCCTGTGGGCTGTGCAACTGTGTCGTAGGGAATCAAATGCTCAAGGGCGGGGTCGTATTTTCCTACTAATTATTAATCTGAAAGAATGATTTAGTTTCCATTTAAAATCAGTGTGCTTAAGTGTGAAAGTTGCTTTTTTAGATAAGATAAATACAATTTTTAATCCTTAGGTAATGTCTCAGAAGACTAAAAAATGTGGCAGTCAGCTAAAATCATGGAGAATGAGTAAAATAACAAGACGCTGACAATAGGAGCTGGAAGCATAGAGAGATGAGCAGCCTCCTGAGACTGAGAACTAATCAGGTCACCATCTGCTAGCATGTGAAAGTGGAAGATTGGGCTTACTCAGGTAGTTATGGTTTTCCTTTTCAGTAACTTTACTCCCAAGAAGCCTGACTTTGACTCCTCTTAGTTATTCCTCTCAGAATACAACATTTAGCTTGTTTCACAAAACGTTATACAACGCCTCGCTAGTTAAGGATGTCCATGGTCCATGTCTGGACAGAGAAGATCGTGCAACTGTGCCTTTACTGGTGACACAGGAGCTCATGCCACAGTGGCCGGTGCCAGCGAGGAGCCACAGTCCCCTTGTTCCCGCTGGAAACTTCCACCTGCAAGTAACACGTAAAGTTAAAACAGTGATGCGTGACAAAAGTCCTGAACACGACCTTCTCGCCTTGTATATCCTGTTCGGTCTCCCTGGCTCACCCCCACGTTGCTCAGCACCGGGGTGTGAAGGGTGCCCGTGTGTGGAACGCTTGCGCAGGGAGTACGTGGACGTAACCGCGTGCTCTCGTTCTCACCTACCGCCAGAGCCTGTCCTCTCCGCTAACAAAAACGCTTGCTGCCAGCTGTTTTCTACCATGGGATTTTCTAGGATCCTAAAAAAATTTGCAGTTTCTCATTCCTTCTCCTTTTCAGCTGCCTTCTCAAATATATCTGGTTTTAGAAGACTTCTCCTCTAGAAAGACGCTGACCCTGGAATCAGTCAGAACTGCCCACATTTGCGTAGTTTTGGTGCAAGTTACTGTCTTGTAGGGAAAAAGCGTAGGACTTTGCCAGTGCTTATTGGCCCAAGGTAAAACTTGATTGATTTTCAGATTTATGCCTTGTATCACAGAACCACAGAGTGACCAGCAGGTCGAGAGAGGTGATTCTGCCCCTCTACTCTGCTCTGGTGAGACCTCACCTGGAGTACTGCGTTCAGCTCTGGAGCCCTCAGCACAAGAAGGACATGGAAGTGTTGGAGCGGGTCCAAAGGAGAGCTACAAAAAATGATCCCGAGGGCTGGAGCACCTCTCCTATGAGGACAGGCTGAGAGAGTTGGGCTTGTTCAGCCTGGAGAAGAGAAGGCTGCGGGGAGACCTGA
>Ga0181612_138543_pt1 | contig 10800 bp, 9 predicted proteins | sample HoacroProtozoa21_FD_119630 | JGI IMG/M metagenome (GOLD analysis project Ga0181612, IMG submission 119630) | Hoatzin crop microbial communities from Cojedes, Venezuel. Combined Assembly of Gp0051906, Gp0051904, Gp0051908 | reverse complement strand
GGGCTACTTCTCCACTGTCATGCTTGTTTTAGCACATGGGTGATTGATCATCATTGATTTTCTTATGGTTATTGTTCTTAGCAAGCTTCACCAGAAGGACACTTGATGCCTGTGGCTGCTGCAGCTCTAGCCTCAGAGGATGCTAATATTGTCTTTCAAAACAGAAACACAACCATTAGTGGGGGTTTCATGTCTGTTTGCACTGGGAAAACTGCCATTTACCCCTACGCAAGGGTCCGGGATGGTATCTGTGTCCGAGATGCTATGTCTGCTTACGGATGGAGGTTCAAATGTGCTGTGCACTCAGATCTAGAGGTGAGCTGAAGCAGAATGTGCTTAAATAGCAATGCCTTTTTCGCTGGGTAAACGTAAGGGCTTCACTAAAGGAGAGCAGATTTCCGAAATTTCACTGTGTCCTCTTGCCCTTACTTTGGAAGATGGGTTAAGGAACGCCCTCCTCCACCCTTAATGCTTGTCTGCTTCTCTCACTCCCCATATGTGTCATTCAGCCTATTGCCCTTTAAACAAGCATGGCTATTCTGAGTCTCTTCTCTGGCCCTCTGTGCCCTCTTTGGCCTTCATGTATACTGCTGTGTGCCCATGATGATGACCTCCTTCAGGAAGCTTGGGAAGTCTTGACTGTGCTTGGGATGATGCCAAAGGTGAGGAGCACAGCTCAGAAGGGCGACAGAACGAGGGAAGAGTCCTTGCCTTGGAAGCTGACAAACATCCACACTGGGGGTGGGAAGTTTGACAAGGGCTAGGAAAAGGCTGATTTGGCCATGGAAGATTGAAAGATGTCTTCCTCTGTCTTTAAGTGAGATGAGAGCTTCTGTACCATCCTGCTCAGACCTCTTTTCAGCTGTGGCTGAAACTGTTCCGTGAGGTCTGCCAAATTCCTGCCTCATGATGGGCCATCAGCACCCCAGAGCCCGTGCCCCCTTCACCAGATAGTCCTTGCAGCTAGACCTTTTCTGCCCCAGAAAGTATCTTTACTCCCCATGTGCAAAGCACTTAAAAGCCAAGTTCTCTATGTAACTGTCACCTATGGGAAGACTAAAACCAATTCAAAGTGATTCCCGCTTTCCTGATGGGCCATCAGCCTCTCAACACATCAATGCTTTTCTCCTCTGTAAAAAAGACACCTACGAGGGGGTGTGTAGCTTTAAGTAAAGGCTTTGAGTCTGAGTGGCAGTTATGCCTCCAGCTGAACAGCACACAGTGGATCAGCAGGAGTGTTGAGACAACACAATTTTATTGCTTGGTGAGGACAAGATGGCTGATGATTTGTAAGAACGCAAAGAGGGATAGGATGTGAGGGGCCGATGAAAAGCTTTTCAAATCAGGAACAGTGGAATAGAAATACGTTAGGAATGGAGAGGATTCAGTATAACCAACAAGCTGAACTTCGCCCTATCAGACTTTGTCCCCGCTGTGTGGAAGCCCTCTGTCCTCTCCCACAGGAGCTACCAACCTCATAATTTTGCATGAGCCTCCTGCTCTAAGAATTGCTGATGTAGCATCAAGGAGAGCCGAGATCTGCCATCATCTGACCTGCTGAGCACCTTGAAGGAGCCGAGGAGCGTCTCTGGACCACAGCTTTGGTCATGGGTTTATATGCATTGAAGGGGGGGAGACTGGGAGGACAGTTTCTGATGCAATTAGATATTCTGAGGAAGATTTCTTCTGCAACTCATAGCTCAAAGGCAGTTCCATTTAAAGCCTTGTCAGACCTTGCAGTCAGACTGGTGGTGTAAAGAATCCTAATTCCACCAGCATCCACTCACTCATCCCTCTCAGATCCCAGCCCAAAGACAGGTATGAATACGCAGCACGCTGCCCTGAGCTGGGGATCAGGAGTGCTGGCACAGGGAGCCGTTGACACTGGCCATAGCAGACAGTGGGCTTAAGAAGTGTCCCTGGATAAAACCCTGTCTGGGGTTTTCTGCATGGTGTAGGGGGGGTACTGGGGGCAGAACTCCCCTCTGGATTTTCCTATATGATGATCCTGAGACTTAGGGCACAAAAGTCCCAGTGAGTGAGAAATAGAGCATCCAGGCAGTTAAAAGCTACATGACAAATACTATTGATACCGATTTACCAATTGTGTTCTCAGATTTACGTGTGCTAAATATTAATAGAAGGTATACTAAAGACACCACTTCATCACTAATTTAACAGGCCCAACAGAACAGAGTTGTAAGCTACAGTTACAAAAATTTAACTCAATTATTTTTTCAACCCAAACTAAGCACAGTACAACCAACAGCTGACAGCCAGTCTGAAGTTCAGAGGTTGAAGAGGAACTCCTTTAATACCCTCATTAGCAGTTCTGGGAAGAATGAGTGAGTTATTTTCTCCAAACATGCACTATCTAATATTATACCGCATTCTCTATGGTGATGACATTTAAAACACACATGGATTATAATAAACAAGAAGACCTGAAAGTTTGGCAAGGGAGAAGACAGACGTGAAGAGCTGCCTGATAACATGGTGGAATCTGCTGTCATGTAAGAAGAGGCTTAAGACAGGAGAAGCCAGGTGAAAAATCTATTGCCTGTGTCACATGTGATGTGAGAGTGAAAGACCTAACCTTTACTTCTGGTCTGCACGTTGTATAAATCTATGAAATTGCCACATATATCTTGTTGACTTAAAAACCTGTCTAGGCTTTGACAGAGCAAACTTCCCTTCAACCACAGTAGTCAGATTATTTGTTTCTGGAACTACATAACACCATCTGTTAAAATCTAGTCTGACTTTCCCAGTGATTTAGAGAGAAACAGTGTTAGGAGACACATGAGTAATTTAAACACAGATAATTCTCTTCTGCACTTCCCATTAACATCAATCGTTATAATCAACTGTCTTTATACATCTCTTTTGTGTACTGAAAGTACAAACGTTAAGAAGCACAGGCTTCCTGAGTTCAGATGAGAGGCTCCAAGGATCCAAGTTAGAACTGAGGACAGCCAGGAAAGAGGGTTTCCTGCGAACAGCAAGCTTCATCTTTTTCAGAATTGTGTTTCAGTTCGAATCAGATGAAACCTTTTTTTCTTCCCTGTCCTCCAGTCAGCAGGAAGCTGCTCAGACACTGGAACAGCTCAGCTAAGCTGCGTCCGTCCTAATATGGACAGCAAAGCCAGGTATCAGCGTCACCGGAGGCTCAGGGCTTCGCAGGCTCCCCGGCTGCCTGGCCACTCTCCTAGGGGATGGCTGTGGGCAGGCATCTGTGGAGAGGGAGACGGGGTTACCTCAGGACTCTGGGCATTCACGGGAAGTTCACTGAGTGCAAGAAGTTTTATTTTCTAAAATGTGGAATCTAGAAGTCTTAGTCTCTAAAATGTGGAATCTATCAAATAAAATCTGTTCCGTCAGAAAAATTTAAACCTAGTCTCTTCGTCTGAAACCTCTAAGGCATCACTTTTCACAATGTGAAGGAGAAAGTCGATGGGTACAGGACCACGTGTCATGCAGTGGCAACAGCACTAACAACAATGGGAACTGAAGTTCCACATTACGGAAACTCCCATAACATCCCTGAGTATCAGGAACCTTCTTCTGGTCTCTCTTCAGGTGTGATGTCTAGAGAGTGTGGCTGTGCTTCAGCTGGCTGCACTCCGAAACCCCCATCCCTCCTATTGCCCAGAGAAGTCTTACTGTTCCTTTTGCCCCCTTACAAACACAACTGACTCCGCTACTCAGGCTGGAAAATATGGCAAGGTGCTCCTTTCCTCCAGCGTGTGGGCTCCCTAGCACTCAGCTGACACAAGCAAGAAGGAAATACAAATAATACCCCCCCATTAAAACTATTTTCAAAATACATAGTTCTCTAACAGGTGGTTATTCGGCTATATTATTTTGGGAGATGTAAAGGATTTTCTGTTTAATCAGCAGGGTATGGACTGATAGTATGAGAATGAGGGCCTGCAGATTGCTGACTTCTCCTGACACAGAAATGAAGCCAAGGAAAGCTGAAGCTAACTGTTATCTTGATAGAGGTACTCAGAAATATTGCAAGATGACACTTCTAGTGCTTTTGGACTTCCAGTGTGCTCTGGAAAAGGACAGCTACCCTGCTGGGAAATTATCCTAAATAAACCATGCTGGAACTTCAGGCTGCAGTCCGTTCATCCTGGGTTGTTTCAACTTGCATCTGACATGTTGTACTGGGCAAAAATTGTTTTGTGCTATGTCTCTTAAAGACCTTCATATAACGTTCTGCTAGGCAGACCTTCTATGACCCTACTTTCTACAGTCAGCTGGGAGAAAAAATATTACTCACTGCATGTTTGGAGCTCAACTCAGTCTGGACCACATTCACATTTTGTTCATATCTTTCCGGAGGTGCAATGACCACAGGGAATAAACTACCAGCTTCTAAATGGTCTTCTGCCTATCAGGCAAACAAACAAGTGTCACCTGGAGGTTTGACAGAGCAAGACTTTTTGCACAGAGCCAGAGGCCGATTGAAGTTTCTGGAGTTTTCATTCCAGTCTGTCACAGTGTGGTTATAGCGAGAAACAAGATTATATGTAAGACTACGTCTTCTCCCTCTGCAGGTGTCCTCCTTGTGTGTCTAAATGCTGCTAGTGTTATGGAGACCCCAAACCTGTATTTTTTTTGAAGCAACCCTGAAGGACCAATCAAAGAGTGCACAAAAATCTTTTCCCTTGGGCAGTCAGATATAGAAAATCAAGACAATACCTTGAACCTAAATCAACAGTCTTATCTGGAAGCTGCAGAATAGCAGGGCATGCTGTGAAAAGGCAGACCACTTCTTGTTGCTTAATTTCATCATCCAAGGTAGAAAATACTGGTTTTAATCTGTTATACCTAAAAATAAAATCATTGCTTTGTTTTCATACTGCAGGAGCATTCATAAGGATGAGTGGTATGTCAGACTGGGTGGACAGGGGATGGTTGCCCTTTCCTTCAGTACCAGAATGGAGGATCATTGCATGAAACTACTAACAGTTGGAAGGTTCAGAATAAACAAATGGAGGTGGTTCCTCACTCCACATGTAGCTAAGTTGTAGGAATCATTTCTAGCATATTGTTGCAGATACTTAGGTTTATATCAGCATGAATTCAAAAGCTGGCTAGTGGACAGATTCATGGAATAAAATACATCTGAGGATATTAAGTACTATCCCCAGCTTGGGGAATTACTGCACTTCAAATGGCAGAGGATGGACAAGTGTCGTTTCGCGCTCTCATATTTTTCCCTAGACATTTTAGTAATTTTAGGACAAAAAAGGCTGGGTCAGACCAAAGGTTCATCTAGCCCCAAAGTCTGTTCTTAACTTTGGTTGGTAGTGGATGCATAGATTAAATACAGTGCATTTATAGTAGCTACGTATGGCCATTTATACTGGCCACAACTGTAAACAGAATAGGGGGCCTGGCCTGAGACTCTGGCCTTGCTCTGTGAAGGCTGCTGCTGCCATCGGCAACACGCCTGAGGGAGAGGAAAGAGAGAGACACAAACCCGATGTCTGCACTGAACTGGCTGCAGCTCAGCCAGCAGCATCGCTCGTGTACGTGATTCACACTGTTCTCATAGCAGGGTGGAAGACCCTCTGACCACCAGGGACGTAAATGAAACATTGGATTGAAACACAAAAAGCATTACATTGCAAACCTTTAACTTGATGAATTTTGCCCTTGCATATTTACTAGGTATCTGCTTGAATTTAGTCATTATCCAAAGCAATCTGACAAAAATTAGGTAGTCCATAATGTAAAAGTACATGCACAAGTCACAGTGTGCAATTCTGTTTTTTAATGGAGAAATAACCTTCTCAAAATCAGTTTTCTATAGAGAATATTCATAGGATGTCCCCAATTCTAAGCAGAGTAAGTAATAGTATCTACTTCTTTCTCTCTGGACTTCAAGATATCAAGCATGTTCCAGATGAGGACAAAGTAGTACTGTGGTAATCATTGCACAAAGTACAAAGGAGGTGGCACCTCTCTCCTGGAGAGAGGTTGAAAATCCCACCAGAAGAGAAAGAGGCTACAAAGGCACCCAGGAAGGCTGCAGCACAGCTAGGAAATTAATCCAGAGTCTCAGAGTTGAGCCTTCACACAAGGCAAATCTTTCTTGGAGTAATTCCCCATTGGTAGAAAAAGTATGGTTTTATAATGGTCACGGCGTAGTGCCAGAATGCTACAGCTCACTCACAGACAGCAGACTGGGACTGGCCCTGGTTAGTTACCTGTACTTTCAGTTATGGGAAAGTAAAACAAAAAAAAAAAAAGCCACACATAAATGGAAAGATGCCCATCTCCACAGGGTTTAACGGTAAGAATATTTTCACCAGGAGTTACCAAACTGCACTGCATTGGAGGCTGTGTTGGCATAAGAGAGGAGAGGTTTCACATATCTGTATCCCGAGGAGCAGGACTTAACTATGCATAGGACACCGAGGCTCTGAAAAACAGACATTGATAATAATGAAGGATGAAGACCTTCTGCTTTTGTTCCTCTGGGCAGAGGCTTTCTCCAGCACCTTCTACATGCTAGACCAAGTGTCCCACCACCACACTGACGATCTACCTCACTCTGACCCACCCTGACATTTTGATTTTCTCAATATGCGTCTGTTTTCATCAAAGCTTTCAACACATTTTGATTCTGCTCCTGTCCAGGAAAAAAACCCTCAAAGCTTGTTCTGCTTGATCAAGTTCTCTGCTGAGAAGAGATTTAGGGCTTCATGGAAGAAGAGGATTCAGGCTGGGCACTGGGTTCCCTAGCTCTTCTTCTGTGAGTCCAGCTCAAGTAATTTTTTATTAGTGACTCTCTCACCTCACTTCCCTTACTTCGTGACATTAACATGATGCTAGACACTAACTCACCACTCTGGAGACATATGTTAGAGAGGCAAAAATATCTAGTCATCTTTAGGCGGTTTGCCACCATCCATCACCAAGCCCATTTCAGAGACAACTGCAGAAAGTTGGATCAGAAAGTAGATTTCAAACCACATTACACATGGGAAACAAATGCTATCCAGGAAAACTTTTTACAGGTCTAAATTATAAATCATTCCTTGGAAGAATTTTTGTTTTGGAGAAGCGTTTGGTGAGATGCTGCATTTGACCACAGACAGCTGGGCTGCTTAATCATTTAGGATCGTTTACATCCATAGCAACTTATTCAATCCACTGTGTATATCTGACTACAAACCTTCAGCGAAAAAGAAGAAATAACATACATATATACATGTTTCTGTGTATATAAGTATATACTTAGAATTATGTATACTAATATATCTGTATATATACCAGCATACACACAAAAAACTGCTCTAATGTGATTACAGCATCTCATCTTACCATAAAGACAATACAAGAACAGAATTTTTTAACTCAGTTCACTGAGGACACTGAAATTTCAAAGGCAAGAAGAGTTCTTATGTTAATAAAAGATTTCTTTTCAGCTTTTGCACTTAACAGTTGCATGGAGCTAATTCTAGATAAGGGACAGGGACAATTAGCAAGAGGGAGTCTGACTAATTTGTTTTGATTGTCCACAGCAAAAAGATGATGCAAATGAATGCCTCAGCTCTTACAAAGCTAACTTGGTTTCCCAGTAAGCTGTTAGTGATATATGTAAATATACTTCAGTATTCGTATTTCAGGCATATAATATTCAACATAATTCAGTGTAGCATGATACTGCTCACACAAGTAAATGTAAGTAAGCCAGTATATGAACAACTAAAGGAAAACGAGAGAACACTTTAACGTAGAAGAGTACCTGATGAAATAATTTAAGGATATATTGAAACAGAATAATGAGGACAGCTCTTGTTTTTTTTTCAAAAAGTTCAATGTGTCCTTCTAGAGTCTAATCACAGCCATCTTGGAGCTGTGTGGTTTGAAGGAAAAACCACAGCCTGGAAGCAGAGTCAGACTTAAAGACGAACACTGCTGGCTAGTGGTCATCTTTACTAGGCAAGAGACCACAAGCCTTTTAGGTAGCAGCATAAAATGTCCATCACGCTCATGCAAACAGCCAGGTGGGCATGTGATGGGAGAGGATTTGCATTTGACAGAAGGCTCCACAGATCTAATGCTTGTCCACAACCACTAGCAGGCAACTCCAGCGGTCTCCTCTTGAGATTTAGGAGAAGGTTGTCTCCTGTGAAGGAACATTATTTTCCAAGTGTGGTTTGACCTTGTGTCTGAGAGATCCTCTTTAAAACTAGAGGAAAATTTACACTTGGTGTTTGCCCTCGCTATCAAAAATGATGCTGCTCAGGGGAAACTGCACAGTAGAAACTAAATGGCTGCTATCCTATGCATTTGTTCCAATAGTCTTCATCACAGAGAAATTGATATATCGACAATAAGCAAGATCCATACCAGGAACCTAGTACTGAACATCCCAGATGATATCAATTCTGTGGGTCATTTGATCTTTATGTATGGGCCCCCTGAGGTTACCAGCAGGAGCCATTCAACACTCCACAGTTGCCACCTATCGCATCTATTCCATTTCTCTATGTGTTTTCATAGGATGGGAGTGCCACCAGGTCTCAGATCTGCTTTGTTTCATCTTTCATTTAAAACAAGTCAAAAATCCTCTTGATTAGCATTTCCTGTGTAGGATTCTTATTCTTCTGAGAGTCTCCCCTTACAATCACAGGCAAGGGCAAAGGCCATTCTCTGTTGCTGGCAACCGCTGTACGGCCACAGTCTCCAACAGCAAAAACTGTGGGTCTATTCCTGCCTGCAGCTCTTGTCCGCTACACAGTGAAGCTCATATTGCATTGCTTTTCAAGATACTGTTTGAAAGAGGATAGGGAACCTGAAAGCAAATAGGTGCTGAAAGCTGCCTGCTTTCCAAAGCAGCTGGGTCTGCTCAAGAAAACAAAAGGCAAGACAGTGGCACGTGTTTTGCATAGTCAACAACAGCCTCATGTGCAATGTATTCCCATTGCGGTTTAAGAACATTTCATCCCTTTGTAAAGATTGCCTACTGCAACCGCAGTACTGCAAAGGTCGGGAAGAACTGGCTTATCTACCGTGTACAGGTTAGTCACACAAACTAAAGGCTATGAATTGTGCAACAAGCCAGTGTTTTGCACTTTCGGGTTCGCCAGTCTGACCTCTGTTAAGTGTCTCCCATCCCACCTGTATCTTACAAGTACTGTTCCTCAGTGCTTCATCATAAATCCATTTCCTCTAGACAATGATACAAGGCTATATTTTTTTTTTCTCTAAGCTATACAGGCACACTCTGTATAACAGTTTTAATCAAAACTCAGTTTAAAGATGCAAAATACATAGGCTGGATTACACTGGTATAACTTATTGTGCCAATTTCACTTCATAGTACTAAGGAATGGAGCAAATCTACATGTTATTGGACGAAGGATATTCGGCTGAAAGAGAACTAGAGCAGAACTCATCCTGCTCCTATGAGGCTGAACTCTTTGGAGAGTATTCACAGTACCTACTTCAAGTACCCAAAACAAGTACTCAGTGTAGCCAACATAAAGGACAGGACTCATGCAGAAGACAGTTCAGAGCACTGACACTGAATGGACCCTCTGCAAGAGTTTCTCTCTCTCTCCCTGTTGACCATGTACAGAACCTGAAAAGACTGGACTCTGGATTTAGTCATCTCAGGTTAGATTCCTGTAGTAGACGATTTTGAATAGCTGCTCATGTACAAGTTTGGGCTATGATTTGCAGTAATCCCATATCAGTCCAAAGCACTTGTCAGCATTTTCACATTCAATAAACTGTTGGCATTTTTACAGAACTTTGTTTTTGGCAGTTGAGTATTAACTGAGCTCCGCAACACATTTGTTATGCAGCTAAGTATATGATGTGGCTCAGGGGCTTGGCCATGGTTCCAGGACTTCTTTAAGATCACAGAATTCAGTAGAGACACTGCAAATAGTTATCTAGGGGTCTCCTTTGTAAAATAGCTGAGCAACATCCATCTCTCTTACGTCCTCTATTTTTGGCATTTTTCCTAACGTCTTACAAAATTGCCTAAAACAGGATTTCTAAGACAAAAAGAGAGTCTTGAATTTGTAGAGCAGGAACTCAATCTTTCCTTTATGCTTAGACTTTTTTACTATAGTTTTGGAGTTTGGACCTGTCTAAACCTTAGACAATTCTGTTGAAAGCATGTAAAAGGAACTTCAAGTCTTGAGAGCCACAGTTTCTGAGTACGTAATGTGGGCACCTTAGGAGTCCAAATTTTTGTTAAGTGCAGAACAATTTCCCAGTAGGGATCAGGACTCTTTAACAAGCACCTGAAAAGGGAGGTATCCAAGGGTCACAGCCACTCTTGGAAACTCTGTGCCTTGCTCTCCTGGTGAGGCATGCTTTCGACCCCAAAAGAGAGCTCAGCTCTCTCGACCCTTCTGTGAGGCATTCCAGCAGGACAACAACAAAGCTGCCAGCTTCGCAGGGACATGCTAAAGCTATTTTTAAAATCCTCTGCTCTCTGTCAGTTATAACACCCTTTCTGAAGGTTAAAATAGAAACCAGTTTCCAGCATCTACAAACCAAAACCCAATAGTTACTTTTGGCACTGTCTGACATGTGCTTGGCAGTCTCAACAGGGAGGCCACAAACAGGCTGGACATAAAGCCACTGACGTCCTATCTGAAAACAACTCAGCCATACTGGAGAAAATGCTTGAAGACTCTACAGGAAAGGAAAACCTCTTCAAACAAGATTATTGTCATAAAGGGACAAAGTATAACTTTTAAATCCATTTCTGCAGAGCACAGGATGCTGTCCCCTCTCACCAAGGCACAAGCGCTG
>Ga0181612_126443_pt1 | contig 10800 bp, 9 predicted proteins | sample HoacroProtozoa21_FD_119630 | JGI IMG/M metagenome (GOLD analysis project Ga0181612, IMG submission 119630) | Hoatzin crop microbial communities from Cojedes, Venezuel. Combined Assembly of Gp0051906, Gp0051904, Gp0051908 | reverse complement strand
TGTGGTACTTCAGGATATGGTTTAGCAGGCATGGTGGTGTTGGGTTGATGGTTGAACTTTATGATCTTAGAGGTCTTTTCCAGCCTTAACGATTGTATGATTCTATGATTCTGTGACATAGCAGAGAGGATGAGACAAGTGGCAGAACATGGGAGATGTACTGCGAACAAATGGAGCTGTAGGAATACAAAGAATGATTCTGTTCTTAAACCAGCTGAACGGTGTCTCGGAAAAACAGATTCTTTTCCTGTGTGTGCCTGTGGTGCTAAGTAAATCACTTTAATTAATCCTTTATAAGTTTTATGTTTCTTCTAGATACTTACGAGAGGTACAATAAAAAAGTCAGGAAGGACATTAATAGTTTTACCTTCGTAGCAAAGCTCTAATGCTGTGCAATAAATAATGCACAGGGATCACACATTGCACAATAACAAGAAAAAATATTGACTACTGCCTTACTAAAGTGAGCTCTATCTACTCTTTGCACTAAATGAGGCCAGACTTTTGGAAAGAATAATAAGTAATGCCGTAATTAAAAACTGAATCACGATGTACATTCTTAACTAAGTTTCCACTGGTAAATTCAATTCTAAAAGTTTACTAGCTTTTAAATACATTATTTCACCATCTCACTTATAATCTCCTAGTAATTTAATGTATTTTTTCTTTGATTTATTCATATTTAAACCAACTGAACCAACACGAATACCAAGTGTTTACGTATCACTTTACTTTTTAGATTACATTGCAAATATTAACTAATTAGTTCTTTCGCAATGATCTGAAAGAGTAATATTATTTTTCTTATGAAGTTCAAGAAAATGAATTAAGTCCTAATTAAGAAGGACACATCCCAAAAGGGATTATTAGCTAGGTGTGATTTCTGTCCTAAATACATTCTCCTGCTTTCCTTGAAAAGCATTCAATAATTCACCATTTGACAATGCTGTGGGCCTCACGCTTTACAGTCGTTCTAGACAGGGAAAAAATGCAAACATGAGGATGGAAATACTTTTGAGAGCATTACAGTTTCACCATTTTCCACCAGTGAATATACTTTACATTAACAGTTTGAATTATTTGACTCCTCCCTTGGAACACCATTCAGCTTTTAATTATAGATGTAAAAAATTTTTCTCTGCAGCAATATAGATATATTTCTTTATAGAAATGGTCTCGATTAAAACCTAACAGTTACCTCACAATCCTCCTTCTTACAGTCCATTTTTTTAGTGGAGAATTCAAAATATCATTGAATTAAAAACATTTTCTGCTTTATCTTCTGAGATAAGACAGCCAATATTTCAGTATAACAGCGCACAGTCACTATCGGCACTGAGCCTGTGATACCATCACATTTACCCCACAGGAAACCTTTTCTGTTCTAGACAATCAGTCATCCAATCATTCCTGTAATTCCATATAATTCAGCTCCAAGAACCGGCCTCTTACATTCTTTCACCTTAGGCATTTTTAAAACACACAGCACTTCGTCTAACATTAATTTGTTTGGATAAAATACCAGAAGGGAATACATTCAGTAGTACTGAGTAATAGTCTTTGAAGAGAGGCTACTGTTTAAAGCAGCATTCCAAAAGCATAAATACAAGTGAACTAGCGTCAGCCACCTTGGACATCTTTATATGTCATAATGGTGTACAATGCATATACATTATGCATAATATATATGGTCATATATAAAATGACCATTTTGCCAGTCAACCAAACTGGCATGTGCAGTAGCAAAGTGCTGTCCTCTGTTTAAATATCCAATTGGGTCATGGAAACAGACTACCAATGTCACCATGGTGCCACGCTGCCGGGTAGCTAGAAGGTCTGGTGACTCAGGCAGAGGTTTTACTCTGGCCCAGCACCACACTCATGCAGTTATGCTGCTGTCAGTGTCAAAGCTGTGAAGTTGAGGGACTTGGGTTTTTTAATTCTATTTATGTCTTTTGCTTGAGTGTGCTCTACTGCTGTTACAGAGACAGGATTCCTACCAGGCTAACAAGATTTCAGGCTGACACAGTGGCAAACATTGCAAGTGGTGGCCTCTCATCACTGCTTTTTGTTCACCAGTTCCAGAGTGGGCTGCTAAAACACAAACTCCTGCTGCTGCCATTTCAGAAGCAAAGGTGTAGACTTTTAAACTGATTTATGAATTGCTTAGTTTCACAGAAAAGCCACAGAATTTTGTATCTTAAGCTCTTCACTTCAGAAAGTTGATTTGTGCTCCTAACTCATGCAGACGTGAAAATTTTCCTATCAGATTATCAGTACGATATGACATTGTTTACCATACATCTGAGACATTTTCATTTCAGATCATTTACCCCTTGAGACTGGCAAGGAGAAAAATGAATAAACTTGATAAGGTCCACTCTTTGCATACTCAAGACTGTGTGGCCATCCCAAAATCATCTATAAGATCTCTCATTTCACTTATGTGAGCTGATGAACTGAAATCCAGTACTTACATTTTTTTGTGGCAGAAAATACCTGCCCTTTTAACTTATTTCAAGTTTGCAGTATATACTGCTATTTAATACTGCAACAACAAAAGCAATATTGATATCTGGATTGAATTCTATAAAGATGAATTTAAAGTAACTATATAATATTGTCATTTGTCAGTCCCTTGAAGTAACAGGAGATTGGGAAGCAATATTAGCTTAACACATTCTACATATTCAGTGAGCATACATGAAACATACAATCTCTAAATCCACAAATGAGAAGACTGTTGAAAAAGAATACAACGAACACAAACAAAATAAATGAATAAACACATCACTTCGATTTTAAAACTGAAAGAAAAATAATATACAAGGAAAAATAAGGGAGTGGTTACTTGGCATACTAGTTTCAACTAACAGTTCAACGTAAAATAACTAAATTGTCTTGTGATTATTTTTCAAGAACTGAAAGAACATAATTCTACAATTGCTGATGCACCTGAAAGATGAACAAAGCCATCAAATAAATGGTGAAAGAAGGCTATAACCCAAATATTACAAAACAGGTTTCCACATATTGAGCTCTCAATTTGCTATTTCATACATGAAATAGGCAGATGCTGACTATTTTGCTCCTCTTTGTGCAGATTAAAACACAGCTATATATTTATTTAAAAGCTGCAGATACCTTCCTCTCTGGTGGTTTGTGCACAAGGTCAGAATGGCCAGCATGAACTCTCTAACTACATTTGTTTTATGTAGTTGTCATTTGGGGCTTCAAGAATGAGAGAATGGCTTCTTGGTAACCATGGTCCCCAAATCTGGAGAATCAATCAAGCAAGTTAACTTTGCCACGTGTCTTTAGCACTCACCTAGCACATTCAACCTTGTCCCCTCTACCCCTTCCTGTCTGCAGACCCTTGCCAGTGCTCCCCCCTGAAGCGCTGCTACGGTGCGCTCATAAAGTACGATAGAGAATCACAGCATGACTTGTTTAGGAAGGGACCTTTAATTATCATCTAGTCCAACACCTCTGCCAAGGGCAGGGAGATCTTTCACTAGATGATAAGCAAAAAGATGACCTAGCTGTGTTTAAAAATTATTTCAATTACATGACTATCTAAGTTGACTTTCACTGAACATTTGAACGAATTTCTAAATCTCTCTTATAGTCTCTTAATTTCTACCTCACATTGTGTGATGGTCAATTATCTAACAAAATACTGCTATTCTCTTCATTTTGATGAAGGTGTTTCCCATCTTTTACCATTAAAAACACCAGTAAAGTAAAGCTTTATTGAAACTATTTCCAAGCACAATAAAAACATGTTCTTACTTGTTTAAGTTTCTTCAGATCTTCATCAAGTTCCAAGTTGTCCAAAATAACAGCAACAAACAAGCTGAGCAGAATCTACAAAACAATTGTAAATTATTTGTTAAAGCTTGCCTTCTTTTGAAATGGCATGGAAAATGAAGGCCCTACTAATGTAAATAGGAGTCTTGCTCTTGACATCTGTTGAACTAATATCACCTGCCACTATATGTCTGCTAGCCATTTTGCAAGTAGCAAATTTTTTTTTTAGCTTATCATACAATTATTATATGAATTTAAGAATTTTGAATTCTAGGTTTTATGACCAATTCCTCATGTGTATTTAACAATATACCCATCCAAATGTATTTCACATGAAAAGAAAATTAAATTAATCAGAAATAATAATAAATAAGAAACACAAAGCAGAATGTAAAACAGCTTGTAAAGCTAAGGTGCTTTTCAATTAAAATGTGAATTACTGGCACAGTGGCCACCTAACACTAATTTACTTTCTGGACTTGCTTAATGCTCAGAGTACCTCTGTGCAAAGTAGCTAACTCCCCTTTGAAAGAAAAGCAAGCTGCCTTATTACCTGCATGCTCTGGGAGCCACAGTATAGGAAACTCATGCTCTTTCCTTTACTATAAATTAAATAGTGTGTAGATATGCCCCTAGGAGGAAGAATGCCAGAGGAAAAAAAGTGTATATCAGATTATTATATTTTTCTTGTGTAGAGATACTGACCAGAGGCCACAGAAGCTGAAAATGTGACTGATATAGCCGAGAAGCAGACAGAACTAGGGAAGCCAGGATGCAGGCAAGGGAGGACACCACCGTTCAGCACATATCTTTAGACAACTTGCAACTTAAGGCAGTAAATTTCTATATACATAGCTTTACAGCTGTCAGTAACTGCCAAGGGTTTAGTCTCTGATGTTCAAGTCAAACATCCTCAAACATACTGAGCTCCTACAGGAAAGCACCAATTTCCTAGAGATATCAGAAGGAATCTAAGTTCTTTTCTAAAATAGTCGCAGGGCTAAAATATTTCTGTGGTCTTGGACAACCGAGTAACAACGAGAGCAGATATATCTGTCCACCACTGTTGTAAATGAAGTGTAAGTTTACCTGTCACTCAATCATACTGGAAAATTATTCCCCAGTATTATTTTTAAGTAGCTTAGTACACCAGACAAGGAGTTTGGAACTCTAACTGCATCTGAGCTGGGTGTCTGGACCTTGTTCCAGAGCAGGATTCCCTTTCCCTCCATGAACTGTAAAGGTACAGAAGACACAGGAAGGACTTTCACTCATAAGCTTATAAAATGTCAGTGTTCAGAAAAAGAAATGTTCTTTTAATAGGAAACTGGCCTTAGAAATACACAGAATTCCCTGCAGCTGTTCGAAAAGGCATATTATATATGCCACATACTTAAACAGCACCTCATACAGTTTTCAATGATCTGGCTACTACGAACAGCGGAAGTTAAGATGGCCTTCAGAATGGCAAAGCAAGACAGAATTCTGATAAAAGACATAATCCCTGGCACAAACTACTTCAATCCCTAATTGCTCATGAACAGTTTTGCTATCATTCTGTCACGATTTTACAGTATTGGTGTTTTTCTTCTTCAGATACTCTATACGGTCTATGATACTCCAGTACCTGCAGCTCAGAGCATACTGGTTAGCGAAGTACAGTTCCACACTAAAAAGTACAGGGCTCATTAAATATATCACCCCTTTATGCACAGATATGTATCAAGGCATCAAGGCTTTCATTAACTGCCTTTTCACTTTTTTTTTCAACAAGAACCAAAGATGATGTATCACAAAAGAAAAATTAAACACAAACTTGTTATTTGTTTAACTTCCTCTGCTGCCATCTCAACTAATAACAGTCCTTGCTTCCAACAGAGGTTTTGGTTTTTGAGCTTCAACTTTTCTTTGCCTGCTAATGTGAAACCTATTCATTTCTTTCCAAGGCTTTACAGTCTGCTTTGCCAAATGCCTGCAATTATCACTTCTCAATTCTAATCCTCCCCCCTCTTCTGGCTGGTGAAAGTTGTTTCTTCATTCGACTTCACTCTTATTATTCACTGATGGCTGTTTATTCTTAGAACTCTTCCCTCTGGTTTTAGCAGCAGCCCAACGATTTTCATGCTCCTTTACTAATTCCATGTTATTTTCTTTCTTTAAGTTTCTTTTGCCTCCAGACAACTCTGCCCTACATAGTGTATCTCTTCCAGGGTCTGAGGAAGATCTTAGAACTGAAACTAACAAGTTCGTAAGGCCAGGTAATTCTCCAAAGTTGTCTTGGCAGAGTTTCTTCATCCGTGTAAAATTTGCACAGGTGAATGAGAAGAAATGTGTACACATCCGAGGCAAAGCAAGGACCGTGTACTTAAATGCAAATTCCCTGTAAAAGGACTGAGGATGGTGTACAGAAAAGTGACCTCGCTCTAGCAAAATAAGTGCTTTGAGTTAAAAAATGGAGAAGTCCCAGATGACTCTTCTAAAACATGAAACGTAAAGTAGAATACTAAAATTGCTCTTACAGCTAAGTTACTTCCCAACTAAGGTGTAAATTTTTAGCACAGAGGCCATCTGACACTAAGTCACTTTATAGACTTGCTTCATGGTCATCTAAGAGATAAAAATGGATTCCAGTTCAGACAATGTTCTTGGTGAAGAATCAGCAAAACAGCAATAAGATTCTCTAACCAGTAACTACTTTCAAATCCATGAACAAAACTCAATTCCCTTTTGCTTTCTATCCTCACTTCCCAAAGAGTTTCAAAGATCACTTCAGCATGAAAAGTTGCTTTTCCAGACCTGAAGAAATCCTCTGAGCCTTGTGAGCAAATTACAAGCCCGATATATCTGCTGATACATACATTTGTTTGGCCTATACTTTAATTTGGCTAAGCAGCTCTAAGAGCATCAAATGCACTTTGATGCCATTTATAAAGTGGTCAAGATACCAATCCATATGAGGGAACCCACTGCACCCACAATTACAGTCACATTATTCAGTCTTTAGGAGTGAAATAGGACATACTGTAAAGTAAAAGAAGTAGATGGAAGCTGACACAGAATGTATAAATACAGGTAGTACCTTACGTAAGTACACAAGTACACAACTGAGCAAAGAAAGAAAATGGAATGAAGAAAATGAAAATAAGAGTAAGTGCATCAAAAACCGCAGTGAATGCAAAATACCAAATGAGCATAAGTAGGAGTGAATTAAGGGTCCGTAAAATAGTTATTACCCTGATTGCGGTATTTTCTCTGTGTTGGTATTCAAAATACAGTACCAAGCCCTTATTGATACAAGATATCAAAAAAACTGTTTTCCTTACCATTTTCTATACAAAAATTTAATCACCTCATTTGCAATGCGCACAGAAAAGATGTTTTTTTAGATAGAATCCCCATTTTCATACATGTGCAGGAACTGCTTTGTTAGTTCTCATCCTTTTATTGCTTGATATACTATATCGTATATTTTCCATGCATTGATTTTGCATCAGGTGAAAGGAAAGGAGCAATTTCTAGTTAAGAGTTTATATCCTGAGGCTTTACACTTCTCACTTTAACTACTGCTGCAAAGAGAATGCAATGGAAGCTGAGGAGACCACTTCTACATGATAAATAAAACCACTTGCTTAACTCTGCAGTCATTAGAACCGTGGAGGCACAAGACAGATATCAATTGTATTGTTAGTTGAGCAGTGTAACTTGGATCTTATGAAGAACAACACCTCACACCAGAACAAAGGCTCACCACCTTATGCCAAATGGCTGAAGGGTAAATTCTACCACATCAAAGAACTAATCCTAAAACTCTCTATGCTGTAAATGAGCATCACAATTAGTTTTAACTGGCTGAGAAAAATAAGTAATACAACAGCTATGAGAATAATTCAAAACAAAGAAAAACACAGCACATTTGCAAGTGAAGACTTACCAGAGTAGCAAAAAGATGATACAGTATAAAATAAATAGCAACTACTGGTGCCCACATATGACCTACAGCATTCAGTGTCTGATCCATGACATCCACCCATCCTTCCTGTGTAAGAATCTGAAACATCGACATGAACGCCTGTAAGAAAAAGAATTACAAACATATTAACAATTCACAAATTATATGAATATGGTTTTACGGACACATTCCTCAAGTTGATTTCAACTTTTAAAGTCAGGTGAAATGCTATTCCAGAGCTAAAGGAGAAATAAATAGATTAACTTTTGACTGAACTGTAATCTGCAACTTGTAACGTAGTCCTAGCTCCATTAGCCCATATGAAGAGTTTTTTGGTTTCCTCCAGGGCTGACAAAATAGGAGAAATACCCTGAGCATCAGAGATCATAGTTCTGAATGTTATACTTATTGTGTTTTTTGATTATGCTTATTTTCTGTGTTACCTCTCTATAAATATACCTATAATAAAGTGTTATTATTAAACTTCACCATACATTTATGTTATCTTTATAGCAGCAGCATCCTAGGCACCCCACAGCTGAGACTAACCAACACAAGGCAAAGTCCCAGCACTTCCACTCATTTCAGCCAGTCAGATTCTTCCCCTATACATTTTGTAAATAGCATTCTTAGTGGGACTGTTCCTGTAACATTTTCAAATCCCTACAAACCAGGGGTACATGTCAAAAATAGAGAGAATAACGGAAATGTTTCAACCAATTGTCTTTGGTGATAGGAATATATGAATCCAGATAAGCCTGGAACCCAGACATCTTAGACCTTTGAAACCCCAACTTGAGCCTACAGCACAGACCAGAACCTAACTCAACATGCACAATGTCTGACGGTGACATATACAGCATACACAGACACTGAGGACTGTGCTCTGCCTCAGCCACAGAAGTTTGACTATGGTATCAAAGTGAAGTGTGGATCTTGACAGTCTTCAGTCTCTCAATGAGGACAAACTGTTGCACAAGTCTCTTTTGCTTTTGTCTGACAGGAAAAGTACTCTCTTTCCAGACAGCAAGGATCAAAGCTGGTATCTTACTGAAGTTTAATATATAACAAAAAAGTGTTAGAAACTGAAGATGTTAACAATGCAGCTTCCAGATAACAGCATTCCTCGGATTCGAAATGTTGACACAATGATAAAGACATACACATCTACGCTCAGTGTGCCTGACACCCCCAGCAACAGCAGATTAACACAATAATGCACTTAGCACAAAGAGAACAGGACTCTTGTCACACCCATGAGAAAACAGTCCCTGGAGAGCCCTTCACTTCGACTTTAAGCCCAAATGCACGCTGGAAAAGCTGAAAACATGCAGATATATAAACATGTGCTTGAAAAACAATAAAATGGGTTCTAACTAAATTTTAAAGCTGCCAGCAAAACTAATTACAGAATCACAGAATCACAGAGGTTAGGGGTTGGAAGGGACCTCAGTGGGTCATCTAGTCCAACCCTTCTGCCGAAGCAGGGTCACCTACAGCAGGCTGCACAGGACAAAAAACCTAGACATTGACTTGTCTACTACCATATAGTGCTGGTAAGGTGAAATGTACTGAGACGTCATAACTCAAAACCTGCAACAGGAAAAATACTCACTACAGAATCCTCTTCCCCTACTCCTGCTAATAGCTCTTCTCAATTTTAACATAGCGTGACCAACTCAGCTCAACCGATCTAACGTGGCAAAACTTACACCACAGTACTGCACACAGTGAGGAGCCATACCAACACCAAAATAAAGGTTGCAGCCAGCCTCTGTGGAGTATTTGATAAAACTTGTATCAATCACCAGTGTTCACCACACTGCTAATCATCAGGAGAAAATGTGTAGATAACTGTTTAAACTTCTCATTCCAGTATTTGTGATCTCTTTATCGTGTCATAGCAACAGTTGGATACTTCTGCTACATAAACATTTTCTACTTCTTTCTCTTTGACAGAACAGGGAAAGGACTGAAACTGCTGATTTTGTAATAAAACATCCTAGCAGAAAGAACAAAACATAAAAACCCAAACAGATTGGTTCTCATAAAAGCAATACATATTTATTAAATGACTTACTTATCTTGTCTCTCATTTGCCTGCCGCCAGTGAGTCTGCTCCTTTCTCCAGCGCAGGTTTTCATTTAGGCCCACTGATCTGTCATTCCCTAAAAGTGCAACATATGTCAGTGAGATTAAAGCAAAAAGGGACACCTGAAGTCTGCTAGCGCACCAAAAGAAGGTGATACATGTCTGTAGCAGTCTGTCAGAAGTAAAACCATTCAACTTCACAGCCTCAGGGCACTAGTAAAAGGACAGGACCTCATCATTTTTTTAATCTAGGATTTTTAGAACATTAGCTTGCTTACAGATGTCTTCAAAGACAAAACCACAAATTATTTCATTTATCAAACGAAACAACCTTTTTTCACTATGAACAGTTTATCCTTTCGTATCATTTTGACACCATTTCTTGGCTTCTGACTAGACACTAACACAATTTCTCCAAATGTCTTAAAACTTCTTAGTTGGCCTCATATTCTTCATCTGAGAAGAGCTCAGTCTTAGCTACACCTTGGATAGTTAAAAGCTAATGATATTTTTATCAACAGCAAAACCAAGAAAGCTCTACAAGGCAAAGGACTGTGAGCGGAAAATGTAAGGATGAAAACGGGGAGCGTACATAAAATCCAACAAACTCATTTATGTCTACAACCTCTTGAGATCCTCTCAAAAGACATGGGGGGGGAGGGATATGAAGTACCAGCTGGCATTCTGCAGCGCTTCATCATTTCTCCTCTGGCTCCTTCACCTCTCAGTAAAGCCTCCTCTAATCGGGCCTTAACGTCTCGTGACTTCTGGAGTGCTTGGGTGCTAACTTTATCTGAGCTCTGTTTGCCCTGAAAGTAAAGTCAAAGCAAGCAACATCAATGCCTCCATCTTTGGACATGAGTCCAAATTACACCTCCAGAACCAGACACAGCAGGAGACCTGTAGAGGGGGCAGAAAGCAATGAGTATGATTGACTAATACATAAGGGC
>Ga0181612_122916_pt1 | contig 10800 bp, 7 predicted proteins | sample HoacroProtozoa21_FD_119630 | JGI IMG/M metagenome (GOLD analysis project Ga0181612, IMG submission 119630) | Hoatzin crop microbial communities from Cojedes, Venezuel. Combined Assembly of Gp0051906, Gp0051904, Gp0051908 | reverse complement strand
TGGGGAGCCCAGAACTGGACACAGTACTCCAGATGAGGCCTCACTAGTGCAGTGTAGAGGGGAAGGAGAACCTCCCTTGTCCTGCTGGCCACACTCTTCTTGATGCATCCCAGAATGCCATTGGCCTTCTTGGCAGCCAGGGCACACTGCTGGCTCATGGTTAACCTGCTGTAAAGGACAAGTCACAGGACAGAGGACAAGTGCTGCCTTTGTGCACCCCCCAGACTTTCCTGTAGATTTTGCAATGATGGGTGGACCATGGGCCTGAACTCTCTTGGCCTAGTGGAGTTAACCCTCACTGGCTCACCAGCTGGGCTGACGTGATGGATCTCAGTCTGACCCCACCTTCATGCCACCTTTGTCTGGAAGCTTGTAGCTGTATTTTATTCGAAAGACTCAGGCCAGATACAGAGACAAGCAATACTGAGCCAAGGGCTGAACGTGCAGCTCGTCAGTGGTTATCCATCACCCAGCTGCACATTCTTACCTCTTGCTCTAAGTGCAAGGTGGCTTAAATCTACCAAGGGGCAAGCCATTACATGTGTCTGCAACCACTGAAATGTCTCTGAGGTTTGTATTAATTTCTTAAAGTGTCTATTTATAGCTGAAAAATAATCTCTGTATTTTTAGAGACACATTTGTTGGACCCTTTTAGTGATAGTAGTTAGAGCTAAAATAGCCATCCACTTAAAAAGACAGGGAGTTTTTTCCATACCCCTCAACTGAGACAGGATTTTTGCACATATTGACATTCCATCTTAAGAGCACACACACTATGCAGAAACTGCAGTGTCTCATTTCAGTCACATCCCTGCAAAAAGAGTGTGTCAACTCCTGCTCTGAAGGTAGCTGTGGACAAGAAGTGTAATCAAAAGCCAGAGAAAAAATTGTCTGATGCTTAAAGAACAACCTAAGGTAAAAACAAAGTTAAAGCTGAGGTGTCCTTATGGTCACAACTGGGATACTTCTTACTTTGCAACGGGATATTGCGGTAAATTTTGTAGCAAAAATCTGATGCTGTGAATCCACATGTGCTAGCTTGTGAAAGCTGATGTGACAATTTTTCTGAGAAAGGTGTGAATTCTAAGCAGCAGTCCAGAATTTTCTAACACTTCATGTCAGAGCTAATAACGCAGAAAAAGGCAAGAGAAACGGCTGAATATATTAGCAGAGATAAAGCATGGGAAAATTATTTTTTTTTCTTTCTTCTAGAGTTTCCTGCAGAATTGGCTAAAATTTCTGACAATAGGTGCTTAAATGCAGGAGAAGTTGCAAAAGTCAAAATGAGTTATGCATAGATTTAAATCATGATGAGTTATTTTTGCCTTTCGTTGTGCAGTACTTCTAGGTTTTAAAGTTAATTCCTAGAGAAAAAGTAGTGAATTTGAATTTACTCCTACTGGAAAGGATGGAAGTCAATAGGTTACTTGGATCTTATTTGAAACATTTATGTTTATTAACAATTATCAAGAAAAATAATTATTATAAAGAGGACATAGACTGGAAACACCAGCAAACAAGAAGGGCAGCAAACCACCACATAGGTTTAAGAAATAACTGAAAAGCAGCACCAAAAACAGAAGCTAAGTAAGATGGAAGATTCTTAAGTGATTATAAATTGCTTTAGAAGGTTACTCAGTGACAGTCTTAAAGGTAGGTCAGTCCCAAATACTTGTCTGAAGGGGTGCTTCTTTGCTTCCTATGTCTCTGCCATAGGTTTTTCTCCTCTCTGTCAGCACTGCTATGCTAATCAGAGACTAGCTCCCATCAATTTATTCCTGTCACTGACCCTTGTTCTTGTATGCCATATATTTAATGTAATTGAATTAATCCCTTTTTACAGCAGGAGTTGAAATAGTGCCCACTGGGGATTACTTTTGCTTTTTGTTTCTTGTAAATTTAGCTAACATGTCTTCACAGAGGACTTTCACATGACAAAAAAGCCATAATAATTATGAAAGTAAATGAACAAATGCCTGGATGGAGAGATTCACATGCGGATAACCACCATAGCTTGTCTTCACTAAGTGATTCATGCCAGTGGCAGCTGCAAAAGCTGATTGATTGAAGTGAGAGTGGTTTTCAGCAGTCACGTGTGCAGGCATTAGGTGGACTGTTTTCAGATGTAATTCTGATGTTGCTATGAAAGTATCTTTGTTAGATGATTGCTAGATAAATAGACGGATATAAATAGACATATAGATACTCTTACTGTCCTCGTATTTGAGGTATTTCCATCTGTGGGTTGGTGTGATCTTGGTTTATCACTTTCCCTGTAAACTAATTTCTGCATCTCAGAAAACTTAAACAAACAAGGCTTTGAGAAGTCAGAGACTGAAAGCCTACTACGTTCTTCTCCACTGTTTCACAATATCCGCTTTCCTTTCTCTCTTGGGGAAATCTTCCCTAGTACACACAAAAGATCCAATCCTGCTGGAGAAACTCGGGCCTGCTGCCATTGTCTCACAGCCGCACAAACTCTCTGAAAAAGCAAAAGTAAAACCTTGAATTCTGTTGCTGAGACATCTAGCTGCTGCACACACGTTATTACTCTGAAGCAAAAAATGCACCTACGCTCTATTCATGGTTTGTCTTCAGCTGCATTCAAAGTGTTAAAATCCATCTCCACACTAGGAGCTGGCAGATCAGAGAGAGGGTCAGCCTTTCACACACAGCAAACCTCAACCCCAGGAAGCCTCTCTGCCAGGGACATCTGTCTGAACACACACAGTCCTGGGGAGCAGTAGGAGAATCAGTTTGCTGTACACCTCCTGCACTGAGGACTGTAGAGCAAAAAGCAGAAAAGCTGTGAATTCAATTTTTAAATCAGGAAGTGAAGTATTTTGTGCATTTAAAGTCTGAAGCACAGTGGCATGGCTCAGAGGTTCAAATATCAGAGAATCACAAAAGTGTTGGCTGGGGTGGCACACCAGAGATCTTTCCTCTAACCTCCCACTTGTGGCAGGACTTTCTCCAGCTCGCTGACAGCTTGCTGGGGCTTTGCCTAGCCCAGACTTGAAAGCCTCTAAGGATGGAGACCCCTCTGTGGGCCGCCAATGCCAGTGCTGCACCACCTCCTAATGAGTACGGTGCCCGGTCTGAGCTCTCAGGTTGCACCACTGCAGCCTCACCTCACCTGCTGCCACTACCCAGACACTCTCAACCCCACCACCTTGGCAGTCACCCCTTGCACAACTGCAGGCAACTCTTAAACTGTACTTTACAGTCCACCCTGCAGACCAAGCAAGGTCAGTTCCCTCAGCTTCTCCACGTGCCTTAGGACCTGAAGTCTCATAGGGTCTCTGCTAGACCCTCACCTGGTTCCTCACATCCCTCTTGAAAAGGGAGCCAAAGGCCTTACACAGCACCCCAAGTGCAGTTTCATCCAGGGCCATGGAGAAGGGGGCTCTAGGCCCCCGTGGTGCACTGGCCAGGCTACCCAATACATGGTGTGCCTTCATCATTTAGTGCCCACTGAAAAGCACAGTGGGAAAAATCTGAGAGAAAAGAAGATATTTCGCAGGATTCAGAGCTGTTTTCATGCAAGCAGTATTTGCTGATGAGCATGTTTTCTTCCGCTGTTACCTGCTTTCTTCCCAAAGTTCGCCAGACACAGGACAAACACAACAAATGGCCTTTACAGAAGTGATTAAGAGTGTGTGAATGTACACAGTACTCTAAGACTTGTGGGAATCACAGATAAAACCATTCCCAGCTATCTTTCTGTTGTATTTTTTTAATCATTGTGGAGCGTACATTGACATAACTTCTGCAAAAAAAATCCTTCGTCTGGGCAGTGCTCAAGGGAATCCAGACTACAAGGACATGGGAACTACAGTCCACAGCTGAAGCAAAAACAACACCTCCAACGGTTTTCAAAGATTAGTTATAAAAATGATATTTATGTATTTCTCTAGTGAATGATCCCTAACCGGTGATTGACTTCAGTGGCAAAGACTGGGGGCTTTGGAGGAGAATAGAGGGAGCTTGTAAAGCACTGTTTGAAATGCTTAGTCCCAGGGTTGCTGAAGGTGCAGGGGGCTGCTGTTGTCAAAGGCAGAGCTGGGCTATCTATCTCGTACATGCATTTGCATTGGACATGTTACAACATTGCAAAATCTCAGCAATTCTCCAGATAATATGGTACACATGATAGGAAAAGATCACGGTATTTCACTGTCTTCAGTAGGAGCTCATGAAGGTTCCTATGATAATTGTGCAATTCCTGTGCATTGCAGATTGACCTTTGTGGTTGCCTGGCAGAAACAGCAGCCCTTATTGATGTACAGGTGCTATTCAAATAAGATATAATCACAGTGTTGTGTTTATGGAAGACCAGAGCACCAGCAGCAAGATGTAAAACATTTGATAGTATTTTTAAGGCATGCACTCATGCTAAGTATCATGTGTTGTGCACACCCCCCTCCCTGGAGAAAAGCCTCCCCGTCAAAAAGCAACTCTTTAAGATGGAAAAATTCACTTCCTTCATTCCTCATTCAAGCAGAATGTGGATGTGATGTCAGCTGGCTGGACCCGCATGCCAGATGTGAGCATGTCACAACTGCTCTGTATCCAGTCTGATATTACCTGTCAGAAGTGAAAGGCTGTCTGGTAATTCTTTCAGTGAGTGTGTGTGCGTGTGCGGGGTGTGTGCACTCACAGATATGCACACATTCACTAGATAAATGCACAGGTTGAGTTTATCAGTCCACCAGAAATGTTTTCAGAGCAGAAAGAAAGGTGTTTTCACTTGAAAACATCATCTTTGTACATTTGCAGATTTCTGAATGAAATGCAATATTCAGGATGAATGTTTAATGTTCAGAATCTCATCTTGGCAGTTTCTTTCCCCCAGACATGTCAGTAAGATTTCACACAGTTCAGAAAATGAGTTTGCACCACTGAAACAGGTTCTTCAGATAATTTTTCCTGTTGACTTCAGCTAAGATTGTAATTTCCTTTCTAAAAGACCAATGTACCTTGGTCACTGAGGATGAATCAGGGCTTATCAATGCTTCTGTAAGTCAGGGCTCCAACCCCTTTGAGCAGCCTGCAACAGATTCCCTAAAATCAGTGCTTCTTAAAGCAATTCGTTTGTTCCTAAGCAAAGGACACTGAGAAATCTGAAAGATGAAACTGGGGCAGCAGTGAGGAAGGGATACTCACAAGTCATGGCCAGCGCTCAGGGCCCTCCACTGTTGCCTGTCACAGGGAAACATCTGAAGTCATCATGGGCTTGCCTTGCTGCGGGCACACGAAGAGCTGCTTCAAGAGGTGGTCAGCCCAGCAGGCTGAATCCCTGTTCTCTGCTGCATGGAAGAAAGGGATCATCTGCTTGAATGAAGTGCACATTTAGTACAGAATAAAATATCTTGGGGCTTTTAAAAATAGTTTTAAGCTGGTGTTTTTATGACTTAGGGGAAATATGCAAGTGCATTTCAGATTTTGTGATTCTGATATGGTAAAAATTAAAGCTGTAGGACTTGCTGTTTTCTCTAAAAGAATGTTCCACCTAGGCACTCAATATTTTCATAAAACCTTCATCCTGAATTCATGATATTTTCGAGTTATAAGATGCAACATGCTAGTGCAGAGAAAGTTGTTACTCAGCCTGTCATCAGCGTCATTTACGTATCAAGTGTGGACTCTAGGCCATGCTGGTTACCTCTCAGGAATCATGGCTTTACTGATCTATGTGCACAATCACAGCCTTTAAGCTCCTGTTGTCAGTCCAGGGAGCAGTTCGCTGATGGACTCATCAAAGAGCAGCAGTGCGTAGTGCCTCACACAGCTGTAGCATCCAGCCTCGCTTGCATCGCCAAGCATTAACTGACCGTTAAACACATTTTAAATTTAAGCTAAAATTGTGATTTAAATTTTGATTTACTTGTACTGTTTTGTTGTTAAACTTTCAACTAAAAGCTTCAATTCTTGTTTTATCGAAGAAAGAACCAGCACTCTCGCCTGGTATTCTTGGAGAAAGGGGTACCAAGGTGCAAGGGGCACACTTAAGGTACACTGCCTCCATGAGGACAGTGAAGCTGCATGATCCTCAAAATACTTTCAGTGGATGGGAGGGTTGGGGCCTGAGACCAAATCAGGAGGAAAGGCCAGGAGTGGGAATACCTGCGAGTGCTGAATTTCAGGCAGGTTTTCCCCTAGGCAAGCATCCACCTTGTTACAAGCAAATAGCTGACAGACACACCATGACTCCAGGCAAGAACTGAAACATCACATCTGGACTCTGATTTCTCTATAATGAATAAAATAGTCTCTCTGGTCTACTTTAAACATATGCATATCAGTGAAATACAGATGATTAAAGTGGGTGTAATGTCCTTAATGGAAATTGGATATGCCCCTTTCTGTGCAAAGCCAAATATCACCAGCATGCTGCAGTTATGTAGGGTTTGCTTGAAAGTGTGTGTGAGAGAGAGAGAGCACATGCGAGAGCTACCAGTGGAAATAAATCAGACATTCTGTCAAAGTTGAAGAAAACATAGCCCAATTCAACAGAATGAAGTAGGCCTAACATGATATCAGAATACTACTTAAAAATAAGAAGGCCAGATAAGTAGTACCATGTTTCACAATGACAACGATTGCATAGGCCTTGTTTTCTTTTCATAATAAAGGATATTTCTGAATAACAACCTTTTAGCTGCCTGCTATGCCTATGCACACTCAGACCAGTGATCATGAAGCTATTTTCCCAGCAGGTGACTTTTCAGTAAGTTGTTCCTCTGTGAAATCTCACTTGTAAATGAGGAAGTGGATCTATATGACCACAAATTTGGTGGCAGACAAATTGCTTGCGGTGTTATTCTGGTGGTTGGTCTCTCCAGTCAGCCCCGGTATGAGACAAAGCATGACACACCTCTCATAGATTCCATGCAATAAAGTGTAAATAATTGAAAGCTTTCCGATATTCTCTGCTCTTCTTTTAGTATATGTCTTCAATAATTAATTCATTTGTATCTTAAAAGTGTCTTGCTCCATATCTTCAGTCATTTCCACAATTTTGCATGTTAACCTTGGAATAGCATGATCTGCTTTCTACACGCCTTTTCCCTGTTGTGTTACTAAATACATGCTCAGGGAGTATTCCTCTCTTGTACTCATCATTTTCCACATCACATGCGAATCGTCACATCTGCTGCTTCCAGTAACCATTGTTAGCAGTAGTAGGTAACATGATTATAGTGTTCAGTATTTTAATTAAGATTAGGATTCAATACCTACAGTTTCTTCCTTCCTTTTACTGAATGTGTGCTTGCTGTCCCTGGAGAATTCTATCTGCCCCTCCGGGTGCCGCAGAGCATCACAGCCCTGATGCCTAAGTGACATCTGACATAGGTAACATCCTTCATGAGACCAGACTGGCCCCTGGTTCATTAACCTCACTTTGTATTCTACGACCTATTAAAAAGACCTTTTTAAAATGTTCATTATTCTACTTGTTAAATGTTGCTGATTTTTAAACTTACAGATTTTATGGGAGAGATTTTCCAGGCTAGAAAATTCATTTCAGGCTAAAAATGTGTCACCTATGATATGCAGACATATCTATTTCCTTTATTTACCATTGTGATTTGATTCACTGGGCTTGTTCCTGCTTCTATATCAGTCACTGATGTCTGCTGCACAACTGTAGAAGGATGGGCTCAATCCCTGAAAGATTTTTTCAAAATCCTTTATTTTTTTTACAATTTTTGCCATGCTTTTCATCCACTATTGATTGATTCTGTTGTGTGTTTCTTTGATCAGAACTGTTACACTGTTTTAATATTTCAGAAATACCCGTACTCTGAATGGTGTTCTTTTGCTGAATCTTTTCTACTTCTTAAATGACTGTTTCCAAAAAACATGAAGGAACAACACTGAAAACAGTAAAATTTGGATACAGTGAATAGGAGGCTCAGACTAGAAGTGGCTTCAGAATACATTTTGTTAGGAAATGGATTGCTCCTCACACTTTTTAATTAGCACTTTGCTAACCTTTGGGAAAAACAGACCCAGAGCAAGGCAACATTCTGCTTCCAAAGGCAGAAATAGAAGACATCCATGATTTCCCTGAAATGTCTCATTTACATTTTTACTTTGTTTCATATTTTCATTGGATATCTCTGTAATACCTTGCCATTGTGATCATTCTGCCATATTATATCTAGCTAGCTAGCTCTGTGTCTGTGTTTGTATAGATCTGTGTGAGCGTGATCAGGCTTACACAGGCACTTCTATACGTCTAAACACATTGCTTAAATATCCTGTATCAGATGCGATGGTTTATTAAGTAAGTACATATCACACAGACTGAATATAGAAGTTCTATCAATACACATGAATATATGAATATATGTAATACATGTGTTCCTGACACATCTATTTTCTCTGATTTTGGCAGCTTTGTCCAATCCTAACTACAGATGCAGGCAGCAACATCTTTCTTTCATGATATTTGTGGGGCCAAAAGCATTGAGACTTTAATATTTATCCCATCAACTGGGATATTTAAGATATACTTCACTGAAACACACCCCTTTTTATGCGTAGATCAGGAAGTCTGCTCACCATCAGTAAATTTCTCCCAGACTGGTTCTTTATTTACTAAATCCAGACTGAAACGCAGGATTAGTTTTCAGTAAGATCTCCCTGATTAAAAAATTTAAGACTCTAAAATGCATACTTTTGCAGTGTTAGCTGCTGTGCTTGTGCCAATGGGTATGTCTCACGCAGCACACACAGCCATTTCTATATGGCTGAACATGTTCATGAGATGTACCAGCACAGATAATATGTATATAATCTGCTGAGTGAGGGCATAATTTACTTGCTGTCATAGACAGGACTTTCTTCCCTTAACCTGGCAGCTTTTCTAGATCAGAGGTGGTCCCTGCTAGATGTCTGAAAATGCCTACTGTTTCTAGAATGAAATTATAAATTAATATTACTAATACCACTAAGTAAAATACTCCCAGACATACACTGGTGCAAAAAATCAGGTATACCAAAGCAGTAACAGTGAAGCAATGAGGGCGGAGGAAATCGGTACACATTAACATTGAAACAGGACCTGAGGCATAGACATTTCTGTAAAAGAGAGCTTCATTTTGGTTCTAAAGGAACTCGCTCCTGTTTTCCCCAAAGTGGGATCATTCACCCTGTGTGCGATACGCCAACACACACACAGAGCAGAGGTATTGTCTTTATTGCACATTTGCACAGATATGGATGCTAGGTGATAATTCCACAAAGCCATCACACCACTTAGCAGGGTCACAAGGACTATATACTCTTACAAAAACAAAGAAATTACTCATTACATTCTGACTGGTTCATTGCGTTATAAACTCATCTTAAGGGTATATTGTTTCTTTATTTAACTACACGTGCTCGCAAGCTGGGAGTGGGGTGGTGCAGTCTTTCTGGTTCTGAACTGAGTCGATGGTCACGATCTCTCCCTGCCACCTTTACCTTTTTACTAGTTACCCTAGATTTTTGTTAACTTCATGCTTCTTCCGTAAGCATCCATCTTTTGGTGCTTTCTGGGCAGGATGTTCCCCTTTTATCAGTCTGCCAGCTCCTCTTCAAGGCATAGTCTTTAGCAAGGCATACATTGTGCAAAGTGGTCAGGGCTAAATTAAACAGTGTCACTATGACCTAAGTCCTTCTGCCTGATATCACTCACACATCATATAATCCTCTACAGAGCCAAGATGAACTGCAGCAAGCGCTTTGAAGGGGTCCGTTTTTTTGCACTTAACACCTTAGAGATTTGTATTGGACTTACACACATGGTGATCCTAAATCAAAAATGGAAGCAACATCCGCAACAGATGGAGTCAGATCATTTATCCCCCTGCTTTAAGCAACACATGGTGGAGGGGAAAGAAGTTCTTGATTCTGTTACTTTTGTAGACAATTACATTGACTGGTAGCATAACATGAGGAAGAAAGATTGCTATCAACCTCACCTATCGAACATCCAGAACAAAGCAGTTAATTTTGAGGAGAAGTCATCTAGACGAGAAAGAGGGAAAGCAATTGTGCTAGCAACCCACCCCAGTCCCCAGAAGACCAAGGTCCTTGGGGGCTATATGGTAGTGTTGGCTCTGAGTTCATGTCATTTTCAATAAGATTACCAAGCTGTGCCATTATCGGTCCAAGCTTTGCTGCACTATTGCTACACAGACTCATTTGTGGCAGCGGTTCTGCAGGACTGGTGAGGAGGGAGGGGGATATTAGCCTCACCAGTAGAGTTTGTAGTCAGGGTGCTTTAGAGATGCTTCAGAAATAGTCTTTGAGACTAAACGGAAATGTTTCCACAATAAGTTTGTTACCATGTATAACCAGTGTGCTGGGACAGGGCACTGGAGGAAGCCACTCCATGCACCATGCATGCAGTACCTACCCAAACTCACTATCAGTTATTTTGTATTGCTTCCTTAGGTGTAGTTTGTATAAGAATGAAACTTGAAGAAGGTATAAACGAAATGATTAAATGTACAAATGAGATCTTTCTCATCAGATGATAGAGCTAGGAGAGGCCAAGGAGAAATAAGAGGTATAAGCAAAGCAATAGATGTGTTCACTTAGCAAACCTAAAAACATGAAGCAGAAATGCCTGTCTCAGCATCCAGACAGCACAATCAGCAGGAAAGAATCACAGAATCACAGAATCACAGAATCACAGAATCACAGAATAGTAGGGGTTGGAAGGGACCTCTGTGGGTCATCTAGTCCAACCCTCATGCCGAAGCAGGGTCACCTACAGCAGGCTGCACAGGATCTTGTCCAGGC
>Ga0181612_168679_pt1 | contig 10801 bp, 6 predicted proteins | sample HoacroProtozoa21_FD_119630 | JGI IMG/M metagenome (GOLD analysis project Ga0181612, IMG submission 119630) | Hoatzin crop microbial communities from Cojedes, Venezuel. Combined Assembly of Gp0051906, Gp0051904, Gp0051908 | reverse complement strand
TTCCTTTTTTCTTTCATTGAGCAAATACCTTCATCATCCCATCCCAGTCCCTCTGCCAAAAACCTTTATAGCAGTTCCCACTGGTGACAGCCAACTTGATCAATCACATACTGCCCTGCTGCTGAACTCCACTAACAAGCCATTTGTAACTACAACAGCCTTTTTTTTCCCCTCTTTTTTATTTATATGGCTGATCTCAAATGGTATTTGCCTTGCTGTGTACAGGCTCCAGAGGGTAATTTTCAGAAACCTATTTGGTTTTGAGTTTTTGCTTAGTGCTTGGAAATATGTTAAAGTATGCAAAATTATGTGTTCTATTTGTAGTCCTGTGCTGCATCTGTTTGTATACAGACTGGCTCGTGTCAGGCCACCGGATCAGGATGGAGAAGTATCGGTCAAACAGTGGCCAGACAAAAGTTGAAGGGATGCCCAAGCGTTTTCCACTAGAAGATCAACCTCATTATCTTTTGTTCCTGTTTGTTTTCTGCCAGAAAACAAACTTTCAGTGGCTGTGAATATTGGCTGTGCCGTTTTCGTTTTGTGTGTATCTGTATTTTTAGTAAAGGGAAAACAGAACCTGGTACATGAACTGCTACCAATTCCTGACATCTCGTAGAGACTCTTCTGCCCTAATTTTGCCTTAAGAATTATTAAAATGCCAGATTTTCTCGGAACTCAAGTAAAAGATGCAATTTTAGCTTGTCTAGCAAAGGTATTATTGTGACCTCAACCAAACCCGTGTGTTACTTTCAGTGCGTTCTTGTATTAGAGTTCAACATGTCATTGATTTAGACTATGTTGTTTCCCAGAGAACAAAATACTGCTTGTTATTGCCGGGAAGCCTTGAAAAAGCATGTGGGGTATAAAAGGTGTTTTATATAAAACAGTTTATATATAGCCTGCTTACGTGTAGTTTCCTTGTCCTTTGTTACCTCTCTTTTCCTTTTTTCCCTTTCTGTGTGTTTATTTTCTAGGCTGATCCAGATTCTGTTTTCTATTTGCAGAAGTAACTGAGGAATATTGATTCTTGTCTATGTTGGCATGACAGATCAACCCCTTGGAAATATCACTGAAGTAAGAAATTAAATCCAAGAAGTTGGATTTTTACTTTCTTCATCCTCCACTGAATACTTTAAAAGCCCAGACTTTTTATATAAGCAGCTGAAGGGAGACAGAGTCACTGTCGAGTGCATTGTTGTTCCCCTGTAGCTTCCAGATGGTGAGGAAAGTCCCGAGAAAAATGTAGGACCAGCATGTTCCATCAAAGTCAAGCTTGTGTCTAGACAGGGAAGCTTACGTAAGGCAGCAGGAGAGGAAGGGTGCCTTGTGTAACTGCTGTCCCTAGCAAATAAACACTCGGTACCTCTCATGATTTGGCCCGTAGCGGCTGACAGCAAAATGCACTTTTGTGCTGCTTTATTCCGCTCGTTCTGACTTGCAAGTCGAGGTCGTTCTCTTCCCTTGGTGGTTTTTCAAATGTGTATTTATCTTCCAGTTATTATTATTATTTTACTAAAGGCTTTACTCTTCCTGCGTAAGCCCAGCCACGTTTGCTAGGAACCCATATACACCTGCTCAGCTAATTTAAAACATATATAGCATGTTACTGATATTAAATGGCCTGGAGAGGTTGTTGATGGTATTTGGCAAACAATGCAGTAGTTTAGTTTACTGTAGTAAAGTAGCTTTCCAGCTTGATTTTGAAAAAGTATGATGGTGTAGCTTTAAGCTATTGGTATGCTCTTAAATGTGCTTCAGTCGTTGTACCTCAGTACCTTATGGGGACCTCTGGCACCCCTCTAAGCGCTTAATTTGCCCTACGTCTATGTTTTGTTTTGGTTTTCCTCTGGCTGAATGCAAACCTCTGTTGATGAGTGCTTTCTGTTTTATTCACCCTCTCGTAACAATTTTCTCTTGATTTTGGAGCTATTGTCAAAAGCGCTCTGTGTGTTTATTTCTGCTATAAAAATGTGAATGGCAAGAAAAAATGTTTTTTTCCTTTCAATATGACCTCTTCAGCACTCCAGGTTCTGTCTTAACTAGGTTTCTCGGGTGTTGCCCTTAGCTTTGCTCCTGTCTATACATAAAAATTTCTCAGTGCCGTTCGTTGGTGCTTTGTCCACAGGCAGACTGGTCTGCTTGAAGGTAGGATCAGGAGTCGAGCCCGGCTCCTTCTGTTCACTGAGACTTGTATTGCAACCACCTTACAGTGAGGATACGACATGAGGGTTGATGGTCCTTCAGAGCCTTCTTGCAATTTGGGCTCCCTACCCTGAATGTCCAGAAGCGCAGGCAGGTTTCTTCTGCAGCTGATTCCAGAAGCATCTTTGGGAAGCTCGGCCTGCGGAGTCACCGGGAGTGCTAGGGTATGTGCAGTTGTGTGTAGTGTGAGACAGAAAGTGGTGGCTGGGGTCTGGCTTTTCAGTGGTGCTGTCTACACCTGGGAGAGAGGCGTTCAGTAGTGTTTGGATCTGGTTTCCAAACTTTGAAGTAAGTCTAAGTGATGGTCTGCCCTTAGATAATCTGACTTTTTTTTCTTTCCTTTTTGAATGTAGCTTTATTCCCTCCTTTATTTCTCCCTGCTAGAGCATATCCTGCAGTTAATCCCTTTGTAGCCTCCATTTTGCAGATTATTTTATACAGTGCTGTTCCCTTTCTGATACCCAGCTTTTTTACATACACAGAGTATATATTTAGTTCCTCTGCCTTTTGTTACAAACTCAAGGAATATACAAGAAAAAAAAAATTTCTAAAGCTCTGGAGGGAAAAAATTTATTAGTACTTTTTCCTTGTGAGGAGAAATGAAGTTTTGTACCATGGCTTAGTTTTCCGAAATTAATTTTTTGGGCTCCACTCTTAGCCAGGCTTCTGCTCTCAATTGTTGTTATGCTCTCAGGTAAGCAGTTAGTGCTGTGGCACTGAATACTCCACTCTCAAGCGATGCTCTTCCCATGCTCCTAAAGAATTCTCTCTTGGTGAAAAAATTGAGTTGGTGCAGTGCAGGGCAATAACAGTGCCAAGACTCTCTCAAGACTCTTCTGGGTGAAGCAACCCCACTGAGACATTTACTGCCCTTGTGACTGAATCAACTGGAGAAGGACAGTTAACTGCTTTTTCATATGTATATTCTGGGAATGGCATGATGCAAGTTAGAAAAGAAAATGTTAACCCATTTTATAAGCTTCAGATCAGTACTCAAGAGCATTTGTGTAGAGCAGAGCTGCTCACTTTGCCACCTCAAATGGGGGCAGGATGGTTGTGGTACATGCCCAGGAACCCAAATATTTCTTTCTTGTACTGGGGTCTAAGAGCAAGTTAACCGTGAAAGGTCATCCCACAGTTTCCTACTCCGGTAATATCCCCCTCCCTTGGGAGGGCTAGGTGGCTGTGCCAGCCGTGGGGAAGGGAAGGAACAGTGATGACTTGTTGTATTGTCTCAAATTAAATTGATGTGTATTCAGGGACTGGTGAATGTACTGAGTCAGATCGGTGGCTGCCCTGCACAGTTAGCAGTTTAGTTTGCAGAGGGGCAGGGGCTTACTGGGAATAGCCTTGTCTTAAGTGGAGAGGAATCTAAGGAACGAACTGCCTCATGCACTTTTTTATTTCGGTGGGTTTGCTTTTCGAATAGTACTCTTGTTCCTTTGATCACGTCCCTGAGCACCTTCCCCTTGTGCACGCCTTTCTGCCCCACTGCCTTCCAAATAGTTCCTGTGACAGCAGATACCCAGACTGAAAATGTTTGCCATAACTCATAAGTCAAAGTACTTTCAATCCCAGAATAGAGGAGACTGCATGCAGACTTCATTACACAGTATTCATAACATAAACAAGCTTGCAATTATGTCATAGCAACAAGCACTGTGCTTACATGAAAGTTTGATTCAGGTCTCCAAGAGTGGAAGACCTTTGCATCCAAAATATCACAGCGACCTACTTCTCTGAAAGAGTGCCCTAGATAATTTCAGAAATTAGATACGACACCAATATAGTAGGCCATATGGTGCCTTTTGCTGGTGTAGGATGAACAGTGGGATATTCTTGGGGCCACGCAAATATCTGTCCACTGACTAGGTGAAGTCAGCTCATTATTAGTTGGTGTGAGGTGTGACGTTTGTTTTCCTGATGTTGTGAAGGCAACAAACTCAAAGCACCAGTTGTTCTAAAAAGGCATTTGCTAATAGTATGGGCATGATCCTAAAAAGTGTTACCTTTTTTTTGGACCAGTACTGTCTGCTTTTGATTGCTGCTGAGAACCCCAGAGGCTACACCTGAAATTATTCGGACAACTCAGAACCTACCTCTCAATAATTCATCAAGAGAGAGGGTTTCCCAGGGGAAGTTAGACACATTTGACTGATCTGATCCTGAGCTGCCAGCGCAAGATTATTTGTTTTTCTAGTGGTGTTTCCCTGTATTGGCTGCAGAAGTTGCAAGATGTGCGTGAGGTGTGTGTTGCTGGTGCTGTGTCGGGGCATCGCAAACAGTAAGAGAACCATGGTCATGTCTGTGTCAGGGACAAGTAACATTTGCCACAAATAACATGGTCTTCAACCAAAGGCTTCTTTTGGATTTTATTTAAACATAAGCTCTGTAGTCAGTCATCTGAAGAAAGAAACCTTATAGCATCCCTTGAAGAGGGGAGAACTGATGGCAGAAAAGCAGAAGAGGAGAAAGACAGAAATGACCCGATACGGAGCATTGCAGCGTCCTATGTTCCTTATTATTCTTAATAAAGGTACACTTAATCGATACTACAGCGCTGGTGAGTCAGTGTATTGGCTCGGGTGAAGCACATGGCCATACTGAAGGCCAGGCTGAACATGAAGAAGAACTTCTTCCCTCTGAGGGTGACGGAGCACTGGAACAGGCTGCCCAGGGAGGGGGTTTGGACCAGATGACCCACAGAGGGCCCTGCCAACCCCGAACATTCTGTGTGGTTCTGTGTGTTTCTGTGGGCGCAGACATGCTTTCGCACCCACCGAGCGGCTGGCGGGGATGCAGCAGCCCGGGCCCTTCCCGATGGAAGAGGAGCCAGTGGAGGTAACGGCGAGCTGTAAATCCTGCTCCTCGCTGACAGCAGGGATGCTGCCCCACGGCTACCCGTGAGTTTCACTTGTCAGCACATCGGGGTGATGCAGGAGGTTTCAGGACAAGATGGTGCCTTATACAGATATCAGCTGGGTTTGTGGCCTGGAGTTCTTCAGCATGTGGTCCTTGCCAGAGTGCTGGATGGTTTTATCTATGCCAGTTTTACACAGTGCATTATTAATCACTCTGTACCTTGTTGAATTGCTGTGAAGTAATACCCCTCCCTGGGATGGTACCCATTTGTTTGTTATTTACGTTTGTCCATCATTGTAGAAATGATGTTTGCGAGTGACAAACAAAGGAAACAGCAAAGGATATTGCTTCAGCCCCTTTTCCATACTTTCTGTAGGTCTTTCCTCTCAGCTTGAGGGGTTTCTTGTTGCCTTTTTTTTTTTGTTTAAATAATACCCTTGGCGTCGTGTGAAGTGAGCTTTTTTGCAGTGCTCTGTCCAACAGCAATGTCCTTTTTCTGAGGACTGCTCGAATTTTAGGTATCTGCTGCATAGGTTTTCCATGTCGCAACTCCTGTGCCGATCTGCAGACCTCGGCTGGAATACCCACCTAATGAAATCCCCGCTGAGAGACGAGAAGAAGCAGCGCTGCTCCCAGTACGCTGAGGCAGTTCAGGCAGCACCGCTTGACCGGTGCACAAGGCAAGGCTTTAAGGCAGAAGACAGAAAACAGGGGCCATAAAGCGGGCGGTGGAGTTGTCTGGAGTTCCTCCTGAGTGGGGCCTACGCAGATGTGTCGAGCTTCACGCTCCCCTCCTGCCAGCCGGCGCAAGCACTGTGAGCGGTTATCGCTCCAGACAAGTTGGCATCCCTTACAGACTGGTGTGTGTGTTTATTAGGTGGCATCCGTGGGGATAATCTCGTTTTGGCTTTTAACCATAAGGTAGACGTTCAGTGACCTTTGGGCGATCTCTGCACGTAATGCCGTGTGCTGCCAGCTACTCGATATCGGTGGTGATAGCGTCTCTGGCAGAGCCCCTGAGGTGGGAGCCCACATTGTTCGGGGGCCACCATGTTTGCTGACAGGCAGGAGCACCTTTGCCTGCCGCCAGCACGAGAGGCACCTGCTGAACAGAAGCTTCTTTTATCACAACATTTAATTTGCTGTCTCACAGCTTTTTGGAAGAGGAGCCTTTCATCTCCCGAATTTGGAAAGGAATAGGGTTGTATTAGGTAGATTATGCCTATCTGCACTGAAGGGGCCGTTGTTTGGTTTGGTTTGTGTTGTTTTTTTTTTTGAGATGGCAGTTACAGCAAATGCAGTGCAAGGGGCTCAGCTGCAGATGTGAGACGAGTCAGGTCTGGATAACCGTGCTCCCATGGAGTGTGCTTGGGTTGTCCTGAAGGTTCCCTCTCCAGAGCTGTCTGGTCTTGCTCCGTGCGTCTGTCTAGACCAGAGAGTAACTCAGGTTACTGAGCAGTGATGCAGAGGGGATTGGTTTGTGTCCTTTTTTATGTTCTTGAAGCAAAGCTGCTATTTGCAGTGGTGGAGCTTACTCGGGCTTGAAACCAGTGTAAACCCCGCTGGAGAAATAGCACCTGACATGTTCCTGCTGCAGTGTTCAGCCAGGCTCTGTGCTCATGGTGATTACCAGGCAGATGTCTGCTCAGCATAAAACTTTAGCCTCTGCACTGATCTGACATAGATTTTTATTATGTTTTATAGGAGGGTGGCATGCCTATGCCATTTTGGAAACATCACAGTCCCTTTAGACTTGTAGCTACTTGTTATATCATAAAATACATGCCCTAAAACTATTGCCAGTACAGAGAACTCTCCTCGAAGAGTTTTTTTGGGGTGGACACATAATTTGAGCTGATAACCATGGATGGTTGTGATGATTAAAATATCCCTGAAGGTTAGAATCTGTCTTAGTGATTATACTGGGCAACATTTCTGGGTAGTGATGCCAGATCGAATGGCATTTGGACACAAATTATTCTTCTCTTAATGTTTTATAAGCAGAGCTTTTTTGAAAAGTGGTGGTTATGTGGGTTTCTGGGGTTTAGTTTTTCTTTGATAGGAGTGAGTTTATTTTCTCTGTGCTTTCCATCGTGTCTGGAATTCAAACTATAATGGGAACGTAATAAAAGTCACACTCGGTCAATGACTTTCAAGCAAAGAAGGAAAAACTGCTGAATTTTGAGTGTGGTGGGTTTTCTTGGGTTTTTGAGGGTTTTTTAACCTGAAACACCAACTTCTCTTATCTATTTCCCTTCTCAGATTCAGGAAGGGTGTATTTTACCCTCAAGCACAAATATATATACACCCAAAGTCCCCCAGGTCCTAAAGCTTTTTGCCCATTCCCTTTTCTCTGTGCTGTTGCCTAAGGAAATGAAGTGATTTGGCTGGCTCAGCTGTTACTTGTTTTTAGTATTTCCACAGCTGCTGGCCGACTACCTGAGGTTTTTAAGGTTAATTTGACTTCACTCTCCAAGACAGCTGGCAGGGATGTGGGAAGGGTGTGGGATGTGGCAAGCAGCCTGCCAGCTTTCTTTAAGTTGCAATAACAAAACCCAGCATAATCTTGAAGGTCTTATTGCTGCTTTCCCTCTGCTGCAGTCCAGGAAGGTTTGGGGGGCCTAAGGGGCTGAAACATCTCACAGAGATTTGTAGTAATCCACAAGAAGAACACTGTTTCAAGGAAATCTGTTTTATTTTAATGTTGCTCTGCATTTCTGAGTTTGGTTAATATGGTAACACATATGAATAATGTATAGATACAGCACACTGTTTATGACCACCTGAGCACAGTGGTCTGTAATACGGCTAATAAAGGGAGACAAGCTCCCAGACATGCAGTAGAAGAATGCTGTTCATTAAGAAGTCATTGGGGACAAGTAGGTTAATGCTTCCAAGTAGCCAAGGCAGTTGCATAGACACAGTGAGATATATAATGAAGATTAAGATGTTCAGTATTAATTGAAGTGAAAGTAACAGTTATATATGGTAGAAGAGAATGTTTTGGGTGCTCTTTGCTCATGGAGAAGCCATTGTATCGGCTTCACAGAATTTAGAGCCTAAAGGACTTCATTAGACTGTCTAATTTGAAGATGTAAAAGGCCTTGGAATTTCACTCATATGCCCTTCATAATATTGATCCCAGGAGTTTTATTTGGATTAAATTGTTGCATGCCACATTCAGAAAAGAAGTCGAGAATGGAGGTCACATCAGAAATTTAAGATGCCCATCTGGATAAGCTGAGATAGGGGCTTGGACCCTGTGATTCACACACTGTGCTCAAAAAGAAGGTAGAAGTGTCATTAGATCACTGCAGGAAAATTCTGTTGGGGTTCCAGATCTGAGCAGATGCTGCCAGCATAACCAGTTACAGCCAAATAGCAACCACCAGATTAGGCACTGAAGAAGCAAAATTCTCTGTGTCACCACAGAATATTGTTCCATCCCATCCAGTGACCCTTGCTGTGGTGTAGCGCTTTGACGGTTCGTTGCAGTTTGCAGAAGAAAATAAAACTGGGATGTACAGCAGGGGAAAATCTCCTGCCCGGTGGCTGAAGCTCTGAAGTGTGGTTGTCATTGTTCCCTTACACAGAACGGTAAGTATCAGTAGCAGCTGAGTGTGGTGCTAATAATTATCTGCCTTAAGTTTAATGCAGTAGGAGATTGAATAGGGGGGATTCATGGGTTCAAGGGTCAGAACTGATCACTGTAATTATGCAGCTTGACCCTCCCTGTTAGAGTTAGCCATTTAGTATTTCCTATAAATTCGTTGAGAGCATATTTTTTAGAGAGAAATACAGTCTTCAAGACTCTCTGTGATGGTGAGTCTACCACCTGGCAACCTGTTCCAGTGTTTAATTACCCACACTGCTAGAAAATTGAGTCTTAATTCATGGTAATTTATTTATTCTAGATAATAAAGCCTTTGGGGCTGTCTGTCCTTTTAGTAAGCGTTTTTCCAGTGCCTAGCACAAAAGGATCTCTGACTCCTGATGGGAGCTTAGGTGCCACCAGAATGTGCAAATAGCTTGTTAACTGGGAAAAGCAGACTGTGTTTCTCTTCATTCCATCTTAAAGAATATAAGATTAAGGAGTTAGGTTCCTTGGTGCAGTGACTTCTTTTTCTTCGCTTGTATTTCCTCTCCTTATCTTGTAGGCTATATGGTGATGTTTTCAGTAGGGGAGTGAGCATTGTTTTTCAATTCTGTTGTTTTCTTGGGCTGGTGCTAAAAATGTTCCCCTTTTTCAATTTGTCAACTGCATTGACGAATTGCCCTTTGGCAGAGAATACAGCACAGTAATCTTGGAGTATAACTTTTCTGTCAGTGTGGCTTCCTTTATTTCTGCCAAGGGTATTGCTGGGAAACTTGGAGATACAGCTACGCATTTTGGTAAATGTTGATCCTTCCATAGAAAGAGTCTTAGAATAAATTCCCTGGTTGGGCAAAGGAATAGTTAAAGTCTGCAGGAAGTATGCAGCATGACTACACGTTTGCCTGATTTGGGGCTGCTGAAATACTGTATCATATAGGTTGGGACTAAAAAAGGTGTTAGGTTTTTTTGAATCGGCTGCCAGTGGCTCCAAGAGGCTCTTGGAAAGCCAAGGATTAGTCAGATGGAGGAACGTCTTTGCCAAAACTCTCTTTTCTCTGGCTAAATCTGCTCCCTGGGCAGTGCCGCATTGTATTCTTATAAAAGCTGCAGTGGAAGCTTGAGGTCAATGCAAGAGTTCTTTATGAGTATTGGACCCTCCTGGGACCACTTAAACTAGATTGAGAGCTTTTTTCTGCACTGGAATGTGATGGTGAATGTGGACAATTTCTAGGACATCTTGCTTGTTCTATGAACCTGCTTCTCCAGATTCCTCTTTTGTTTATCCAATCAGTACAAATGACTTCTTGACAAGGTTCCCAATTCTTGACAAGGTAGGTGGTTTTGTCTGTCATGCGTTATAGCAAAGGACTGATGGCTCCAAACAATAGACATGTTGTTCCCATCTCAAGATGTCAAATGCAAGCGTCTTTCAGCTGTGATTACTGGCATGCTGTCTTTGGTTCCATCTGAGATCTCTTAATCTTTCCTGTGTTGGGAGGACAGCTCACAACAGAACATTACCTAGCAACAAAAATGCCTCAGGTCGGTTCAGGGAAAGCAACAGAAGAGTTGTTATTAATCATGCTGAGATGATGCATTGTGGTTTAAAAAATTGGAAAGGAAAGTCCAGATTAAATATTGACATTTACCATATTCCAACTGTGTTAGCTTTCACTTTGGCTGACATGAAAGTATATTCAGTGAAAATGGGAAATAAAAACCCTTGTCCGTGTTCTCCTGGATATCCCAAAGCCAAGAAAAAAACCCAACCAACAGTGATCTGTTGTTCGGGGATGTTGCAGATGCACCCTTCCAAATTTGAGAGGCTGAAGGGACTTCAGTTCTGGTCCTAATGGCTACTGGAGTTTTAGTCTCAAGATTACAGGATAAACCATCTTCAGTGGAAACCATTTTATTTTATATGAAAACTTTAATGAACTCACTGTGTCAAAAAATGAGTTTAATAAACAGGTATCATGCTTGACCAATCTTATAGCTTTCTACGATGGCATGACTGACTGGGTAGATGAGGGGAGAGCCGTGGATGTTGTCTACCTAGACTTCAGGAAGGCTTTTGACACAGTCTCCCGTAACATCCTCCTAGGGAAGCTCAGGAAGTGTGGGCTGGATGAGTGGTCGGTG
>Ga0181612_149561_pt1 | contig 10801 bp, 9 predicted proteins | sample HoacroProtozoa21_FD_119630 | JGI IMG/M metagenome (GOLD analysis project Ga0181612, IMG submission 119630) | Hoatzin crop microbial communities from Cojedes, Venezuel. Combined Assembly of Gp0051906, Gp0051904, Gp0051908 | reverse complement strand
AGCCTCCTGCAGCTTCGCACAGAAGCCACCCCTGTAGCCACCTCGCTACCAAAACCTTGCCACACAAACCCGGCACATCCACTTTGGATGTTGTTCTTTTCATGTGATCTTTACTGCTTACTATAGATAGAGGATCTAGACACCTCAGATGAGTTTTTTTCACCCATAGTTTGCAATCACATTCGAATGTCATAAGCAGCTGAGCTTTAAATTCAAATTTGAAGACAACAGTGAAACAGGGCTCTCTCTTTAACTTTTCTTTTGTCCACAGCTCCAAAGCAGTCCACAAACACCTGCCTGTCGGTTCTCCCCAGTCACTTCTGCAAATCCTTTGCTCAGCGTTAACTGGACTGGAGAGGTGATGCTCTTTAGGAAATGTCTTTTAAAGTTCCTTGAAAACAGAAAAGTGGGTAGACTGGAGAGAGACCCTATGAGCATCTTGCTGGGGAAAGGCTGAGTGTAGCCCTTGGGAGCTGAGGCACCAGGATCCATGCCAAAGCTCATTGTCGGGATCCAGAGCCGCAGGACACCAGACCTCCTTGGTTGTGCTGCTTGCCGAAGTGCTTGTTCAAACCTACTGATAACGCTGGCAGGATGGCCTCAGGGCAGAGGATAACAGTCGGCAGCAGCTCTTCAGCAAAGGCAGCGACTGGGAAAAGGCATTTTCAAGTGAGAGACCTGGATCCTGCCCCGGCGCAGCGTGTGTACGTACACTACCAAGCACCTGCCTGGTAGATGAAGATGAGTCTGACTGGATTCTCTCTTGTGCAAATAACTGGATATTTGCACCTCTCTCTTGACAGGCAGTCAGGAGCCTTTGGGGGTCTTGCTTGGGAAGGTCTAGAGAGAAGACGGACTGAGATATGATTCCTGTTGAGATTCACTTTCTCAGACGCACAAGTCAAAGTATTTCCAGTGGTGAAAAATCAACAAATAATTCAGGCATAAAAGTTTGTGAACTAATTTTTAGAGCTGCTGAGGCTGTTTAGCTCATATTCACCCCTGAAAGACCTTACTTATGCACATGGAAATGTCTGACATCTTCATTTTTTTGTTATCTGGTGAATAAAAGAGAGCCCTTTGTCCAGGTAAGAATGGGAAAACATGCAAACAAAAGCCTGCTGTAATGGCAGATGTTATAATAGAAAATAAATACTAGGATGGAAAGATCTGAGTTACTGAATTTTAAAAACTTTTATAAATTGGTTTACATTTTAATTGAAGTCTTTAATTAATCTAGCGGAAATGAAAAGATGAAGGAGAAGCCAGAGTGATCGTTTTAAAAGCACTGTAATGACACTTTTGTTTTCAAGGTATTAACTTGGGTTTTTAACAAGACTGCAGTATCAAGCGCTGACAGGTGCAGTAGGCACTGTGGATGAGTTTAGCTAGAAGTGAGTGCCCTGAAGACTCACGTGGTTCAGCTGCAATCATGGTACTACAGCAAGGCAAAGATTTGCCCTGTATAGGTTTGAAAAGGGGTTTGTCCATGCTGACTTGTCTTAAATTTATGGAAATAATTGTGTTGGCTGTTTTCTATCAAACATGCACACTCTGCACTTGAGTCTTCAGCTATTTGCAATGGTTCCTGTAGCAGAGATTCAGTTCGTCTCTTCTGAAGTATTAATGTGGAGCACGAGAGTTTCTGAGGGACCATTTTTGTTACTCAGATCTGTGTTTCTTTCAGAAAATGCTATAGCATAACTGCAAGCCAAGTGTCTGATGTAATTAAGAAAACATAGTTTCAGGGATTTGCTTTAATGCTTCAAAGAGTGTCCTTTTGATATCTGAGGCTTATGGTGTATATACCCTCTTCGGGAGGACCATAAGAAAGATTTGAAGACATAGAAACTGTTTCTTGAGATAATGGACAAAAGCTTATGTGATAAAACTGCGTATAGTCATTTTGGTTGGCGTTGGCCCAATGGTCTTCTCAGCCTTCATTCTGCTAAGTGTACCTCCGAAATGGGTGCCACTTTGTGCCCGTGACCCTGTAGACGTGGGGAAGTTCTCCAGCTCGAGTGAGGGATGCCGGTATGTCCCTGTTTCCTTAACAGACTTTCTATTTCATCCTGGGTTTTGAGCAAAACTGTTTTTCTTGCTCCCGCTCAAGATCTTGTTGCTGGCATGCTTCCAGATGTAAGACAAAAGGGACAGCTCTACTTTGGACTTAACGTCTCCAATTTAGTTGTCATCTTCAGCAAAAGATTCAAGTTAACATATTTAACAAAATACCTGCTTTGAGACTGTGACTTTGACTGTAAATAAAAAATCAATGGGGGCTATACAGCATCAGCCTGCTGATGGTTCCATCTCTATCTTCTTTTCAACACTGTTGTACTGGACCTTTGCATAAATTCTGTGTTTCCCTTTATTAAAACAAATCCAGTTGGGAACAATAGTTCACTCATACGATTTTCTAGCTTTAATTCTCCTACCAGTCTCATCGTAAGAGTTGGAAAGGGCATGAGTTGCAAGACGTTCCTTTGCACCCATGGCCGCTTGAAAGTCTGATGCCTGAGCTTACAGCAATCCCAGACAGCCATAAGAGTGATCGTGCTGCTGCAGGCTTGCAAAAGCTATCTAGGGGCGGTCTTTGCCTTTGAATGTCCTTTTGGTATGGGGTTGCCATCTGTGCGAACACACTGCTAGATGTGAGGGTGGTCTCCTGTGCAGGAACCTGTCCCTGTTGCTCGCTGGTGTCCATACAGTGGGACAGGTCCCTCAGCTGTCTGCTGGTGTGGCAAGTTGTATTTGAGGTACAGGAGAAACTTGAACATGTTTTTCCTTTTATCTTCTGTGTTTCTTTTAAATCTCTGTTTTCACTCACATTCATAGCTGTTCTGAGAAACATCATGGCAGCAATCCTTCCACTCTTTTGACTGACTTTGTACAAGTGAAATGTTACTGTTTGGCAGAGCCAGGTTTTCTCACTGATAGGGTGCAGCGTGCAGTAGGGATGCAGCCCAAAGTATTACTGGCGACTTCAGTATGATCAGTATTAGGCCCCTGGCGAGTGCTGCAGTAGTCTCCCATCTGGCTTAAAAAAAAAGGAAAGGAAGAGAATAAAACCAAATCTTTTAAGTCCAGGCAAGGAGGCCACACATGTTTTAATGACAGATACTTTTTAAAGCTTGTTTGCGTTTGGGTGATAATGTACTTTAGTATAGTAGGGGAAATGAGAAACTTCACACATGGCATCTGGAAAGCCTTGTGGCTCACTACCCTCCTTGACAGCAATAATGTGGCTATAAATTTCCCCCAACAGAAAACATGTAACTGCATCAGCCATACCAGAAACAACCTTTCATTTTCTTTTACATGAATGTGTTGTTTTAAATCTCAGCTTTTTAATAGCTTCTTATAAACATTTGTGAGCCTCTGAGGTAAGTATTTTTACTTCTTGTTCTTATGTCATAGAATCATTTAGGTTGGAAAAGATCCTTAAGATCATTGTGTCCAATTGTTAACCTAACACTACCGGGTCCACCAGTCCTATGGAAATTCAGCCTAAAGCTCAATTTAGTGTCTGGAGGGGTGAGTAACTGATACAGGCATCTTACGAAAGATGAAAGGGATGTCAATCTTGCAAGCACCCTTACTAAGCCTCTGCAGCACTAATTTAATCTCTTTGTGTGTATGTTATAGCTGTGCCTGATGTCAGGTGGAATTTCTTTGGCTGACCCAATGACCATGTCTTTATGTCTTTTAATAGCAAAAACCTAGCGTGTACTAGGATGTTGACACTGGTGCGATTGCCAGGTTCAGGATGGGTTTGCCAGTTGCCTCGGTGAAAAAGCCTTCATGACCAATACATATACTATAAAAAGGTCAAAATATAGTAGAGTGCTTGGAGGTTTGTAAAACTAAGAAATTTGGTGCCAGGTGGACTTGGCAGAAGTTTAGGTACACTGCCTGTCAGCAAAAGCACTGGATTACTATTTCTGTGCTTGCAAAAGCAGAAACTTGTGAGTTAGGGAGATGCTGATTGCATTGCCACTAATCTGAAATACCTTTTTGCCAAGGGACTCATCTGAATTCATACCAGTGTCAGATGGTTGAAACCAGCTATGGAGTATTTAACAGTTTAAAGCCCTGTTTCGTTTGTTGGTCTCAGCTGCGCACCAGTGAAGCTCAGGACACTGCAGCTCTCCATGGGCCAAGATGCATCCATCTAGCTACTGCCAGGTTAGAAGTAAAATGCAGGAGTCTTGTTCAGGGCTTTGCCCGTTAGGAAGTAGCACCTGCAGAATAACCTTCCTGTGGTGCGTGACAGCTTGTGTGTTCATTAGGGTAGAGTCTGTACGGTATGGGCTGGGGAGAAGTGCAGTGATCTTTGAAGCTGAACCAGTATGGGATGGAGGGTTACCCTGCAAAGAGCTGACGAAGGGCAAGGACTGGTATTCCTTGTCCTTACTGTTTAAGGAGAGAGAGGGGAGAGAGCAAGTGAACACACGAGAACAAGTGAGAGCAAGCACACATTGAAGGAGGGGAGAGAGAAGTGCATAAAGAACCATCATTCAAAAGAAAAATGAAATAATTTTATGCACCGGAGACTACAGATTACCATATCAGCAGGTTAGACTAAACAGATGATAAAGTCACATGAGCAAACTGAGAGCTTGGTAGGGGTAGAAATCTCTAAGTGACATTAATAAATGTTGACTGCAATTCCAGATCTGTGTGTATTTAAACTTTTCTTCTTTGCTGCGTGAGGCTACTGCGCTCACAGCTCCTGCCAGTGCACCCACTGTGGGTCCAGTGATGTTAGCTGTGGGGACTGCGCTGGACCATGTCCGCCCCTGTCCTTGTCCTAACGCCAGCCCTGGGCCCACAGCCCCCAGCGAGGCATGCTGGAGCTGAGAAGCGAAGTCCTTCCGCTCCACGTGAAATATCTGTTGCTGCTGTCAGGACTGGAAGCCGCTGTCGCTGCGGTTGTTCAGTATGATAACTGTGCTGCCATGGGTGCAGGCAGAGGGGAGGCACGTCAAGTAGAAAGTGGGATTCACCTTTCATGCACCTTCTTCACCACGATTTTTAGAGAACTAACCTCTATAACAGGCAAAAACTGTGAAGAGAGTGTAGGGACTAATCAAGGAGGCACAGCAGAGCTGTGGCTGGAAGCCGTCTCCTCTTCCATTCCCATGTCAACGGTATTCAGCCACAAAACAACCCGACCGTAAAGTTTCTCTCCTACTGCATCAGGCCTAAAGAAAGTGGGATTAAGACCTGCACATGAAACTGTCTGCACTTCATTACTCATTTATCCAAAACAAGCAAAGAAAAGGTTTCCAAATGTACCATTTTTGGATAAATGTTGTGTAAAGTAAAGGCATGAGCTGGGAAGCAAAAGTAGTGATTTACTATAGAGACAAATAAGTGTTAAAAAGATTATAAATAACTGTAATATTCTTTCAATTTGCTGGTTTGTCCTACCCCTTAAATATTGTTTTTAAGAGCCCTCCCATCTTCCAAAGCAACCACTTTAAGTAAAATATAACAAAAATTACAAAAGCTAGAATCTAATGCATTTGGCAGATACACAAAGCAAAATTTTCTTGTGATTCTCCAAGATAAACCTGCAGATTTTGAACGGCGCAAATGGGTGTTTTCAATGATAAAGAGATCGGCAGCAGGGTATTTACACTTCTTGGGACCTACTGTGGTCTGCAGGAGTCGCTGGAGGCCGCGGTGCCTGGGGCAGAGGGGCAGGAAGAATCAGGCAGGCATTTTTGACTCTGATAAATAGGTAGGTTATGAGGAACACTTCCAAATGTAAACAAAATACATTACAGAGTGCTATTCTCAGCTCTTCATTGCTGTCTCTTGTAGCTGAGCTTCAAAATAAGCAGTGATATCTTCAGTTCTTCAACAGCCTGTTGTGTTCTCATACCTGAGTTCAGGATGGCATTAAGGTTTCTTTTTCTCCCCTTGGGCTAGTGTCCTGGAAGTCCTTCAGAAGTGCAGGGATGTTGTTCTCCTCCACTTTAGCTCAAACATCAGTGACCTGGATGGGATGAGCAGGAAGCAGCAATGGGCAACTGATCTGGACAGATTCATATTGCTTCTGGAAGTACAGACAGGTCTGTCTTTAGGCTAAAAAAAGAGTTAAAGGATTCCCAATTTTAAGCATGTTTTGAGACTGGGTTTGCAAGAAATGACTTACTCTGTAGCTCAAGTATGTTGTGGGTCTCTCTTGTGGGTTCGTAATTGGAGCAAGATATTTATTGTACTGTAGCTAGAATGACATTGTTAGCTGTAAAATCTCCACAAAATGTTACTTTGTGCTTGTGAAATAACTTGGAAACCAAGGTTAGTGTTGGATGTATCCCAAGCTCTTTCATATGCCGGTCAAACATTTCTCCACTTGGCCCATCTGGTGTCAGAAGCTGTCATCTAACACAAACTGAGTCCAAATACCCTGGACATAATGCAAATTTAAATACCTCTTTGCACCTGCTGTGAAAATAAAGCATCTTAGCTGCATGGGACACAGACACCAAATAATTCATTAGCTAAATAAACAGTTTTTGCAAAGAGCTGCACAAAATACCAGCACAGGGAAGACGAAGGCAGCTCACAGGGTCCTCCCTCACCCGCAGATGAACACCCCCTCCCCGGGAGACATACGGTGGGACCCTATTGCTGGCTGCGGGCTCTGGCATTGACCTGTTTTAGACAGCCTCTGGATCTGGCCAGAACCCCCATCACTGAGCGAGAGAAGTGACCTGCTCTCTTAAAATCTCATTATAGTAAATGCTGAGTTGAGAAATCATGTCACAGCTTTTCCTGTTTGTAATATCATCAGTGGAAGAAATTTACCTCCTTAATGCCTCAGCTTTGCTTTCTATTAATGCTGCTACAGGGCATAGTGGAATATATCACCAGTCTGACTGCAGTCCACCGTTAAAGCAGGCAAGGCATTAAAGAACATATTTGGCAGTACACAGGCATGTTTTTTAAAATGTGCTGGATTTTCTTGAGCCTGCTTACTGTTTGCAAATTGGATGTGTGAGCCTTGCAAAGCGGGGAACCTCCATTGCTTTTACAACTCTAGTTTGACAGACGAATCTTGGTTGCTCTCTGCAGGAGCGAGGGCAGATGGTCAGTGGATGTTTCTGGAGTTCCTACATCTGTTTGCCTACTTGTGTGCACTGACTTGTTCATACAGATTTCCTTCAAAGTTATATTGGGTAAACAATATAATGCTATTCTGTAAGGCGAGTCTTTCAGTATGTTACTTTGTGCCGCCATTTCTGAGTCTTTTAAGTACCATCACTGTGTGCAATGTGAATCTAGTCAAAAGAAACATGCAGGATTTCAGGCATCTGCCTCTTACAGTTCTTGAGTCACAGGCTCGTATTCAGAACCTCAGTGAAGCATCAATACACAATTTAGAGTAATTTTTTGGTCTTTTTAATCATCTCTTTCTGAACTCAAAATGCTTTTTGGGGTATAGGCAGCTTAGAAACATATAAGTGTTAAGATATACATACAGTTTAAAGTGGTTAAAACATTAGAGTTGTGTAATGTTTTAATATTAAACATGGGGGAAAAAGGATACTGTTGTGGTGATAGTTAAAGTGGATTTCTTAAAGAATAAACAGTAGAAAGCAAACCAGCATCCAAAATTTCTCCTCTGCAAATAAGCGTTGCTTAAACAACCGTAATTCCTTTAAAAATGAACTTCATTTTACCTAAGAGAACAAACAGAACTGAAGCCACCTACTGAGAAATTCTATTTTGCTAATTTTTATCTATTCTAATGCAAATAGTGGTTTTAATCCCCTTAACTCATCCATCATGCATGACAGGTCAGCCAGCCCATTGTCTGTGTATTTGAAGGATTCCTGTCCAAATCAGACTTTCTGTCAGTAGCGCTGGGCAAGAGCCTTCTCCTTTCTGAACTGCTCATGTCGCTGAAAAATTGCAGCTATCTTGGAAAACAACGCAGCAATTGCATATGCACGTGGAAGTCGCACAGGGTCTTCACAGATAGGTTACTAAGAGTTCCTATCATAGCAGGGGGAAAAAAAAGAATGTCAGATTAAGGACATCTAGGTTTTTGTATAATCTACTAAACATCTGTAGCTGATTCAGAGAGATGGCAAAGGTCAAGTTTGGGGATTTTTTTCCTACGGGGATTTCTTTGTATACTCTGAAGCCTAAAAATTGCTGTTTGTTTTGAAATGCATTTTTGGTTGCAGTAAAATACAGTTTATAGTAAGTAGAAAATAATGTAATTGCAAGGGAGCAAAAAATTTCCATGTATTTTTGTAACACTTAAATTTTAATTAAATGGGGCTTAGAGTAAATTGTAAACCCTTCTTTTGTTGAGACAACTGACACTGACAAAATATTAATCAATGAATATTCAGAGAGATCTCTGGATCACTCCTCTCTCTTTGAAATATGTTCTGTCTGTGTTTTTAAAAACTCAGAAGAAGAAAATTAATAAACATTGCTTATGTGGAATATTTCCCAGTATGAAGACCTGCCAAACAGAATCCAATGCATTGCATTAGTGTCAGTGAAGCCTTTTGAACCAGATGTGTCTATGGGTCTTTTTCGTTGTTTTCTTTAAAATTGAAGTTGGGATAAAAAACAAAAGGTTAAGACTTGACATGAGGAGAATATCTTTCCGTGCTACTATTAGGTCATTTCCCTTTTGCTGTATAAATTTAATTGTGGTATTGCTTCAATCTGGGATCATTTTGTTGTTGTTGTTTTTAATACAATACACAAAAAGTTCTCTTCTTTGGAAGTATCATTATGATATAACTTCAGTGAGTCATTGTAATTGTTCGCTTATTAGCCTCCAAAGGGATTATTTCGGTTATTTTGTTTCTTGGATCTTTTCTTTTCCCTGTCCTCTTGGGCAACCCAGTTACAGTACACTTTGCAAGCAGTTGATTTGTGTATAATAATACTTAAGTGGCTTATTGTAATCTTGCGTGTGTGTGTCTACATCCACACACGCCACTCGGGCGGCACTTATAACCCATTTTAGGAACCCTGCGGTCTTTGTCTACTCCTGGTCCTGTCCTGGGATGGCCACTTTTGTGCGCGGTCCCTACCTAAACACAGAGCCAGAGCCTTGGCTCTTGAAGGACTCAGTGCAGAGTCAAACAACAAGCTCCAGCAGGTCTAAGGTGCTCAGTTATTTTTTTTTTGGCCCCCACCCTGTTCCCTGGGGGAGTGTGGGGACCTGCCTGCATCCTTGGTGCAGGTGAGGTGGGTGCCTCCAGCAAGCAGCCTTGCAGAGAGATGGCAATCCTGTGCTTGATGCAGGTTTGAGGCTGATTATTTTCATGATAGAACAAGTGAAAAGCAGCTCCCATTCTCTTCCACGGGGCCAGAGGAGTTGTTTCCTGCCTTATGTTCCCGTTATTAAAGGCTGCCTAAACTGAGTGGTCCCACAGATTTGCAGATTTGGGCTAGGGAATAGTGAATTCCCTAGATAGGGTCTCCCCTCTTTACTTTAAGGCATTGCATACACTGCTGCTTAAAGAGGAAAAAAAAGAAAAAGGAAAAAAAACGTGGAGGGGGATCGAGGGAGTGTTTGCATTGGCTCACTTGGCAATTAAAAATACATAAGTGAAAGAATTGCTATGAACTTGCCCAAAGGGCTATAATAAATAACATCCTGCATAAGTAGTGCATAAAGTGTGCTCTATGGTTTTGAATTAAATGACTGTGTTTGTTTTTAGGGTTGTTGGTTGGGGTTTTTTTCAGAATTGTAACAGTTGGAATACAAAGAGGCTTATGTTTCTGTAATTGTGGTAAACATATTTTAAAAATCACTCTTTGATTAACTGTAAATATTACCAGTTCAGAGGTTAAATGCTGTTGTTCAAGTCATTCAGGGAAATCCAGCAGAAGTGTAAATATGGCAGAAAAAGCTAAACAATATGGCAAAGGAATATTTGCTGACTTAAGAGTGCAGGATCAACACCAATATTTTTCCAGTGATGCTAAACCTCTTGTAACTGCTAAATTGGATTTGTAGTTGAATGAAGTATCAGCTGCTGTTGGACAAGCCCATAAAGGCCGGACGGCTGGCCTTTTGTAGGCAGGGCTTAAAGGACGATTGATATGTTTTAGCACTTTTGGGATTATTGTGATTAGGAGGAAGCCATTCTGAATGATAGAGAAAAGGGTGTAAAAAACACAGTCCACAGCTGGTAAGCAGCATGTGTTTGCTATAAGGAGAGGTCACGACTACTTGATCCTGCTGATTCTGGCATTGATTGACAGTCAGGAAAACTTGATATTATGAAGCAGACCCTTCTTCTTTCTCCCCCCTGTTTTTTTTGTCTTAAAGACATGATAATTCTGTTGTGGAAAGCCAAAATTTTTTCAGAATCTGGAACACTGACCGTTTGCAAGCTAACTGTTCGGAGGCACAGCTGCAAATTTGGAGTTGTTAAAATATCATTTAGAAATTAGTATTCAACCCGTATCTGAGAACTGTGAGTAGGAGTTACAGAATTAGGTCTGGTGTTTCTGTGTTTGCCTTTTTCATATGTGTTAGTCTTAACTAAAACCCACTTTGCCATATAGTAGAAAATTTATGCTAAGTATGTGGAAATTTCAAGTTGCTGAACTTGTTAACTATTATGCCTCTGGTATATCTAAGATATTTGGTGATGAGTAATATGTGTAAAAAGTATTTTACCATCCGAAAAACAGTGTTATCATTTTATTTCTGTTAAACACCTGCCCTGGAAAACATGTAGGCTATTTCATCTTATCTCTGCTGCTCACTTGGAAACGTAGCTCTTCCTTTTTTTTTTTTTTT
>Ga0181612_148391_pt1 | contig 10803 bp, 5 predicted proteins | sample HoacroProtozoa21_FD_119630 | JGI IMG/M metagenome (GOLD analysis project Ga0181612, IMG submission 119630) | Hoatzin crop microbial communities from Cojedes, Venezuel. Combined Assembly of Gp0051906, Gp0051904, Gp0051908 | reverse complement strand
CCCCCCCCCCCCAGTCACAAGCAAACTTGGCATAATTATCTGGTTTTGTTTTGTACTAGAAGGATAACTAGAGTTGTGTAGAAGTTAATGAGTACATAACATCCCTCAGCCACACAGACACTCCAAGAGAAGCAACAGGACTTCTGGTCTGACTGCAGCCAGCCATCCTGTGTTGATGAAGCTAGCGGAGCGGTGACAAGCAGCCTTTGAATTCATCCTCTGTGCAGCAGCGAACTTCTACACTCAGAGTAAAGAGCACAACTGCACCAGTGGAGGGAGGAAACAGAGCAGTGAGGCCATTTTTCCAACCTTCCCCAGTTCATACTGCTTTATGGGTCTGGCTGGCTGCACTGTGGAAAGTATGCAACATCTACAGATATTTACAATGGTGTAGAGACAGAAATTAAGCAGGAGGAAGTCAGTCACACAGCCAGAAACTGAAATCCAGCACGGGGACTCCTGGTACCTGTCCAGATCACTCCTTTCTACCCTGCCCTCTCAGAACCTGGATCAGGCCAGAAGTGACAATTGAAGTATCTGAATGCCTCTGTCTTCCCTACAGCAAGACTTTTGTCTGGTTGCTCCTTCAGGGTCTCATTCAAGCTCTTGAACCAACACCATGACCACGTGTGGTGAATGAAGCAGACAGAGAAGAGGGCCAGAAACAAAATGACGCTGTTATTCTGCAGAGTATTTCTTGCAGGATCCAGGAGTGCGAAGCAATAAGGAGAAAGCTGTGTTCCATCTATAGCAGAATGCCTCACTTTGCTGTACTCTGCTTCTTGACTTGTTTGCTTGAACCTTTTTTTAACCGCCTCTTTGGGCTTTCCAGTGTGTGCAGACAGGACAAATATAGTGACTCACAAGTGAATACCTATTATTTAGTTGTTATATAAAGCCCACCAGAAAGCACCATGAATTCATATTTTAGGTTTGCTGGAAACTTTTGCTGGAAATTTGTTCTGGTCTGTTGCCGCCTCGCAGGGATCCTTTCTCACACACATCCCCCCCGCCCCCCAACACAAGCAAATGCTCAACATATTTTTAAATGAGTACAGAGAAACACTGTTAGTCACAGCAGTGACCACAGAAAAGCTTTTGCCTTTGAGATTCTTTTATTATTTCATACAGCTTTACTAGGTAACCTGTCATAACATAGGATACCATCTGTGCTTTACGTGTGGTGGCAGAGGTGACAAGGAAATTTGTTGGGGCCTATTTTAGATACCAATTCTGGCTGCACATCATTCATAGAGTCATCATTCAATGACTTGGGTCCTGAGTTCCACTCTAATGATGAGGAGAGATCTGAGTCCCTGATAGTGTGGAACCTAGGACAGGCTGATAAATCAAAGATTACAATGAAAAAAGGTGAGGCATCTTTCTCCAGAGGGATAATGCCTGTGGAAACCCCCCTCTGCGAATTCATGCATCTCCACACGCCAGGCTGGAAAAGCAGAGAGGTACTGTTGAGTGGGCTCCCCTCCCTTCTGCCCCCAGCCATGAGGTAAAGAGGAGTCGTATGATGTAAAAAGGACATTTCTGCTTTTTTTTTCCAAAAAGGAAACTGAATGATCATGCCCAGCACTCCTCCAAAACTCCTGCGTAACTGGTATGATATGACCCTTTCCCATGCTCTAGCATAGGAAGCATTTTAGGAATTAATTTGCAAGAAAAAATCCACAAGATATAACAAGGTATATGCAGTAATGGCTGTACAACATGTATTCCATGGGAAAAACACAATAGGGCAAAGCACAGTGAAGACTGGAAAAAAAGCAAAAGAAATTTTGTCTGAGCATATATTGTGTGATGCTGTCAAAGCTGTGCAAGCAAGGCCAAAGCAATCACAAAGATACAAGGAGTATTTCTAATTTCTTGCAATCTGGAAGCGTATCGGCTTCATCTCCTTTTTCCAAAATTCTTGAGTCTAGCATTGTGAAACATGTCTGCTTGACAAGGGCAGGATTTGATTTAGCAAATAAAGTTGACAATTTGCATGTCAGAAATACAGCTATTCCTGGTAGCCTCAAATCTCAACTGCAGAGCTAATTTAACTCTTTCCATATAGTCTGGAAAAATGGCTATTCTGCCTCACTTATACTATGAACAGCTTTCACAAAAAGACCTACACAACCTATTCCATATATTGTGTAGTCATTAAAGGTCTATGGACTTATTGCAAAGGGTGACAGCATCACTTGTTATCTACATTTTTCATTTCTTTTTCCTGTGTCTCATTCTCATACCTACTGTGATAACAATAAAGGGCATTGCCGTGATTAAGTAATTTTTGGAATAACAAATACAAATAGAGTATTTATTAATCCAAAAATGAAGGACAAATTAGAGAACATGAGCTAATAGAAAGCTGTTTCCTGATACGGGAGCAAAGTGTCATTGCTGTGCCTGTCACTGCGTACCTGGAGTTCGGAGTTTGTTCTGCATGTGGTGCGTTACGAGCTGGACATAGTTAGGAAATGGGGATTGGCTGATTTTGAGGAGAGAAGCAGTGGGGACCCCAGAGATCTTTGCTTTTGTAATCAGATTAGCAGAACTCAACGGTAAGTGAGACAGAGCAGACTTTCCTTTGCTGATGAACTGCAGAACATGTGCTGGCCAACTCCATGTGCACAGCGATTTTAAAATCAAGGATGTTGACACACGAAGGTGTTTACTCATGTCTGCCTACTTGCAGCACTCAACCTGTGTGTCCACTGCAACTGCTACCATACCGAAAACACAAACATGAACAAGGAGCTGCTCTTCTTGGTGTACTTAAGCCCAAGCGCTGCAGAAAGCAGCAGTAATGATCTTGGCTGGCGGTCACAGCAGCCTCAGTGCACTGCATTCAGTAGAGTTCACATATGTGTCTCCCGAAGGACAGCACACGTTCAGATGTATCATGGAAAACAACAAAAGAGTACGTTTTCAAACTAAATTAGTATTTTGCTAATTGAAGTTACTTGGGAAGATGGTCTGCAGTGAGACCACTTCATACGCCCTGGGGCATCGGAGAAACATGCAGCCCATGAACAGATGTAATAGAGGGCTGACTTGGTTATGGCGCTGCCCAGCTCGAAACATAAATGTCTCCATGATAAGTGTATTCTTCTCTAATTTTTCTTATCTCATGGCCATTTACCCTATCATTGTCTAATTTCTACAGCACTATGTCCTGGGAAGCAATGTCCCGCCTTTTTTCTGCCCCCAATTCACACAGAGATTGGGACAAAAAATTGGTACAGAAGAATTTAACTGAAAATAACTGTGCTGATAACAGTGCATCTTCTGCCCTTTGAAATACACCTCAATAGTGGGAATGATCAGTTTTTAAATCAGTTCCATTTGTACACTGTGAGACTGAGGTAGTGTTTAATACTTCATTGTGTTTGTCACATCGAGGTGCCATAGAAGCCAAAGCCTCAGTGTAATTTGGAGGTGGTCAGCCCGTACTGCAAACTCCTGGTTAGGCAGATCACAGTTGGATGGTGATAATACTCTGGTACCATTGCTACAGGGACCTCTTGTACCATAAGCCAGCCAAGCTCCACCACCTTCTCAGCTGCGAACAGCAGAACTGGAAGTTTGGCAATGAACTGCTCTAGAGAAGAACAAGGCAGAAAAACTGCGGAACAGAAATAACGGAACTGCTAAGCAAATCTGTATTTAGGCCAGATAGCACCCTATACTTGATCCGGCTTTTAAAAAGGATTCATGATCCTTAATTGCTACAGGTGGGGAGTGCTGCCTGCTAACTGGGGCAGGGCCTCAAACTCTGGGTACTGTAAGCTCAGTTTTTCCACAACATCGGGACATTATGCAACCAATCAGTCATCCCTTGCATTCCTTTGGCCCAGCTTTAAATTGGGAAATCACAGCTAGGAAGAAACAGGATACAGAATCATCTTATATTAGAGTATAATTGCACTTCTGCAGTTCCATTCAGCAGGGAATCTCATGGCAATACTGAGTCTTCTCTGAAGCCCATGGTCCTGCTGGGTGGTTGCGTTCTGTTTTTTTCTCCTTTATCCACATCATCTTTCACCTTCCCTGTTCTTCACCCTACTTCTTGCATACTGCATGGCAAACCTGTATTTTAATATGGCAAACATCCACATTCCTGGAAGACAGTTTTCAGCATAATGAGTTGCCTCACACTTGTCCTATGCCCTTTCCAGGATGACTGTCACATTAGTCCTCATGTCACTACTGCCTTGACAAACACCACTGAGGTTAGGAGACAGTGCAAGTTAAACATTGATGAACCCACACCACAAAATTTCAGCCTGGCCTTTTGCACTGGGGATCCGAATCTACTACTCATGAGCCCCACCAGTCTATGAAAACCCTGCTCTGTCTCTGCCTTGGACTGATGCTGAGATGAAAACCAACGGCTAGCAAACTAAAATTCCTCAAAGACAGAATAAAATGGCAAGCCCCGTGTGGTTCATGCAGAATACAGGCAGGCAACTGTGTCAGGGAGCTTTTTTTTCTTTTTCTGTGGCTTGTATTTACAAGCAAAGAACTTTCTATCCAGCTAGCCTTGAAAGCACAAGCACTGCCTGGAATTCCTCCTGAGGATGTGAAGCCAAACTACAGCAGAAACTGGGGAAGGAGAGGTGTAGATTGTGCAAATGCAAAAAAGAGCTGAGGCAGATTCTAAGAATCTGAGCATACATCAGCACGGTGAACTTTTCAAGAACACTGACAGAAAAGAGGAAGGAAGGAGATAGGAAAACACAGTTTGGCAGACAGCTCAGTCCACACCCTCCTACACAACAGGGTCTTTTTGTAGAGGAGGTGATTTTCAACTGTAACTGATATCATCCTTAGCGACTTGTCAGACAGGTTGCCAGTTCTGTGCAGGCTGATGGCAAAACAATTTCTTCTACAGAAACCTACAAAATTATATTCCCAAGCTTCCGGCAGGTTAGGGAAGGTCCTGCATGCAGCAGCAACTGCGTGCTGACAGCCCACATGCTTCAACACACTCGGCATGCCCCTCTGTACAAACATGGCAGACAGCGTCCCTCTTTTTTGGACCATGGCACTTAAAAAGCCATCTTAGAAACATTTTCACTGTAGCTCACGCCCTCTCCCTCTAGATTACATCTGGCTGAACCAAAACAAGCAGGATGACAATCTAGGTTTACAAAATACTAAGGAGAAGTATGAGAGAGGAACTGTACTCAACAACAGCTGCTTTCTAAAAGGCTACAAGACATTCCTGAGCTGATGCTGCTCTCTGCAGCCTGCTGCTGCCTAGCTGGGGAGGAGAGGGCTACAGATGAAAAGAAGCAGTAGGCCAGGATCATGCTCTACAGCAGGTCCCTACCTGGGATCTAGACAGAAGTCAGACATGCTCCAGTCAACTTTCTTTTCCTTTTATCAGCCTCATCAGTGAAGGCAGGAAAAAATAAGCAAGTCTAATAACATTGAGCAATTAAACAGCAGTTGATAAATAAAGCTGAAAATAAAGTTTGACCAATCAAAACTAACACATGCTACAAAGCTGTTACTGAGATGTAGCAAGCAGTTAATAACAACTATAAATAATAATGTACTCAACTAAACCCAATAGCCTCTCCAATCCTACCTTCCGCTCCTCAGCTATCCAGGGTGCACTCAGTTTAAGAGGTTATTCCTCAATCACCTTCAGAAGAGGACATTAACTGAATCCTGTGCTCCTCTTTACCCCTCTCCACAGGTGCCCTGCACATAACATTAGATTCTGGGGCTGTTTCTTCATGAATTTTCACTCTTCGCTTCTTCATGTGTTCTCCTGGTTCCAAAAGCTTTCAGCTTAAAAAAATACCCCTTCGTGAGAAGCTGGATGGCTTTCATGGCAAGTGTCCATGGTCCGTCTGAGTTACCAACAGTCCCACACACAGCCTCACTTCCCCTCCTTTCAGTCCTCACAGTGGCCCATTATGCTAAATCACACTGATCCAAAAATGGGAGCTGAGGGAGACACTCTGAAACAGGCTGGGAAAATGCTGCTGTGGTATGGCCCGTAAGACGGCAGCTTTTTTAAGCATTTGTGTCTTGGCTAAATAATTTCTGAAGTTCCACATTTAAATTCCCTCACTAAGTGGTGGAGTCTGCACTGTGAGAAGCTCACTAAAACTGAGGTAACGATCAGCTCTCTGAGGGTTCTGTGACCTAGAGGCAGGTCTGATTACATCATTTGTTTTGGGCTGAGTCTCAGGAGCTTTATAAAAAGCAGTCCTAAAAGGAAGGAAAGAGACAAGGGGAGAGAAGGGCAATAACTCATTAGCAGAAGCTTTGCATGTGTGCATTCTGCTGACTGCCACGTATCTACAAGGGAGCTTCTTCAGAGTGCAGAGAAACCTGTGAACTGTCGGAATATTATAAGCCTTTCCTTGAGATGTCAGCCAAGAGCTTCAGTATAGTCACAGTCCCTACTGTGCTTATTTTCTTCCTAGAGATACAACTCTCAATGCAAGCGCCGTTGAATGGTAAAGTCTTTCAGCTTTCTATTTTATTGTCACTTGCAACTTAGGGCAGCTAATGGCATCTTTTAATTATTACTATTTCAATAGCATGCTCAAAGTTGTATATTGTTGCAGTCTGCGTTTTTTTGGAGTTAGTGTCCTTATTTCAATTTCTCAGAATAGGTATTCTGATATATACAGGAAAAAGAAATTTGTCCTCTGATTTAGTTTGCATTACAGACTTCTTGCATGCTCAGTATGCCTTGCTTTGTGATCTTGTCGTTTCTCATAGAATGAAGCAGAGACTGGCCCTTCTCAGAGTCACTGGAAGCATCACACCTTTCCCTCTGCCCTGTTTATTTTCAAACCAGAGGAAAAGAATGTAATCCCTGTGAAGTGCCCCCTATACTAACCTCATTCTCTTATATATAAACAGGATCAGTTTCAGGAGGTCAGCACTCCTCACTCTCTTTTTAGGAGTTAACATTTATCTATTCAAGCTGATAACAATAAAATCTCATCCATTCAAGCTAATTATAATCCACCTAGTGTTATTATAGGATGTGAGGGAGGATTCTGTCACAGAGCATTCTGTCACTATTCTGTGATTCTGTGATTCTGTGATCATTGTAAAGGGTTGTGCGAGCGGACTTACTCAGCACATACATTCATGGGACAAAAATCCTGAAGGGTCAACGTAATCCAGAGCAGTCAGCTTCATACAGAGCTCTGCCAAGACAACCGTTTTACTGCGTTTTTCACATCAGCTACATAAGGGGTAGAATTCAAACTTTTAAGGTCGCCTTTGTATTTCGGGCAAATATTCTCCAAAAAATGGCTATATTCTCTAGCAGAATCTCCCACCTGAAGGGCAGAAGTTCCTAGAGCTTGATGTATCTTGGTGCTTTCCATGTGCTTTCTCTGACAACACAGAAGGTTTGGAAGTGAAAGGATGTGTCAAAAAGACATGTCTTATGATAAGTCCTGAATGGAATGCTGGAGAATTCGTATCTTAGAATTAGACACCCAGTGGCAAGAAAGGGCAAGAGCTACAGCATCTGCCTGTCTCTGACATCTTCCTAAGTCAGAGACACAACTAACGTAGATTATGACAACTCAAACCATTCCCACTTTCCCAGCTCCCAAGTGACATTGGAAACGTATTCACTCCCCAGATATTGATCAGCGAAACACAGATACACTGGCTTGAGGAACCTCCTCTGCCATGCCCAGGCATGTAACTGTGATACTCACCAGCACTCACCCCAACACGACCAAAGAGAGAGAAGCATGCTCACAGGTATGGAGCTGTTGGTAGTTCCCTTCTAGATGTGAATCAGACACTCTGCTGACTCTCCTCCAATTTTGGGAGACTGTGTGACAGTCTGCCGCCACCTCATTTCATTATCAAGCAGAATAAGGGCAACAGCAACCTTGCTCACAGTCTGAGGATGGCAGCAAATCACTTTTTCAGCTTTACATGTTCATTCAGACAAAATCACGAAGATTCTGCCATCTGGTCATCTGTTCATCTCCTGATCTAAGCTAGATGAAATAAGCGTTAAATGTGCCTCAGCCCTACCTACACTAGTTGCTATCACTGGGCTCATCAGTAAAGTCATAATGCTAGTGAATTGCAGATCATCAAAATGCTCACAGGCTAAGGAAAGTTTCGCTTGGCAAAAGACTTTAAGCTTTCATTTATTTTTGTTTCAGTTAGCACAAATGCCCAAAATATTGAAAATCTTTGACTGTTTTAAGGTTGTTCGAGATTATAAAAATCATAGTTTTGACATGTTGTACACATTTCAATGGGCAGTAAGAGCAAGAGCAGAGAGTAGCTGTTGTAGTTAATCCAATATTTCTTCAAACCCTGCTCAGACGAGGATGTGGTGATATCTAAAATCGTTTGACAGTCAGTTTCCACCTTCATGCAAGTTTTACCTACAGAACGTGCTGACCAGAGGACACAGGCAGCCCCCCAAAAAATCAATAAGAGATAATCTCCTGCAGAGAGAAGTGGAAAGGAAAACGAGGTTTCTCATCTCGAAATCTATGGCAGTGCATGAATTTCTCTATGCGAGGAACCTGGGGACTTCAGCCAAGATGATTACACAGATCTCGTTTTGAAAATTCCAGTGTAAAAGAACCAGGCACGCTGGTCCCAATGAACTGGAAGCAGAGAGCTTAGTGTTCCCAGCACATATCCAGACAAAAGAGCTAAGTGCAGCTGTTTTGCACATCCCTACAAATTAATGCCAAACATTTCAGATGACATTCTTTGCAGAAGAGCTGTATCTGTGGCCACGCTTCAGAGTACAAGAAATGCAGCCAAGAATCATATACTGAGCAGACATATGCGTGTAAGAATAAATATTTGCCTGACTGCATGCATGCACACGCAGGCACACTGAGTGTTTGCAAGAGTCGTAATTCAGGACTGTTTTCTAAGCAGAAATAAAATTAAATTTGCGGAGAGTCAAGATCTGCATTAGCCTGATAACCAAAACTGTTCAGGTCTGTCAGGACAAGCACCTGTAATTACACAGCAAGCTGAATTACTGTAAGTAGGTTTCAGGACCAAAGAAAAAAAAAATTTAGAAGAGCATTTAATAAGACATTTCTGAAGACATGCAGAGACACTGTCCCAAATTCAGTTCATTAAGCAATTGATGAATATTGATCATTTAAACACCTACTCAACCCCCCAAGATTCTCTGAGTTTTATGGGTTTGTGTTTCATACTGTTTTTTCAAAGTCCATCTATTCCTATCTGTTTCAGCTGGCAAATCCCAGAGCCACTGTACAGAAATGACTGTCCCTCATTTCTCAGTGTAGCAACTGGCAATCCACTGATGTTTTTCAAACTCCTCAACTAGGTGTGAGGGGGTTCATTATAGCTACACCCCATTTATATTCCTTTGTTTCCTAACCAGGAAAAAATCAGGGATGTACCTACACACAGAGTCTGACACTATTCAAAAAAAAAAAAAAGACTGACAAAAGTTTTGCTCTGGGATTTAAATGACCACAAGAAAGTCAGGCCCTATGGGCAGGATCACAGGGATAATTCTAGTTATAATTTGGGCAAGAAGGGTTCATAATCTTTGAAAGTGTCTATGTTTTGCTCAAAATCTGGGGCGAGAAAGACAGATAAAAGTATTGCAAAATTCAATATGTGGGTTGAAGTGGCAATTTGGTTTTTTTACAAAGTAAGATCAATTTCAAAAATTCACAGTAATATTTCTTTTGTCTTTAAACAGGGTCAAAATGGTCTTACATCGGTAAGTACTAACTAACTTGTATATACTAAGTTGTGGCTTTGCTCTGTATTTTAAGGACAACACGCCAAATGTATTCTGGTGAGAACCTACTAGGTTCACTATTTTTACCCAGGTTTGGTTCTGGCCTATTGTCTTAAAAATCTGTTATTCATCCACCAGGTTTCGTATCTGGGTGACTGAGAGTCAGTTATTGGGTTCTAAACTGCCTTGTAGAATGACAGGAACTTCAGCAGACTAAGACTGGCCCTAAACTGCAGGGGTTCCCCAAAGCCCTCTGTTTCCCCACCAGTCAGACCAGCAGCACATTCCAGCCTCGTTCTGCAAAGACCATACCTCTCCCTACCCACACAGGTCCTCATTTGTAAGTAGAGCCAGAGTTCAGCAAGTCACCTGTACCGTGTTACTGGAGACTCAGCTCCCTGGAAATCCCAGCACTGACAAGGTAGAATAAATCACATTCAGAAAAGCTGAATGTTATTTTGTACACTAGTCCTTCAAGCCAGCTACTGTCCCAGAAGGATCTGATGGCTGCTCAGGAAGATCATCCAGAGATTTCCTTATAATTGACCAAATCCTCTGGCCAGTTATTTCCTCGTTCAGAGTAGCATTTTATATGCCACATGCCCACAGAGAACAAGGCACTACTGAGAATCTCAGCAAAAAATAGTTATTCTTAAGCCTTTGGCGCTGCTCCAGGGCAACACAAAGAACCTCTGAGGCTGAACTTGCTGCTGATAACCACTCCCTTTGGCTGGGCTGCAGTTTACCTGACTTGCTTCACACGAGCAAAAGGAAAACTGTCAGCTGCACGTCTGTGGGTATTAATCTGACTGCAAGTATGTGTACCTACACTTCACATTCTCATTAGGGAAAAACAGCCTGACACAATTTGAATAACAAAAGCCTGGGTTTTCCACCTTGACAGCAGCCATCGGATGAACCTAACCCTGCTAGGCAGTAACGAAAGCAAGACTTCTTTTACTACCATCAAAGTAGAAGCTTTGCCCTCCTTCCCAGGGTAATGCTTGTTTAAATTAGTTACTTCTCCCTTTCTGGGAATT
>Ga0181612_121280_pt1 | contig 10803 bp, 13 predicted proteins | sample HoacroProtozoa21_FD_119630 | JGI IMG/M metagenome (GOLD analysis project Ga0181612, IMG submission 119630) | Hoatzin crop microbial communities from Cojedes, Venezuel. Combined Assembly of Gp0051906, Gp0051904, Gp0051908 | reverse complement strand
GGCCTGAACCACTCGCTAGCTGCTGAAGCGGTGGAGCCGAGGGCCTCACTCATCTCCCTCTGTGGCATAGAGCAGGGATGGTGGCTAGCCTAAAGGCCGCTGCCAGCCCTCACCCCCCACGCCCCGCTGCAGACCCCAGGAATGCCCCGTGGGATAATGATAGCCCCATAGAATCCGACTGCCCACCGGACTGCTGCATGCTGCTGCTTGCAAAATACTATTTCTGGCACCATCGCCAGCCTAAACCCCAAACCGTGAGGCTGCAGCCAGAGTCTGCCTGGTTCCCAGAAATCCCAGCAATGGATGAGGCAGGGGATTTTTCTCACACACCCACACAGGAACTTGGAAAAGGAAAAGCTAAATACAAATGCAGAAGCTACTGGTAGTGGTCACCTAAACTCTACCTAAGCATCCAGCCTGGAGCAGGTGCTGTCTCCCATGATGTGAAATGCTCTCAGGGCTCTTTTCAGGAGCTTTCTCCCGGCCCCTCTGATCACAGCTTCTCCCCAGCCTATGGAAGTCTAGGTTGACCCACGCTAGTGGAGAACAATCTGTCACTGAGCTGAAATGTGCCTGCCATGTTGCGAGGAGAACAACTTATTGTGAAACTGAGGAATCTGAGTTTCTCCAGGGATTATTCTTATTAGACATCAGCTATTTTTACCCCATATCATATGTTGGAACTACAACTTTAAAACCACACTGGAGCAGCCAAGTTAAATTGAAAATAGGGTTAGTGAATTTAATGGCTAGCAACAACATTTCCAGCAATAACTCTAAACCAGAGGGACTAACTGCCATGCTTCTTGGCACAAGCTGAAGATCAGGAGAGTCAGAGATGAATCTGCAAATCTTGACAGAAGCTAATGGATATCTGAGTCCATCAGCAGAAGCACTGTCACAGCCACTGCGAATGGCAGGTGGCTGAAGTCGCTCAGATAAACACTGTCAAATCTTAGAAACAAATTACATTTACAACAGCTTCTATATTCATGAATATCACTACAGCAGGTCTCATAAATTTTCCAGCAAACCAGTGATTATGGCTAACGGGAAGGAGGCTAGTGGCTTAGTGCCCAGAGTAGCTTGGGAATCCTGGGCTCCCTCGCAACTTGTGCTGGGACTGGGAAGGAGCAGCGCCAAGTCCTGCCTGACCACGGTCCCGCAGTGCCACGGTGCTGAGCCACGCGGCAACCCCGGAACAGCTGTGGGTCTGCAAGCATCCAACGTCAGTGGGCTTGATCCAGGTTTGGTTTTCCTGGGCCATGTAGCGGGACCCTGTACCAGGACCCTGCTGCCTGAGCTACGTCCTCACACTCAAAAGCTGAGGTTTGTCAAAAGCTCCAGGGGAAAAAAATCCCTTCTTGTTCCCAAAATATCACACGTCTTCTACAGCGGGCCATCTGGCAGATGTCCAGCTACATGAGCACAGGTTTGGAAGGATCGAGGTTAAACTTAGCTCCAACCGTGCACAGAATTTAGAGCTCATTTTACAGCCGTGGAATTCCTGCTCAGTTTAAAACCTGTGTACCATCTCCCATGCTCTCTTCCTGCAGTCAGCTGAGCGATGACACCATGCCAGCTGAAAACCTGCATCCAGTTCGTGGTGTTAGACCCGTTTTCTGGAAAGAGCAACAGGTACGTGCCCGTTCTGCTCCCCCAGGGCCCCCCCAGCACAGCTCCCTGGCACTGGGGAGCCTTCGCACCCGGGTTTCCAGTGCTGCTTGGGCAGAGAGGCTCCTTGAGAAAGCCCCTGGGGATGCCCAGCCACGAAAGCCCACAGCAGCCAGCTTCCAGGGTCCCATGCATTTCACCAGGGTGAAACTTGCTTCACCTTTTCTGCAGAAAACTGGGAATTTAAAAAATATTTTGTCCAGACAAGTTACCCTCACGTCTGCAGGGTAACACTTGCTTTCAAGGCGAGTGACAGGTTTTGATCTCAGGGCTGTATGAGAGGTGACTGCGCAGCCGATTGGCCTGCGGTGCGCATTTTCCACACACCTCTTCTAGAAAATCTCTCCTAGCTAATGCAAGAGCACAGCTGGGAAGTCCCCAGCCTCCTGGGCCTGCTGTGTGCACAGCTCGTAGCGGGTCTCAGACACAAAGGGATTTTCCTGCACGCATCACAGTGAGGACCAAGCAATTTTGCCAGCACTGGGATGGCTAAAGTGTAAGTTTGGAGTTTTGGGGGGTTTTTTTGCGTTGCTTAGTTTCCTGCACTCTTCAAATACAGTGCCAGTTTGGTATCTGCCCTGAGCTGTGGAAACACCCGTCCTACAGACAGCTGGGTAAAATGCAGCTCAGCCAACAGTTTCTTTAATCCCTCAGCTTTTTGGCTACTGTAGCCTACTATGCCAGTGCCAGCAGCTCATTTCTTTCTCACTGTGGAACATATTCATACCTCAGGTCTGTGGCTGCAATCCCATGTCGCTGGTCCCACGTTCCTCTCTGCCAGTGTCCTCCCCTTTCCCCATAGCTCTGAATCTTCCTCCCAGCAGTCCCAAAAATAGTTTAACTTCTTTGCATTCTTAGAGGCCAGCCAGGCTTGAAACCCGTCGCAGGGACAGTTTCTCCTGGCAGCAGAGACCCAGATGCCAAAGTCAGAGGATGAAGCTAGACTCTGGGAGCACCTCACCATGCCCTAGGAGACGATTCTTCTTGAATGAGACCATGGGAGTGTGCTGGCATGGGAGCTCAGCTTCTTTTGTTCTTGATCACACTGAATCCCGGGTATATACATCATCCCGAAATAGTGGGATCCGCCACATGCGTGGTCTTCTCCTGGGAAAGGGCAGACAAACGGCATGCTGCAGGATGACAGGGCAGGACAGAGGAGTTACTCACAGAAGTATTTCCTTTCTCATGATCACTCAGTTTATCTTTGATTAGAAGGGTTTTTTTTTAACTTTAATCAGTCAGCCTGGGAAAACAGTATGACAGTTCTTCTAACTGCCCAGCTAACCGCTTGTTGAAAGCATTCACGAGGGCTCATCTAACCCATAGAAATTGCTCCAGACAGACAGCACTGACTCCAACATTTAATTTCTAACCCTCTTAGTCGAAAGAAATAAACTCAATTCCAGTAGGAACTGGCTTGTAATGAACTCAGTGATGCCTGTGTGAGGTGTGTAAACAGCACGTGTAAATAACACCCTAACTATTTGGCTGTGGGTCACTGTAGCAAACACATCAAGTTGTTCCTCTTCCCCTACAAACCTGTCATCACACACACCACCCCAGCTGGCAAATCCTCTGCCTTTTTTTTTCCTCCCCAGATGTTTCAGTCTCCAGTTTGAAGCTGACATCTGGAGAAGCAATGTTGCAGAAATGCTACACATCAGCGGGCCAAATACAGGATATGCTGTGGAAATGAAAATGTAGTGACGGAACAAAATTAACGGACTTTCAGGTGCAAATCAGTAAGTGATACCGTGCCTGTCAATGGTTTCCTAATGCAAAAACAGGTGAGAAACCTTGTTATGCCAGCAGAGACATGACATCTGGCCAGACAAAAGTTCTGAGAAAAGGCTGATATCTGATATCCTGCTTCCCCCAGTTAGTCAACATCTCTCCAGTGCTCCTCTCTGCTCATCACTCCCACATTCTTGTTAAGCCGCCCCAGTCCTCCCTCGACTTTTCATCCTTTGTAGCCACTTCTGCCAAGACAAAAGTACACCTGAAATACCTCGTCCATGGTATTTTGGGCTTTTAGCTATCTCAAGAGATGAGACTGCAGGCAAAGTGGCTTGTACCAGGGCATGGCAGATGGAGGTTTTGTCTGGGGGTCTCTCAGTGTCTGTCTCAGAAGCTGGACAAAAAGCAGAAAGGCAAAGAAGGTAGGAGCCCTCCGTTAAGGGAGAGGTCCATACAGAAAGGCTTAGAGTAGTCCCTCAGGGAACAGGCAACTGCTCTTCGAGCAGTCCAGCCTCCTCCTCTGCGCAGGGCTGGCTGCAAAGCTAGAGAAAGTTGATCAGCACCTCACCCAGCTGAATTATGAAAATCTCCAAGGATGGAGGTCCCACCACCTTTCTGGGTCCTGTTCCAGGGCTGCACCACTGTCATGGTGCATAGGAATCAGAGCTTCCCTTGTCCTCGTAAGGACCTTCCCTACAGTCCCTGTAAGCCCCACGAGCAGCACAAGGTGCGCTTTGATCCCCCTCCGTCATCTCCTCCAGGGTGACCAAAGCCATCGCAGCAGCCCTTCACTGGGCTCTCCATTTTGTCCTCACCTCTCGTACCGGTTGGCGTACTGTCCAGAAAGGTGGACAGAAAAGCAGACCAAATATGTTGGCTGCATGAAGGCATTTTTCAACGTTGTTTTTTTTTTTCTCTGTAGACTTGCAGAGGAATTCTCCAGCAGCTCAGGCTAAAATAGAAAACCCCAAATCCCAACTATGGTCACTTTATTTACACAAGGAGGAATGCAGGAATTCTGACTTACTCCAAAGTATCTTTGGTTACCCTGTATCACTACAAAGTTGTTAAGAGTGGAACTGGCTAACCCACAACCCCACTGAAGTCACAATTGCAAGTTTTAATTGAAGCAACTACCGCAGCCCACAAAATGTGGCAAGACACAACTCCTGCTGCACTTTCAGAAATGCGTGAGCAGAGAAAAAACTGAACCAAGTGGGAAAAAGCCATTTGCTAAGCAAGTGTGATATATTTTCAGGAAGTAGGAAGACATAAATTGGGAGCTTAGCTATTTTGAAAGTAACTAACTCCTATTTTTTCAGTGAATATTTGTATTGGCTCTGTGTTCCTATCTTTCCAGTCAGAATTCTATTTCTCACCATGTATTTTAACATGAGGCCAAAAGGGATCTACATTCTGACCAAAGCAACATTGATGTGCACACTGTACACACACAACTTGCCTTCAGTCAGGCTGCTTGGAGAAGGGCAAGCAAGTTTCAGATCGTTGCACCGAGATGTGGTGTCTACCTCAACCAGCTCCTTTGCCAGCAAGCGAAACAAGCCTCTGGCAGGCAGCACTCCACAGCGGGGTAAAAAGGGGTTCCTGCTTGGAAACAGAGCACAGTTTACAGTCCCCTATGGGAATGTATATATTCTGCTACAGGAATACAATCTGCTCCTGATTTCAGCGCTTGAGTGTCCTCTTTGGCCACCCATGACAGAAGAAGGGCGAGCAGATTGAGCAGCGCTAGTTAAATCAGCTGCTTCGTGAGCATCAAGACTTTTGGTGAGGGTAGACATGCTCTGGAGGATTGCTGATTTCTTCACAATCACTCCCAAACCGTACAGGAATGGCAGGAGGGGTTGCCTTAGCAATAGCACCGCTTGGCAGAGAAGGCGTCTGGGATTTAATCTTGGTTATCTAGCCAAGGTCGTTTGAAAACAGGCTGCAGAGAGGCTTGAAGGCCCTGGAAGTGCTGGAGCCCAGTCACCATCTTTGCCCGATCTCAAGAGCCACTGCTCAGCAGAAATGATTCCTTAAGTGCTTGATTTACACTCAAAGCCTGTTAAAAAACACTTACATAGCGATCCAGCTTACACTGCCAAAAACTGTTTCTAGTTAGTTTGGAGGAATTACTACCTCAAACAGAGTAAGATCCCTTAGCAAAGGGAATCTTTTTCCTTATTAATTAAATCTATGCTGGGGGTTTCCCCAACATATTTTTCTTGGTCAGGGTATGATTTGTTTGTTTGTTTCTTTCTTTTTTTTTTTAACATTTGTAAAGTAAAAGCCACAGCAAAGCTGCAACATGGACCTGTCTTGACTGAAACAGTGGGTAAGGACATAGATGCTAAAAATGAGTGAGCACTGCAGAAAGCATTAGCAATTTACATGCAAATGCAAACGTTACCTATATTGTATTTATGCCCCCAGATTGTTTTTTTCCCTGGGAATATCTGAGTTCCCATCTCTTCAAAAGAAGGAGTTTGTTTTCAGTGGCAGTTCTTGGAACTGGAACACGAAGTCTGATGCCAGCTGAAAAATTGATATGCAGAGGGTGCACCCCACTGCTTTCCAGTTACTTGAATTCACACCCCGGAGAGCTCAGGCTGCCTGCGTCTTTCTGGGAAATCCCACAGCAGCAAATAATCACATCAAACCTAAGGCATTTGTTTGAAGGCGGATTTGAGGGTTCAAGAACTCTTCTTTTTTTATGGGACCCCAGACAGAAACTGGAGATCCTTCATGTTTAAGTTGCTCTTTGAGCCGTGGAACAAAGCACAGTTTCCTAGGCTCCTGTGTCCCATTTCCTTTCCTTTCCACCACAACCTCTGTCTCCTCTTGTCCTCTTGAGGACCTCGTAATGCTGCCAGCTCCTGTGTTCCCCCATCCGCCACATACCATCTGCCTCCTGTGTCCCACAAGCAGCATGCACTGGCTGGCCAGTACAGCTCTCCCGATCACCTAGAACGCTTCAAACAGCACAGGGAATTGCCAAGCACATTCTCGTTTCTTTCTGTAAGGAGAGACGTGATTCCAGATTTTTCCCCTCTACCTGGAAACTGAGTTTTATAAAATGTACGGGAATTCTGCATGCAGATTCCAAAGGGAAGGAGGTAGATATACAGACAACGTGAGCACGTAAATTTTCTTACCCTGGGAAAGCAGGTTAAAAGGGAAACGTAACAGCAATTTTAGTTACAATGCCTAAACTTGAAACACAAAGCCCAAGAGAGGGGTTCTCTCTTTCTTGATCTGGCTTGTGAGCCCTAAGATGAGCCTCCCTCTTGCAGCATTTATAATAATTCTTTTAATCTATGAGGATAAGCAAGATGGAGTCACAAATCACTAGGAATATAATTAACTTGCAGTGAATGCAGAGCTAATCTTTTTGTTGCCAGCACTGTTACACAGGCAGTAAAGCCTTTCTCAGATTGGATCCTGCACGCCAACAGTTCTGGGCAATGATTATCCCTGGCAAAAACCTTGTGACATACTCCCTCCGGTCACCTGTTTACATCTCAAATGTTCTCAAGTTCTGCTATTTCAAGCTTAACTCTTGTGACCTTAGTCAATGATATTCAATCCAAGCCTCCTTACCATATCCTGCAAGGCAAACAATTTTAGGTCAGTTTTAGTAACCAGTGCTATGTCATGCCTGTGGTCAATGACTCTAAATATGCCCACACCCATATGTTTCCTAAATTTGGATGTCTGTGATAGCAAACAACAGTCTGGGTGGGCAGTCCTGTTTCACTGAAGAAGATTTGGGGCATTTGTGCTCTTTGAACATTTTCTTTCACCTTCTGAGCATTGCCTGGATGAATTTAGATTTATCAGAAGCTAAGCAGGATAAGCAAAACAATTGTGACTCCTGCAGAACGTCTTTAAGAGCTGGATGAGTCAGGTAACAGATTCACCAAGCAGAAGATATCTACCTCCAACAGCGCCCAGCTGCAAAAGCTTACAGACAGTATAAAAACAGGTCAAGCATACAGTCATATTTTTCCTGAATATTCCACCAGACCCAGTGGTTTGTGGCTCAGGAACTTCCTGAGTTAGAGATGGTGTGTCTGTGTTTAATAGCTTGGACAGACATTTCTTCCTGGTATCTGTTCAAATGGTTCTTGAACCCCTACAATGCTTTAGTACCCACAGTGTCCTATGGAAATAAGCTCCTCAGTCTGTGTGCGAATTGTCTCTGTCTTTTTGATTCTGTCACTTTCTAGGCCACTTTCTTTCCTTTTCGGTCTTTGTTCACCCTCTCTGTGACAAGTTCTGTAATGAGCCGCTGGGACAGAGCATGATGGGTCCTGTTCAGGACAGAAGATTCTGGTCTCCTTTGGAAAATGCTCTGTTGTTTTCCCAGGGGAGCTAGTAAGTAGGCGACAAGTCTTTACCCCAATACACCCACACAACAAAAGCGTCAACTTTGCAAAGTTCCCTGAGGTGGTTACCAGTGTATAATGAAATGACTCCCAGCAGCTCTTCTGTATTTGCAAAGTGTACAGGATTACTCCTGCAAAAACAAATGATCATTCTCAGCTCAACTGCATCCTAATTTGAACTTTTTTCATCTGTTACGAGACATTGCTGGAGCTTATCTGAACTGCTAGCAGCTGGCGTGTTGACATTGCACAGGATGCAAAAAAACCCTTATTCCTCACCGTGTTACCCTGAGCTCAGCTTTGCTGATGCACCTCATTTGTGCCCATTTCTCCTCTTGCTGCCCTAGGCTACACATGTCAGAGGTGATCTGTTGTCCTGTCCAGAGAGTATGGACACGGTAGCAGCAGCACATGGAAGAGATGTTAACCTCAACCAGTTCAGGGGGCTGGTTTCAGCACAGTTCTACCAGTTATTGCACTGGTACAGCAGAGGGGATACTGCTCTGAAGGAGAGGGGCAGGAGTAAGTGGCTGGAGGCAAAGAGCCAGTGGAACTTCCTAAACTGGCCTTTTCCCTACATCCAGCGTGCTCTGAGCACCCTCAGCAGAGGGGCAGTGCGGGAGGTGGCTAATAGCTCTTACACTTGCAATGCTCTGACTCTAGACGCACGCGCATGTGCGTACATATAGGCTCACACATCCCCCCATGTTCCCATGTACACTCCTTTTCTGATTCATTTATCAGGCATACCTGCAGTACGACTCCTCTTGATTTATGAAATACTGAATAAACTGTCTTTAACACCTTCAGAAAATAAACTGCTGTGTTTATACAAGCTTGGCTGATGGTTTGGGGTAGCTCCGTCTCCCGCCTCCCAACCTCCTAATAGTTCAGCCGAGCCTTTGGTCTCCAGCTTCTCCCTGTTCCTGCCCCATGCAGCTGGGAGAGACCCCAGGCATGGCTGTCCTTATGGCACCACCAAAACCAGTTTCACTGGGGATACCACGCAAGCTATCAGTCCTGCAGGCAGAGCGGGCAAAGCCCATCAGCTCAGCAGTCTGCTCTGCCCACTTGGTTTTCTCATTTGTTTCTCTGTACCGAGCAACCTGTAAAGCCGAGCATTTCCGTCTTGTCAGAGAACAAAACTGTCCTGCATACAAAACACAGGACTCAGTCGAATTCATTAATCTGTTACTAAATGGGACCCGCCTGCCCTCTCCGGTCCGGAGCTGAGGCTCCCAGGAGGTCTGTTCATTTACTGTTTTCCCTTTACATGCAGTGCACTTGCTAGGATTCTTTGCACCCTGAGTGCAAAGTGGGTGGAATGGTATCCACCATGGATGTCACCAAATTTAGAGTAAAATATATGCATCTGCTTACATAACGAGTTGAATGGGCTTGGTTCACAGAACTAGACATTCTATCTGTGGCTCAGCTTGGGTGCGGGAGATACCAAAGTAGCGATGAGCACCTCTCCCTTCTAGTAGCTGGATAGTTCTGGTCCTAATTTGAGGGCTATGTGTACCTTGAGCAGACACTGACTGGAAATAGCTCGACACACTGGCAGTTGAGGGTAAGTAGGAAGCAGCAGCCAAGACTGGGTGTCAGAAGAGGCCAGGAGTGGATGTCATAAAAACCCTGCGCTGTTTGGAGAGTTTTCATCCACGGGAATTCTTCAGTAGTCGGCTCATGAAATGTAGCAGCTGTCCTGCAAATGCTGGTGAGAGCAGCGCGGCCATGTGAAGTGATAGACATCTATCTATCCTACGGCCGCTGGTAGGGAAATCTGTGTCTCTTCCCAACTGGACAGAGGGGGCTTTCAGCAGATACCGCTGATTTGGTATCTTATACAGAGACAACCTGAAAATCTGTCTCTTGTGCTTTGTTCCGCTTCCGTGCTGATCTGCTGTCCTCACTGAAAAGGATGGTAAGTCGGCAGTCTGCATATCCCGGAAGCCGCAGGGAACCACCCTGCAAACACAGTTGTTGCTCCAAGAAAAGCCCAGTGCACTGTACACACGCAGTGTGTCACAGACCCCAGGGTCTCCAAAAGCTAGGTTCCAAGTCACTCCTTTATCATTAAAAAAAAAAAAAAGTTTATGCTCAGTAGGGAAGGAAACTTTAATCTTTGCAAACAGATCAGCTTCTACAGGAGGCTATTTTAGGTGTCGATTCTGTAACAGTGAAGTTATTGGACAAATGAAGAATGTGGCATACGCTGTAGCTTGGAGCAATTCGCATTCCTCAGGTGCTGAAAGCTTTAAATACTTCCTTTGGGCACGAAATAGATCTGCCGTCAAAGAAGCCAGCATTCCTGACAGTGCCTGTCCCACAGACTCCCACAGCAGAAAGTCTGCAGAGCTGAACTGGTCTGACCCCAGGAAATCCTTCCCACACCTCTCATTCTTGCTCAGTTTCTCCCCTAATTTCCAGAATTTGCTGAAAGCCCAGTTTGATGTTTGGTTATCTTCCTTTTCACACACTTCCTTGGTCTCCCGTTCTTTTATTAATACCACATTAAAGCTGAGACGTGAACCGTGCAAGTCAGGAAGTCCAAGATGCTCTTTCGGAGACGCTCACTCAGTCAACACTGTTAATGATTTTTAAAAACTTCTCTTGTTGTCTTTGCTAATAACACAAACGGCTGCTTTCAGACTGGAGCTAAAGGCATTCGTGCAGCCAGCAGGTAATATCTCTCCAGGGAATTCTAACCCTCGTGAACTTATCTCAGTCCATTTTGACTAAAACATCATACAGACATCTCCAGTTAAAGTAACAATAACTTTCAGATGTGTGCATGTTTCCTTCCCCTTCTCTTTTACGCCACTACAGTAGCAGTGCCATCATGCTTCACAACAATGATTTAAGGGCTTTTCAGTGCATTCTTGGCGTTTCTTTGGGTTCCAAAGCTCTGTTGCTGTTTCTTCACTGTCAAAAAGAATGAATATTGTGTAACAGACTAAATTTGCTCTGTTGATGGCTGGTTTGGGGATTTTTT
>Ga0181612_101173_pt1 | contig 10803 bp, 7 predicted proteins | sample HoacroProtozoa21_FD_119630 | JGI IMG/M metagenome (GOLD analysis project Ga0181612, IMG submission 119630) | Hoatzin crop microbial communities from Cojedes, Venezuel. Combined Assembly of Gp0051906, Gp0051904, Gp0051908 | reverse complement strand
TTCAAGGCCAGGTTGGACGGAGCTCTGAGCACCCTGGGCTGGTGGAAGATGTCCCTGCTCATGGCAGGGGGGTTGGACCTAGATGATCTGTAAGGTCCCTTCCAACCCTTACCGTTCTGTGAAGAGAGGATGCAGTTACAACTGTTTCATGCCCTCTTTGAACTGCCTGGAGCATGTTGGTGGTCGCCGACCAAAAGAGATGGGTCTCTGCGGTGATGGTTTAGTGCCACTGCTCCCTGTGCAGCTGGGTGGAAGGTGAGTGAGTTACGGAGCACGGTCATACTTGTTACATGAGAAACATTTCAGAAGGATGCTTGGCTGTTTGGTGCGTAGTTTTGTTGCCCTTGCAAAAAGAAAGTGTTAATGTAGAATACCTAGTTATTTTCAGACTAAGATGAGAGATGCTAATCCACTCTAGTTTAATCTAAATAAAAGGTAAAACAAAGACTTTTCTGTTTTGTGAAAAGAAGTTACAAAGTGAGACAAAGCAGTATATCCTTCAGCTGAAACAGAACTTTGTTTAGGAGCTTCAGGACTGCTCATGAACTTGAACTGAAGCATATGTCCAGCCCCTCCGCAGAGCTTTGGTTAAAACCTCGGCTTAATGAAATGAATCATCGGGGTACTGCACAGTGTAGGCGGCTCCAAGCCTGAGAAACGGGTATTACTTGTCCTTTAGATGTGGCTTACAGAATAAGATCTTGCTTTCCTTTCAGTGTAATAAAAGGAAAGTATCAAAGCGCTCTTCTGGGGATTTCCCCTGGCTGCCAGACTAATTAACCAGAGTGGAACTCTTTTTGTAACATGATTTTAGACTTTGCTGATTATAGTTATCAAGGAAGATCAGCAAAGGGTTTTCTGTTGTTTTGTTTGGGGGATTTTTACTTACTGAATTGAGAGAGGTGGAAATGAGAGGTGTTCTGGTTTGGGTTGTCGGCCTCTTTCCATATGTAAAGTCTCTCACCTCTCTTGTACTCCCCCTGGTAGTCCACTGTTGATTTGCGCTAATCTTGCTAAAAATGGTTCCATACAGCTTAAAAGCAAATAGTCACATGAACGTAACTTCAGAAATAGAAGTCTGTTCTTGAGAGCACAGAAAGAGTGAGGGAGACGCAATCTCAGCAGGAGGAGGACTGAAGATTGACCTGCCAGGAGTGTTTCTCACGGAAAGAATTGGGCGGCGGTGTCGCGTGTCACAGCCTTGCTCCCACAGAGACCGAAAGAAAAAATGGTGTAGGGGTAGGTTTTCGAGAAGAGCCATACTTCACGGAAAACCCTAAAACACCACGTTTTGTTTTTAAAAACAGCATTTGTTAGACCTGTGGACGGCCATCATCCTCCATCTGTCCAGGCTGAGGGGCGTGGGCTGTACGATGCTGCAGTAGCTCCCTTTTTTAGTGTAACAGGCAACAGGACTGAACAGTCGCAGTGAACCATCGCAGCTCCAGCTTCCCCAGCAGGCTGTGGGATGGCTTTCCTGAGCTGACTGGGCTGAATCCAGAGTCGCAACATGCATAGATCAACAGATGCACTGGGGAAATTCAGTGTGAAAGACACTGGCAGAAATTTCAGTTTGCTTCCAAACGTTTTTGGGGAGGAGAATGAACTGACTGCCCTATAATTTATATCCTGCCTCGGTCGTTTACAATCTAATAAGGAACTTATCCCAACAAACCACAAGACCTAAAAATTTTCCTTATAGTGAAGTCTCTCCTAAAAAAAGGAGATAAGCCATCCAACCATCTTATCGTCAGCCAGATATATATATATATATGTATAACCATATCTATTTCTTTGAAACATCATCTCTGCTGAAATGTTAATTTGATGTTGATGCTGTTAAACTTTAATAGGCTAAAGTTCAGCTACCGAAAGTCTTTATCAGTATCAGTGTAACTAACTATATGTGGGTTTTTTTAATGCTGTGTCCCAAAGCTTACTGGGGATGAAGATAATTTTTCATTTATTTTCAGTTTTATTCTTCTCGTAAGAAAAACAGGCTCTTAAGTTTAGGTAGAATGTAAGTGCTCATTCTTGTCATGGATTTAGATTCTTGTAATCATGAATTTAAACCCAGCAGTGCTGCTGAAGAAACTCTTAATAAATTAAACACGTTAATTTCACTTTACCAGATTATTAAAACACTTAAATGTTATTAGCTAGATAGCCGAAGAGCAGCAGGCTTTTGCATGGAAATGTGTGCAGTGTAAGGCTTGCAAAAAAAATCCCAGTAGATGGAGAAAGCTTAGTCATTCTTTCAACTTATTCCTCATTCCTTTCTGAATTCTCTGTGTAGCAGTCCGGATTTTTCTTGAAATTAATTGTTTTAATTATGGCAAATGGCTTGAATGGCTTCTGTGTGAAGAAGGAATTAAAACTCTGGGATGGTTGAGTGTGGAGAGGGGACATAAAGAGGGCACACGATGGAGATATCCAAATAATGAATTGCATATACAGAAAGTAAATCTGGCACTTCCACTTATCCTTTCTTATAATACAAGAACCAGGGGACTTATAATGAAACTGAAAGGCAGCAAAATTAAAACCATTAAAGAAAATAAGTATTTACACAAATGCATAATTAACCTGTGGTATTAATTCCCGCAAGAGCTCAGTGAAGCCAAGAGCTTAGTGGGGTTCAGAAAAGGATGAGGCATTCGTATGGAGAATGGAAACATCTGTAGCTGTGTTGGATGGCGCAAGAGGTGTAAAGGGAGCGCGGGACCGCAACTCCTGCTGAAGCTGCTGACAGGGAGATGGCGTGGATAAACCCTCAGGCTAACGGCACTGGCAAGCCAAAGCTGACACGGGGAGGGAGGAAATGTCAGAGGTAGGGAGTAACCCTGCAGTAATTGTTCATTTCACTGAGGTAAATGTGACTGTTTCATTTCCTTTGGAAGGAGATTACCCTGGGATGAGGCAATGGGAAAATGGCATAGAGTTGTCTACTCATTTTACCCCAACTGAGCCAAAGAAGAGAGGTTTTAACGTCAGGGGAAAATTAATTCAGAGCAAAATGATTGTGCTATTGTATACGATTGTTATCACAGCATTCCTGAAGAAATGCAGAATAAATAAATACAATTCATCTTTGAGAACCAGATTAATTTTCAGAGTCAGATGAGATGTGGAGGGACAGGAGCACTACTGGTGCTGAATCACAGTGCATGCTGTTTGCCCATCCAGTGTTTTAGTGTATTGAATTTTTCTGAGACGCTAATATTTTAAATCCTGTAATAGCATAGTTTCTACAGACAGAAGTTGTCCACAGTTCATTGAGTTCCTAAAATAATCCATGTTAGCTTTTCTTGTGAGGGATCTCTGCCAATATTCTGGAGACCAAGGCAATTCGATGACCTACATGACATTATTAATAAACCTATTTTACCCTTTGCTAATAATAATATTATCCAAACTATTATCGAAAGCTCTCTATGCAGTGCGTACAGGGACTTGCTTGCTATAAACACAGATGTTGTGGAAATGTGGCAGACATATGGTAGGTTGGAGGTGGATTTCCGTTTCGATTTCGTTCGTTAACCTTTGCAGGATCTTTGCCCAAAGGAGCCCAAGGTGTGTTGACTCCTCCCTTGGCAGTCTTCATTAATCCACTTGTGTGAGAAGACTTTTGTGGTTGATCACAATCATTGGGACTAGATGACCCACAGAGGTCCCTTCCAACCCCGAACATTATGTGATTCCACCTCAGCCTTGCTAGGCATTGTAAAAGGCTTCTCGTTCATGCTCAGCTGATTTTTTAGCAATCTTAAACGTTTCCCAGACCATGTATTTGTGATCTGTTTCATTCTAGGTGATACTTGAAAGCTCTGGAATGTGACAGAACTAATGGAAACCAGTAGCTTCTTTCTCCCCACAACTGGATGTCTGAATTGTAGTTTGTGTTACTCCTCAAGTAACACAAAGTCTGAATGCTAGCAGCATTTCTTAAGTAAGTATTTGAACTTTGAGTGACAAATTACTTCTGTGTTGGGAATTAGAACAAAAAATCGGACCCACAACTTTAAAATGCTCTGGATTTTTAGGGTTGTGTGGTTTTACCTAGTGTTTGTATTTATGGTTCAAATTTGTAGGGTAGTTAGAAACACGCTTCACTAAGAACTTGGACCTAAAAGCCTTCACTGAGCTTGAAATGTCACGATTATAGGCAAGATAAAGAAAACTTGTGTAGTGAAAGCTCCTTCCGTGCATCTTGTACTTTCCCCACGCAGTCTGTAACATTCAAGCAGCCCCCACGAGGACCCTTCCTTCCCACCACGAGGACCCTTCCCACCACGAGGACGCTTCCCACCGCAGACCTTGCTCCCGTGCCTGCGGCTGCCGTCCTGCCTGGGAAGGGTCAGCTGCCCCATCTGTAGCCCGCATTGCAGGAGCTCGCTTCTACATCTGGAAGAAGTGCCTTTAATCTCCAAGGCGGTCTTGCTTACAGCTGCCAAAAACATGCTGGTAGGACCTCATTAGAAGTTCTATTTATACACAGACTGACATTGTCTGAGGGAGCGTGCACAGCTGAGTACTGCTTTAGAGCATTGTCTTCTTTAAAGTCATCATTAAGGTGCTCTTTGTTTGAGGGCTCCTTTTGTAATTTGCTTGAAACTGAACCATGAAAGAATCCTGATCTAAATGAGTCACTGTCCCACTAGAAAGAATGTGACAAATATTAAATATTCTTATGGAGCTTGCAGATCTGAAAGCAAAATTCATTCTGTAATGCCGTTGCTTCCTTTCTATTCTGATGACTCATTTGGTGAACCAATGTGGTGCCAATTTGTTTCTTCTTCCCAAAGCTAACAGGTGTTTCTTGGATTTGCCTCATCTGTTACAAATCACTGTGGAGTCCAGCTGGAGATTTTCGGTTCAGCAGTCGGGCAGTGCCCTGCACATTGGTATTCCGCACCTGGTCCCACCGTACCCAGTCGAGCCCCAGCATCACGGCGGAGTCTGGCTGGTCCATCAGATCCACAGCATTGTCTGCGCAGGGTGGGTTCGTTGTACAAAGAGCTCAGGGCACCTCTGTCACATCATGTGAATGCCACCGCTTCTGCCCGAAGGTGGTGTTTACTGTGGGCATGTGAGTAAAACCAGGTCCTAGTCCTGAATTGTTGCCTTTTCTAAAAAGATCAACACTGGGAAACAGTAACATCAATGGTTATCCTTAGGCAAGAGTTTGGGTTTTGCAGTGCAGTGAAAGCTTATTTTAATAAGGTTATGTTGTCCAAACTCTCGTCTTTTTAGGCTAAAATGCTCAGCCAGAATAAGATGAAGGAGTAGACTATTCAGAATACAACATATGCGCCTGTTCTCATCAGTCTTTACTTTGGCAGACTGTGTTTACGCACATCTGAAATCATACAGAGCAAAACTGTCCCCATTTGGTGGGAAACGAACAAACGGCACTTGACAAATATTAATTTGGTTTGATTTGATTGTAGTGCAGTATTTTATTTGCAAGATGCTCAGACCTAATTAAAAAATATTTTTTGACATATGAAAATCTCATGGAAAACATCAGCCTCCTGGAACTGTGGTCTGATAAACCAAGAACTGAGCGTAATCAGCCCCTTTTCAATCTGGTGCTATAGGAGCAGTAATTGCCATAATACAGAGTAAAGAAGGAGTGAAAAAAAAAAAAAATTGAATCTACTTTCTATTCTTATCTGCTTGGTTTTGTGGTAATTTTTTTTATATTTGGCTTTAGGAAATGCAGGGAAAATTATTTCTTTCAAAATTACCATTATTATATTTCAGAACTCTAAAAAGAGAGAGTAGTATTATCAGTTTATCCTCATCTTCTGAAACTGGTACTGTGATAAAAATATAGTTCAGGTCTTGCTATTCAGCATTGTAACAATTCACCTCCATTTGATAAAGCAGCGAATACCTTGACTTTCTTTTATGCACCATTTTAAAGAACACACAGGCAAAGTCGTGACCAAATGCCTTTTTTTCTCTTTGAAAGAAGAGGTGGTAGTTGGTAGCAGTTTCAAATTTCTAAAACTTTAAATATTTCAGAAAGCCAAAACCGTATCCTTTGGATGCGTTGTATTTTGAGAAGGCTCAAAATAAAAATAAATTCTTGCATCCACCGTCTTTTAAGTAGAGCGGTGGGAGGACCAGACAGACCTGAAAGAAGTGTAGTGTGGCAACTGTCAATTTAGCAAATCATTTCCATGCTCTTAGCGAACCAGTATGAATTAGCCTTGAAAACCATTGCTGCACTCCTTGAACCTCATCAACTAGTAGAAACGATTAAACAGGATGAAGAACTTGTGTAGTGTAGATGTTTTCTGCCAGTCCCATGGACGATGTAACAACCTGACTGCTGTTTCTGTCACTTTGGGTTTTTTGGGCTGTTCCCATTTTTCACTTGTTAAGGTACCGCTGATCCTGCAGCCCCATGTTCTTGCAAAATAAAATCGCTACCAAGGTTAATTAGAAACAGGAGTATTTCGCTGTAGGTGTAGCGCTCTTGAAATGTGCTGATTCAGATGAGAACACTGACAGACTTACTACTATGGCTGATTATATATACACACCTTAATTATTATATAATTCAATTCAGTATAAATAAGAGCTTCTTGGTGTAATGGCTCTCCGCCATTTGTGATTAATATTTCATTAGGCATGATGCCATGAAAGCACTTAAGCAGGTGCTCAATTTTAGCCACTTTAGTCAATTATACGTCGAATTGGGCATATGTTCCAGTGCTCTGCTTGACTGGACCGCTGTTCCCCGAAGCCTAGCTGGCCTTTATGGGTGTCATTTATATCAGTGAACGTTTTTTGTGTTTTGCCATCACTAAGGATTAGAAGTAAGAAATTCTCTTGTTTCACCCGCGAATTAAATGTTGTCGTGATTTCTAGGGGGAGGTCGAATCATTTTTTACAGTATATCATATGATTGAAAGGATGCTTTTCCTAAAAATCTTTCTTCCCTTGTATCCTTTGACTATCCAGGTGGCAAGCACATTAATACGTTATACATTATCGGTCTGTAGAGACAAGGCTATGAATTGTGGGTGCCTGTTGATAGCGGGTAAAGCTTTCTAATCTTTCTTCTTTCTAGTAAATACACTAAAATCGCGATGTACCTTTTCCATAATCCAGCAGACAGTTCTCACCCATTATCTTCTTCACGTGCTGGTCTTTGCATCACCAGCAGGTTTTCACACCTATTTTAATGACTTACTTTTGATCTGCTAGTATTTCAAAAGATACCAGAAACAGGTAATTAAAAATCATAGGCTAAAAATGCAAACCTATGGTCAAGTCTGTGGCTGGTTTAATACATATTTTTCAACCCTTTGGTGGGTCCTGCTTCTGCAGAAGTCACTGGCAGAAGCCCACTGCAGAAATGGACTGGAGCAGGGCAGGCCTTTAATTATTTGTCTTGTAGCACAACACTGTCTGATGCTTTAGCTAGGGCTAAATACACCAGCTTCACGACCTGGAGCAGTGTGGCCGTGCTGGAGGAGCTGACAAATCTGGGAATGGCAGAGCTCAGAGAAACCAATTACCCACCAACAAGGTGAAGTGGCATGTACGTGGCAGCAAAATCTGAATGGGTTTACGAGTACCGTACAGTGTAAAATACTTTCTGTAAAACAAAGTGCAAAACCCATCATGATTGTGAATTTTACCTGTTTTTTTGTTTCCTTGGGAGCTCTGCCTGGTGCCTACACGGTGCCAGCTCCAACATCTGCTCTGTGAGTGGCAGCGTGACCAGAGTGTCCAAAACGGGATTCATTCCTGTCCTATCTGCTGAATATTGTCATGAATTAAAAAAAAAAAAAAGGATGATTAGGGTAACTTTGTGGAGTGAAAAAGGGAGATGTTGCGATGTTGAGGGTGAGAAGTGTTGTCTGTGTTGCAGCATTGCCCTGTGCTCTGCCCAGCCCGCAGCCAGCCCTCGCAGGGCACTGGCCTGAGCACGGAGTGGGGTCGGGGTCTGCAGCTCTGCTGCTCAGAGAGTGGGGCTGGGACTACCTTGCTCCGTGGAGAAGGCTCCGAGGGGCAGGGGAAATCGATGGTGAGGCTCTTATAAGCTTAAATTCACAACGAAATCGTTTTTCTGCTCTGAGGAGCTGAATTCAGATCCTGCCAAAGTTTACCTGTTCTGTGCTGTTTATCTGAACTGGATTTTACTTTATTTATGATGAAATTCAATAGATGGACACAGACAATTTGGATTGCTTTTTTGGATAGAAATCCTGGCCGAAGTTGTTAGCCAGGCATTGACCAGCTCTCGTAGCAGCAGCACTTAGATGCTCGGCAGAGCTTTCAGAGGGGAAGTAAAACAAAGTCTGGTGCACTTTGAAAAGCACCTAACTAGTTTTGAAAAATGCTTTTTCTAATAGTAATTTATTTTTCTATACCTGGTGTTACTTCCTTATAAAAGCTGTTTTCCCCGACATGGAGAAATTACCCTATAAAAATTAATACTAGTTTTGACTGCGGGTTTTCAGCTCTTTATGGATGCTGCTGCTGAGAGCCCTGTAGCGTACCGGTGCAGAGTGCGGTCTGGACAGGGGAGCAGGGAATGAGGAAGGATTGAGGTGTCTCCAGGTCGTAGCTGGAGAAACATCAGGTTATGAGACAAGTTTGTGAAGTAAGAAAAGGTCTTTCTTAAACTTGCTTATGATTACAGTCAGTGGAGTGTCTTTGTTACCTTTCTCGTTGCAGTTGAATTATTTCCAACTGTCTTCTCATTACTGATCTGATTTTGACTTCTTTGTGCTTTGAAAATCACGATGTCACCACATCTCTGTTTCCCTGCTTTTCTCTCTTCTTTCCAGAACGTTGTATTAATGGCTTGTCCTCCACTTGTACCTCCATACCCTGTGGTTCCGCTCCGCATCTGTTGTTACCGCAGAAGGACTGGTGCCTTCCGAGAGACAGTCGTTAAGTGTGTGGGTGGTCGTGTCCATTTGGAAAAGGAGCGAGGGCTGGAAGAAGAGCGTAATGGATTTGTAATTGTATTGCGTGGATGAGAAGTGAAACCAAACGGACAGATCAAGTTGCAAATGGACAATTTGTCCATGAGATGATTTCAGTGTGGTAACAGACACGAACAGTGCTAGATGGTTCAGATGTATTTGCTGTAGCATTAATGATTTTGAGCCTTTATGGTAGGAGAGGGTGGCTCTGTGAGGATAGCTTTTGAAAGCAGAGTTTGACCAGTTTTATTTGCAAGTAGCAAAATCCCTAGAGAAGTGCAGGTGAATCGGAAAGAGTTACTGGTTTTCATCCACTGGAGAATGCAAAGGGATTTATTTAGCATTTGCCTAATTTGTAGGATATCTGGACCTAGGATTCCCCATCATATACTGAGGACTTTGCAGTCTGAAATGAAAGATCAAGATGCTGCTTGCTCAACAAGGAAAACCTTCAGCTTTTACGGCAACTGCAAATATTGGAGAAATATCAATCCCAGTTTTCAGAAGCGTCAGTCTACTGGAAGATTATATCCATGGTAGACAGGGTTGTGTAGCTGTATTAAGCCATTGTTGAAATGCATTTGTTTGCCATCATGAGTTAAAAGATGGTAGCTCAAGAGGAAAAAAAGAAAGCAGGAAGTCATCTAAGATGGCATCTAGAGAGTAGCCAGATAGGCAGATAGTCTGGTCTGGATTAGGTGTTGTACTTTGATTTTCTCTTTTTTTTTTTTTTTTCCCTGTCATTAAACTATAGGAAAAATGTATTTTTTAATTTGCTAGAAGTTTCTGGATTATATTTGGATTACATCAGAGATCACGTATTCACATAGTTTATATTTCCAGATGTCAGACGTTACAAAGCATTAATGGCTGAATGGACCATGTTAGGTAACAAAAAAAAAAGGCTTAGCAAATGTGTGTCATTTTTGTTACTGTATTATTTGTATTATGAGAATGGGGAGTTATAAGAAGTATTTTTAAAAACTCACATTGAAAATGTGAACTGCTAGTTGCTTCATTTATATATGCTCTATGTACCCGTATAGCAAGAGATAGCCCAGCAGAATCTGCGGAGTAACAAAATTCTGCTGGATTCGAGCTCATTTTCACAAGAGCTTCATAAATCCCTTTCCTGGTAAAATCAACTCAAAATTCCATGGAAATTGTTGGAAAAAAATGAAAATAAATGCTTAGCAAGAAGAAGCACAAAATTCCTAGTTGTCAGTGTAAGGCAGAATTTTATGCTGACTCCTGCAGACCGTAGCCGTCTGTTCTTGCTGAAGACATCGATCCTTTGATATTCCTGTCTCAGTAGCTGTCTCTTTGTCTTCCTTTTTCATCTCAGAGCAACTTTATTCTTCAACTTTGACCGGTGAGACTGGCAATATTGCAGGAGGACTAATCTTATCTGTCCAAGAACCATTAATACTAACAAAAATATGCTCTAAATGAGACATTTATACAAATCAATATACATTAAAATGTATGGTGTGCCAAAGCAAGCCAAGCAGAACTTGTTCTTTAATCTTCATTAAAAATAAAAGATTAAAATTTTATCTCTTCCTTCCTAATGCAGAAAGGTATGGGGAAGGGAATGTGACTCGAAATTTTAATGTAACAGCACTTAAATTTTATTTTCTATACAAAATAGGATTTTCAAAGTGAGAAAAATGGCTAATGCATTTACAAAAAAAACAACAAGCAAACAAAAGTGCTCATGGTCTGTGTTACCCTATAATGGAATTGGCTTTCTAGAGCAAAATAGAGAGGCCATGGTTGGGAAGAATTAGGCTTTCTGAAGCAGAGGAAGTTCCACCTGAACACGAGGAAGAACTTCTTCCCTCTGAGG
>Ga0181612_172077_pt1 | contig 10805 bp, 5 predicted proteins | sample HoacroProtozoa21_FD_119630 | JGI IMG/M metagenome (GOLD analysis project Ga0181612, IMG submission 119630) | Hoatzin crop microbial communities from Cojedes, Venezuel. Combined Assembly of Gp0051906, Gp0051904, Gp0051908 | reverse complement strand
GGTTGGTTTGAGACATCCGGCTAGTGAGTCATATAGGGTACAAGTTGTAGTGGCTCATGGGAGAGTGTAATGTTTGCACGCATCTTCAATTTCTGCTCATCAGTGGATGTGCAATTCAACATTACGACAATTCTGCATCTATATCTTCTTGCATGCAAAACACCCAGGGTTGTGGAGAAGGGCAGAACTCCAAGGCACCGCAGCACATCTGGCTATGGGAAGAAGCCAAAGTTGGAGAATCAACTGGCACGGATCCCATGAATGCTGTTGTGAAGAGTGACTAATCTTAATTTTATTCTGTAAAAATAAGGCTTGTTAAGTTCTAAAGTATGTGTTATGCAAACCTTTTCTATTTTGTAGATACTAGTTTGATTTAACAAATATTTCTTTGATGAAGTTTGGGACAGATAGGGATTCTAAGGTTCTGTGAAACTGTGGAATCATGTATTCAAAAGTTGATTATTATGTTTTGAACATATTAATATTGGAGACTGAAAGGTAGTTGCTTGGTTTTTATAAGCAATATTTCATGGCAATGCAAAGTTGTGCATCAACAAAGGACTGTATAAAGAATATATTGAAATACACAATGCATCTACCATGAACATGGTAACCTTATTGTTACCGGAGCTACTTACTAGTTCTCACATCAGGAAAATATTGATATACAGATGCCAGTTAATTTTGCTCAGCCATCTTTTTACCATACATCAATCTCCATGGTGAAAACCACAAAAATAATTGGAGGGGGGAAGGGTGAGGAATCCAGGTGAAGAACCCATAAAGCCTGTATTTACAGTGCAGTGTGTTAAAAGTGGGACCTACGTCATTCTCATATCCTAATTTAGACAATTTTATTTACGATATATCAGAAAGTCATCTTACCCCATAAAGGTGTATAGTGAAAATAGAAAATCTGAATAATAGCGTAAGTTCATAAAATTAAAAGTGTCTTAAGGAACACTGTGGTGCTCCTCCAGTCTTACAACCACAGCGTGCTTGTCCACTGTCTTAAAAAAATCTTTAACTTGTACCTGTTTCGTGATTCAGAAGGGCTCCAATCTATCTCAGGGGATAAGTATCCTGGGGGATATTGTGGACATGCTCCTTTTTATCAACTCACTTTATGCTCCTAACTGCGAGAGGAAGAATCTATAGTATTCTATCAGCTTTATACTCTAGGGGATTATACTTCTACTAACCTGATATTTCTGGGAATAGATGTGTGTTGGTATACAGCCATATTGCATCAGGTGCGCCTCGCAAAGTGGTTATGTCCAAAGAGAATCTGTCCATCTGTCCCAGTAATACAATAGGTTCTAATGCTCATAGCCACCCAAAATGCAATGTGCTATGTTCTCAGTGAGTGTGGTGAACATACATCTTGCTGGTTTTAAACTCCCTGCTTTAGTTTAAAGTACAGTAGTAAAAGAAAGAAATCAATCACAATCAGAAGTTCTAAATCTCTTGTATTTCAGGACATAATACAATTTTTTGAGTAACTTGTTAAACCCTGGCTTGTAAAAATTAACGCCAGATCCTTAGCACATGCAAACTACTGCAGCTCCTCTGACTTCAGTGGAGCTAAGCTAATGTGCCTTAGCTATCAATGTAATGTTATTCAACTGAGTAAACAAAATATTTCCATGTTAAAAATCTACAGGATGTCTTAAAAAAAAACCACCCAGCATTCTGGTTAAATGATCTAAACTACACCAATCTTGCTGTACAAATGAGAAAGTTCCGTTTATTTGTATAGGTTATTTCAATAACATTGCCACAACTGGGGAGAAAGAAAAAAAAATACTGGGGAAAAAAATAAAACAATCATGGTGAATGTAGTATGCATAGAGAATATGCATATTTTTAAGTACTGCTTTTGTAAACATTGCTGGTTGGAATTAATTTTATGCTTCTTAATGCTAGTCCACACTGTTCCAGTTCTAACAACAAATTGAATGAGATTTTTATGAAAAAAAAGAGAAAGATTTACCCAGTTCACATCTTGGAGGTTACAGTATGTTTAAACAGATATATTTTCTTTTAGTCTAACCTTGTCTGGAAGATATAGGAAAACTAATTTGCCTTATTTACATATGGCACAATCTATCCAGTATTCAAGGGTTTGTCAGAAACAGGAACATTGTGCATTTCCATGGTAACAGATGGCATGCTGACAGTATCTGGCTCGTTGCAGCTTCGTCTAGGCAGGCCAGCAATTAATCAGCCATCTACATGCACAAAATTCTTTGTGAGTGAATGGCACTGCTCCTCTGTAGTGCTGCCTGTGCTTTTACAATTTTTGTATTCCTGCAGGGCGAAGTACTTTTTTGTCTCTTATGCTCATTTTCTGTAGCTTCCAAAAAAGCCCCAGTAAAGAATACAAAAATGGAAGCAAGTCTGCACGTAATTTAGAAAATACATGATTTCTTCAGCATACAAGATGTGTGGGGATCTTGTTTTTATTCATTTGCTTTTTCTCACTTCCTCTCCCTCCCTACTTTCGTTGTCTTTCTGTGCCATGTTTCCTTCAACCTATTTGACACAGGCAAGGATTTTGCAAACACACAACTCTCCAAAGGTGTGCAGGAAGGGAGTTGTCATCTGGATGGCTGGTCCAGGGCTTTTATGCCGACAGGAGTGCTGTAGCTAAAGCAAGCCTTGAGCAACATACTAAAAGACCCTCGTTGCCTGTTTAAAAGGCATCTCATATCTCACTGTGTTTCCCCACTGGCAGCTGTGTTGCACCACCAGAGTTGGGGAATTGACCATGTTCTTACATCAAGTGACGAATCTTCTTCATAATTAGTGCAAGACTTAATTTGTCAGAGACCTTCCTCTACCCCTGTTTGAATGTACCGTGGGAGAAAATAAGCTCCTCAGCATGTTTTCTTATTCCTTGTGTATCGGCCCGAGGCAGAGCTGGGTTAGAGCTTTGCTACTGGAATTCATACATGTAGTGACTGTTGACAGCACTTCGTATATGGCTGCACAATGAGATTCTTCTCCGTTCATCTTCTGGAGAGATCATTCATGGATTTTCCCTTTCAGGATGGGTATTTTCAAGACTGCTGCTTTACCCAGGTTCTGAGCGGAGTATCAGCATTTGTCTTTGAATTCAAAGTCATGGGACGTGAGACTTCAGTGGGTTGTGTTGATGAACCTGGGATCTGGTGGCCTATGCAATGTCAAGGTGAAAGTATTTGCGGTACAACTGGATCTGTAAATTTTGTTTTTTTTTTTAATAATCTCTTTGAAGCATGCTAAAGCCTTATCTCCGAGATGAACCTGTACGTTGAGCAGGTTTAAACTTTCTTTTTGTGTTAGCCTATAGTCAGCCAAAGCAAGTATGAGTTTTGTCTTTGTTAGAGTATTCATTTACTCAGATGTAGCAGTTTTAAGAAGAGTTTGTTTCTCAAATATTCAGTTCATAATGTAGCTGGATCTCTTATTGCCATTGAGACAAATAAAAGACAGCAAGAATTTTAGCCTTAGTTAAGCAAATTCTGCTTATGTGAGTGAAGATGACTCAAAAGAAAATCAAAGACTAGTCTTCACTGTTTTGCCGTTAGTTTTGGACAAGTTACAGATATCCAGCCTCTGTTCTAAAGAAGTCATGGTACATGGTTTTTCAATGGTAAGGCTGTGTTTGATAGTCAACTTTCTTAGTCTTTCTTTAGTCTTTTGTACCAGCTTGTTATGTCAAAGGGGGGTTTTTTGTTATGGGTTTTGTCACTGCATGTTTCTCTTCTCCATTTTTAACTAGTCTCTGTAGACTCATGAAGAATCCACAGAAAAATCATGAGATGTAGTTATCAAGGATTAGTGAACCTTTCATCCGAAGTGTTTTTCACTTGAAACTTGTAACTGTGATTTCTGACTTGGAGACTACATTACGCAAGAGTGATGATTTTGGCTGGGATAGATTGATTTTTCTTCATACCAGCTAGTATGGGTCTACATTTTGGATTTGTGCTGAAAACAGTGTTGGCAATGGAGGGATGTTTTCGTTATTGCTGAGCAGTGCTTACACAGAGTCAAGGCCATTTCTTCTTCACATATCACCCCACCAGCGAGTAGGTTGGGGGTGCACAAAATCTGGGAGGGAACACAGCTGGCACAGCTGACCCTGACTAACCAAAGTGGATATTCCATACAATATAATGTCAAGTTCAGCAATGAAACTAAGGGGGAGGTTGGCAGAGGGCTGCTGCTGGGGGACTGGCTGGGCATCGGTTGGCTGGTAATGAGCAATTGTTTTCATTTGCACCACTTGTCGTCTTTGGGGTTTGTTTTTCTTTTTCTCCTATTGCTTTTTTTTTCCCCCCCTTTTTTCCTTACAATTTATTGTTGTTACTTCTCTTTTTTTAATTATTAAACTGTTTTTATCTCAACCCACAAGTTTTTTTACTTCTCTTTTGAATCTCTCCCCCATCCTACCAGGGAGGGAGGAGTGAGTGAGCAGCTGTGTGGTGCTTATTTGCCAGCTGGGGTTAAACTGCGACAGCAAGAGAACACAATCTCATTAGACCCTAATGCTTGTCTTCAATTAATTGGTGGTGAAACAAGTCTATAGCCTAGTGAGAAAGAAATATGTTAAGTACAGCCCAACAACTGACTTTCTTATTGGCTTATATTTTGGGTATTTTGCCTATATTTTATATAACATATTGTAATATATCATATATATGCATGTGTTATATTGTAAAGAGTAGTGGTAATTTGGTACTGTGTTTCTGAAAATCTGAAGAAAATCTAAGTTATTTTATGGGCTGCCCTCAGTAAAGCACTGCAAATAATCATTTCATACTGAAATTCACAGACGTGAAGGATGTAATCACTGTCACAGGATTTGACCCTTTATGAGGAGTGGAAAGTAAAGATAAACAATTGTTTTTAATCTTTAAACTATATGTGGTGAAAAAGCCCTGATTGTGCAAGTTAAGTAAATGCCTAACTTTAAAATATGGAATTAGCCTTATTGAATTCAGTAGGGCTGCTTTCTCACTTATTAAAACTAGGCGTATGCTGAAGTGCATTGATGTGTAGACATCATAATACTTTGAAAAGCATGAATAGTCCCATTATTATTTGGTAGACTTGTGCAAGGCCAAGCTGAGCCATGACATTCGTGGTGACAGAGTTGTGTGTGCTTTGGTTCATATCCAACCTGGTCAGAGACTGGTCCTTTGCAGCCTGAGATAGTTTGTGCCCGACCTCATCTTGTCCCGGAGTTACAGCAAAGCATGCTTCTTGAGTACTTTGCAGAAAGGGTGCTTGAAGGACTAGAGATGACCTGCTCAGTCATAGTATCTCTGATCCCATCCATCTTCCAGCATGTGTACAGTGCTTAGGATACCAAACGAGTGAGAACTGAAATTACCATAAGCATATTAAATTATTATTGAAATTTATTTATTAGTGCAGTTGTGTATTAGTCAATGAGCTGTTGTTTAATATACATACTGCTAGTATAAGCTTTTATTTTATTCAGTAACACAAATGACTGGCTTGGGATGTTGTACAATGTAGTCATGCGACACTGGACTGGGTTAGTTGACATTGTTACATAGTTCTCAGAAGGCTGATTATTGCATTTCCGTGGAAGAGATGTACTTTTGTGTTAGGATGGGTACGTACAAATGTATAAAGAGAGAATGTATACATGTGTATGAAGAGAATGTGTATATGTATATACCCTTTAGTAACTTTCTGGTTTGCTTTGCTCTAGCAAACAGTCTAATTGTCCAATCCATTTTTTAAGAATTCCTTTGAACACTGAAGTCTATCGGCAAATGTATCTTCTGTAGAATTTTTAGTGCTTTCCTCACTTTGTTACCTCCACTGAAGTGGTTCACCAGAAAGTGAACTAAAGCTATGCTTTTAGCAGCGCTGTGCTTACAATTAATGTACAACAGTAGTACTGCCAACACTGTAAAAATATAAATCTTTGTAAAGATTTCTTTGTAGAAGTTTAAGAACTATGTCATCACTCTCCAATAATTTTCTTAAGATTTTGACAGAATATATACATGCTTTCATCAGAAACAGATTCAGTGATCACTTTGAAGACAATTTAAGTAGGAGGGTCATAATCTGCTCTTTGCCAATTAGTATATATGACCAGTATGTAATCCTCAGTCATCATACACTTGAGTGACTGTTGCTTATTGTAGTTTCTGGAATGCGAGCTGCTACTTCAGTAAAATAGTGTTATTTGACTTCTAAGCTTTTGGCTTTGCAAACTATTTGGCTTGACTTTTTTTTATATAAATCTAGAAATGGTGAGGGTTTTAAAAACTTTTTGTACTAATCTGTATGGCTATCTACATTGGAAAGAATAATAAAGAACTTGAGCAGTACAGAATTATAAGGAATTCATTGAATTATGAAGTCCATTTTCTTAGAATTGCAGATGACAATATTACATGTTGCTACAAATAATATCGTAATGAAAATAGAGCTGATTTCTCCTGTGAAGACCCAGAGTAAGGAAGGGATGTCACGAAATCTTAAATTTAACAGGGCTAATTTTAAGCTGAGATCCAGGTGTGATAGGGGCTTCTTTCATGTGGAAGAAGCTAGCTGCAGCTTTTGCAGCACCCTAAAGAAGCTACATGGAATCAACACATGTAGCTAATGCCTGATAGGTGGATAAGGAATATTTAAATACATTTGATCACTATTATTAATACGGAGAGTCTATATTTAAAGAGGAAAAATAAGTAAAGTATTTACTGAAATGCATAATAATATTATTAAATGTTTTACTAATGCATTAAAATTTAGGCATTGATACTGAAAAATATCATCTCATCAAACATTTGGAATAATTCATACTTTAAAAAAAATTAAGACCAAATTGCATTAACTCCTAACAAGATATCTTTAAGGATAAATTTTGATGGTACTTTCGGGTTCCTTATGTTTTTACATTTAAAATTTCTAAACCTCTTGCTCCTCCTACTTTAGACTTCATTTATCCCAGTAGGAAGGCAGGGTTTCCTCGGCAGTTGGCTTGGCTAGGGGAAGACATGGGGATTGATTTTGCTGTATGTGGCCAATTATGTTGACCTTTGTGATGGCAAGCCTGGAATCTTGAGTTTTCCTCCTATTTAGGACTCCTTCATAGCAGCATAATACATTGCTGCCATGTCATTTTGTGGTCTAATATTTTTGCAACCCAGCAATGCACATTTGGAGATTGTGATTAGCATCCTTAATTCCTAGAAAAAAAAATTTAAAAAGCCTTGTTAGAACTAGAAAGCTGAAGTCTAAAATAGTCCACCTGCTGTTCTAAAGAGTATTATTTTAGTGCCCTGGGGACATGCAAAGTTGTAACCTACTGATGTCAGGATTAGATTTTATAGGCCTTTTTTAGTGTAAGTGTTTTTGATAACTTGGCAAAGCATTTTCTGTTGTTCATTTCTGTTCAGTCTTTCTTGAAAACAGTATTCTAAGATTCATAGAGACAGCATCTTATGAAATGGATGATGTCCCATTTCTGTTTCACCATAAGATATTATTTATGTGATAACAGATTAAGATGATTATCAACTAATCACCAAACTATTTTTCCTAGAGTTACTGTTTTAAGTGGAATTTTACTCATTTTATTATTCTGTGGTTACTGAATGTAGTGGATTTGATTTTCTTATTGTATGATGAACTTTTCATAGTGACAATAACAATAATAACATAATTATATAAAAATAACATATATATACAAAAATGTGTTTCCTTTACAGGAAGTGTTTATGCTACTCATTTTAATGTGCCCGACTGACAGTAGGGAGGCAGAGATGCTTGTTTTGTGTTCAGTAGTGCTTAGATTCACAACTATTGCAATAAAATCCCTCCAGCGTTCTGAGATGAATCAGTATTGAGGTAAGATCTTTAGAAATGTATACTTTCCCTCTGTGGATTTTAGGTTTTGGAACTGAATTAGGTGGCATTGCCTCCTATGGAGTTAGTAGGAAACCATCTCCCAGACACAACCTCTGTGATGGCGAGCTGCCTGCATCACGCTGCTTCAGTGAGAAATAGAAACTGAACTTCTTTTCACTATTCTCAAGTCTCTGGAGCTAACCACGTTTTACTTAAAATAGTCCTTCGCTCCTTGTCTTTAAGTGTCTTGTAATAATCTTATCTTCTGGAAAAAAAAAAAAAGTTTAGATTTTCCCCCCCACCCCCCCAAAGGAAGGGATACAAGGCACTCGGGGCAAAAGGGCTCATGGTCATATATAGATGACTGCTGCCATGAAGACTTATAGTTTAAGACAATACTTGTCTGTATGGACTATTATTATTTTGGTTATGGTTTTTTTTCCTCATTTAGATATTGGAGAAGGCTGTTTTCTAATCACAGATATACTTAACTCTTCATATTTTGGAAAATGAGAGCTAATTTAAATTTTTTCAGTAAAGAGTATTGAGCTTAGAGTAGCGAATTTATTCATTAAATATCACTTTTTTTGTAAGTGTCTTTAGTTGCAAGCAGTCTATGAGTTTCTTAGATCTGGTGAAATAGTTCTGTGAATAATTTCTGCAAGTAATTTCCGGCTTGCTGTGCTTGCACACTGCCCCTTATATTGTACACACTGAACAACTGCTTTTTGCTATTGTGATGTTTTGTTTATGCTCTGCCCTTTTTTTTTCCCCCCGTGTTCCTAGACACCGGTGTGGGGAATATTCCTTCTTGTTAGAGGATGGGGAGAGATCTCAAGTGGGAGAATTGCTGAAAGGTTTTGTGGGAAACACCACTGCAGGTCTGTCCTGTTTTTATACAAGATGCCTAAGCCTTCTGGTTACACTCAGAGAGGATACGAAGTTAGGTGAACCTTTTATCTGATTCACAACAGAGAATATGGATCAGACCCAATACGTGTCTTTTCCTTTCACAGGGCTGCCAGTTTTTTTAAGACCTTTCTTTTTCCTTCTTTTGCGTCAAGGATGTTAGTCCTTTGTCTGCTGGGCCCTTTTGTCCTCTGGTTGACCTTAGGTGTTGGCACAAGCGAGCTGATGGAATCTTGACTGTAATTCCAGTGTATGGGGATTTGCTTACTGGTGGTATGAAACGGTCGATTACGTCAGTGGTTCACATGTGAATAAATGATGGTGGCTTAAAAACAGTCCTTGCCGCTGAAAATGCTACTTGTGCAGAAGGACCCAGCACATGCTGCTCTGTGATGTGGGTGCGTGCTGTTGTGCTGTGGACCACTTGCAGCCCCTCCACCGGTCTCTCCAACTGCTACCTTGAAGGAAGGAGAAAGTTTCCTGCTGGGCTTTTTAGGCAGAGGTGGAACGTTTTGGAGGATGCATCTCAACCTTTGAGCTCATGGCTCTGAGAAGAGTTGTCTTCTACTTGAAAACCAAGGGTGATGCTTGGTATTACGGTTTGTCTTAATTTGATTAAAATTCCCACCTTTGTTTTCAGTTGTATGAAGGTGAACACATCATTTTTCTTGCCTTCTAAAAGTAGTTGCAGAAAGCAGGTGCCGGGTGTCGAATCCTAGCTAAGCCAAACTTGCTTACTACAAACAGTCACAAACCTCAATGTATGTATGGTTCAGCTGATCCATTCAGGTGATCTCTTGTGCAAAACCAGGTAGTAAAGTAATATAAAGTCCTAAAGAAGAATCTCAGTGATCCCAATTTATCAGAGTGCTTAGTTGGGTCTGTGAATTTGGCCTGTTGGCTGATGATGATGAAGCTTCTCAGGGGGCTTCTATGAACACTAAAATTATTTAATATTTTATTAATCAATTACTATCTGTTTTATGCAGATAATGCTGCTATAGATGGTCCATTAATAAAATGTGTGCTAAATACCTAGAACAATTTTCTAAATGTTGAAAAATGACAGATTAATAGCAGACTCCTACTAAATGTTAAGAAAACAAAATGTACAATTTTTTGTCACTAAAAGAAAATTACAGGTAACTCTAGATGAAATTATAATTAGAACAGCAAGTGGCACTGTGATGGAGCAAATTAAATCCGTTAGGTGTCTTGTGGTTATTTTGGATGAATCTCTACTTTCTCTAATCACTTGGATTATATTGTTCAGAGAGTAAACTTGTGATTGGGGGATTAATACACATATAATTTGACTCTGGATGCCAAGAGAATTGTAGCTCTCAATGGTAAATAATGTCACTTATTCTAGTTGTGTAACGTACAGTGCAGCTTCCTCATAAATTCAGATTCTAATCCTATCAATTTATAGTAGATTTTATGTTTGTTTGTTCAGCTTGGTATGAAGTATTGTCATATGTTGTATCAGAAAAAGGGGGAACAGGAGTCCCCACCTGCTGTTCAGCTCATCACTACTACAGACTGCATTGGGAACCTTTTAGGGCTCTTGCCTAATCTCTGTGGTGCTATATTCTTTCTCATCCCTCTTCACAACAGTGAAGAAAAATTAGATTTTTCCATCACAGAGATCACAACCACCTGCAAAGGCTTAAGAGCCTGCACCAATGCTGTCTAATACGTGCTCTTCTATCTGTCACTAGATGAGGAGGTGAGAAAACCACTGGTCAGTGAAATACCTATATTTGTTTTCTTATAAGGCAAGATACTTCAGGATGAATCTGGCTTTATATATATGATTAATCCCATTTTTGGTCGGTGAAGTGGATAGAGAACTGGCTGAATGGCTGAACTCAGAGGGTTGTCATCAGTGGCGCTGAGTCTAGTTGGAGGCTGGTAACAAGTGGTGTCCCCCAGGGGTCAGTACTGGGCCCAGTCTTGTTCAACTTCTTCATCAACGACCTGGATGAAGAGTTAGAATGTACCCTCAG
>Ga0181612_165410_pt1 | contig 10805 bp, 7 predicted proteins | sample HoacroProtozoa21_FD_119630 | JGI IMG/M metagenome (GOLD analysis project Ga0181612, IMG submission 119630) | Hoatzin crop microbial communities from Cojedes, Venezuel. Combined Assembly of Gp0051906, Gp0051904, Gp0051908 | reverse complement strand
TTCTTCCTCATGTTCGGACGGAACTTCCTGTGCCTCAGTTTGTGCCCATTGCCCCTTGTCCTGTCGCTGGGCCCTACTGAAAAGAGTTTGGCCCCATCCTCCTGACACCCACACTTCAGATATTTAGAGGCATATATTAGGTCCCCTCTCAGCCTTCTCTTCTTCAGGCTGAACAAGCCCAGCTCCCTCAGCCTTTCCTCATAGGAGAGATGTTCCAGTCCCCCCATCATCCTTGTAACCCTTCCCCCCTTTTCTTCCAGTTCATGTTTTTTCTATTCTGTGAAGAGCTTCTGCTGCTGAAGTTTTAACGTGAGTGCCTCTGTCCACTCTGCATAGCTCCAGTGAGTGTCCTTTTTAAAAGGAGGTAATTGCTTCATTGAAATCAACAGGATGGTAGGAGTGTAAAGTGTCAGCTCAATAATTAACTAAGCACTACTAACAATATTAAACTTGACAGATCTCAAATAAAAAAGAGTTTGTAGAATTGGTCAAAGATAGTTCTCCTGAGGAATTCTGTACCAAGAGAGAGGGCAGGAAATATTGCAAAGCAGAGAAAGACACCAGGGAAAACTATTGCCTTCCTGGAATTAATAAAAAAAAAAAAAAAAAAAATTCCCCCAAATGAAGAAAAAACCTTCTGATGATGGCAAAAAGGATTGCTTTAGATGCAGCTTGTGTGACACCTCATCAAGTAGTATTCCAGAGGTGATGAAAGATTGCAAGGGGTGGGACTAAAAGGGAGAAATAACCAGATAATGTTGAAAATTTGGTCTGGCCATCAGGAAAGAACAACAGAGAAAGAAGAAGAGGGAAGACATGGATATCACTGTAGGCAAATAATGTTTCCTGCCTTTTTGCAGCAACAAATCTTGTTTTGTAGGAATATTTGGACCTCTGTGACATAGGAAGGACAGCTTGTGTGCTCTGATAATCTCCACCATAGGAGTAAGGAATTCAGTCCCTGCATGATTAAAGTGGGCTTTGAACCAATCCTGAAAGTCAATGGGGCTAACTGGGCAGTTGTGGTATCATATAATGAAATTTAAAATTGTTTAGTGGATGTATTTGTATAAGTAATATAAGGAAAAATATCTGTGTAAAGAATACAGTTGTAAAGCTAGTGAGGCTGCATTTTAAGGAAATACATTATGGTTGATTTTACTGAGAGGTTGTTGGTTTGGCTTTTACTGACAGGCCATTTAAAAGTATTAATTAAAAGTATTAATTAAACTATGTTGAACTAGGATGAATAAACAAAAAAAAGGAGGACACTACTGCCTGTATCAAAGATACTATTACATATAATTAAGAATGAGGTGTGCATAGTTCTTATGTCTTGTCAGATTCACCTGAGATCAACAAATTACTGCTTACACATCCATTTGTAATATGTAGGAAGAATGACTGTCATTATGTTTGATTTCAACATGGGTGGCATCTCAAATAGCCACAAACTTCCACAGAGCTCCTAAAAACAATCCGGTTGTTTTACTTGCTTATCACAATTCCAGCCGAATTCCAGGTCAGATATAGGTCATTGTTAGATGCAGATGGTAAAATTACAACAGTTTTTTACTTTGTTTTTAAATGGGGCAACCGAAGTCAGTAGATATTTCTAGTTTGTGTTTGGAATGAAAGAAGTGAATCTTTCCTTCCTAGCTGGTGAGCTTGAATAAAAGGGAAGAGTTGCCATCTGCAACAAGGGAAAGACAAGAAGATGTATCTGCTAAAGACAGAAGTGTAAAATCATAGGATTAATTTAGGGTGGAAGACACCTTGGAAGTTATAGAGTCCAGCCTTCTTCTTAAAGCAGTACTGATCTGAAAGCTGGATCAGGTTGCTCAGAGTCTGGGTCAGTAGAGTTTGGAAATCTCCAAGGCTATGACAGGTTTTTTCAGCCTTGCTGAGAAAGGCTTAAACAGTCCCCAAGGCTGCAAACTGAGTTACGAATTAGGTTCACACTTTAGATAAGATGTAGTGAGGAAAGAGGCAGCTGAAAGGGCTTGTTGCAACTTGGAGGCTTCTTAATCAGAGATGCTCTTCATCAGCCTCTTTCACAAGAGATTCTCTGATGTGTGCATACAGGGCTCAGAAGGAAAGCAGCAGATTGAAGAATATGCTGCTCCATGCTAGCCTTACATCTCACACTTTTAAGTCCACGAATTCCATAGTACTTCTCTTGCTTAGAGGACTGAGGAGAGAGAAGGATTACATCTGTGGCTCCTGATACTGACAGCTTTTTATTACGTTTACAATAAAATCTCATGTTTCAGGATAGTATGTGGGAGTCCTCTTTAACTTCTCGATGCACAAGTAGTAAAATACAGCGTAGTAAATGTGGTAATGTTTACAAATAGGAAAGCAAACAATCTCTTGGAGGCTGGACACCATCTGAGGAGAATGAATGTTCTGCAGTCCTGAGGGAAACTCTGAGATACTGGAGTGATGTATCTCACTACCAAGTCACCAAACTGAGTGATAAGAAGATTTAGTTGTGGAAGAGACACATCTTACAATTGCGAGGGCAGACAGAGGAGCAGGGGTGAGCGGAAAAGGCCTTCCTTTGGAAGGCATAATTCAGTCTAATCTGTGTTGATACTGCATTATTCCTGGCAAGTTTCTGTTGTTGAATACGTTTTTCTCTTCATTCTGGCTATTAGGAAAACCTGTGCTGGTCCCAGAGGTCGCTTAAGTGTGGGGCTGTGAATTGGCAGGAAAAGTTTGCTCTGAATTTATTCAGGATGGTAGGATGACAAAGCACTGAAAAGGAAGTTGTATGTAAACAGGTGGTCATTTACACCTCTTGTGTATTCAAAGAAGCTTGTATGTTTTTTTCTCACATTTGTTTTAGAGCTCTGCCATCCTTAGAGTATGCTATCCATCCCCACAGAGGCCCTCCTGGAGACTGAAGTTGCACTTATGACTTAGAGACAGGGAAAATAACATTCTTATCCAGAATTTATTGCATTATATTTTGTTATCTTATATTTTAAGGGCTCAGGAAGCTTGGATCAAATAACATTTTTACAAGGTGTCTGTTAATACCTCAATATATCTGATTCTCTTATAGGCTTAGTTGGGGGCATTTTTCTTTGAAATGTGTACAACAGAAAGTTTGTTTGTCATGTGTTCTCCAATGCAATGAGCTGTGGTGCATCTTTATGTAATATCAAACCTTCTACCATAACTTCTAGACACAACTGTTCTCTGATTTTTTCTTTTTTTTCTGACCCAGAGAATAAATGTTCCCCATAGCAGCAGGAACACTGATGGGAAGAAAAACTGCTCTTTAGACTGTTCCAAATTTGGACTCTTCAGTGAGGTTTCTTATCTTTATTTCTGATTTTAAGGTCAGGTGAACTTAGCCTTTTGTGTAACAATTTAAAAGCACCCATTACCTATCCCAAGAAAAGGAAGTTTCTGTGTCAGCTACCTCTGTCTGACCAGAAGGCTCAATGCAGAACTGAGGTGGAGAGTCTTGCACAGTCGTCTGTAATTGTCGTGCTTAATCAATGAGCACAACACAGGTATAATTACATAATAGAATGTAGGGTGTTATCAGTATTCAGCATAAGGTAAGATCAAAGTGCCCAGAGAAAAACATGTTGACAGGAAATGAAATTTACTTTTTCTTTTTCCTTATCTGTACCATAACGTTGGCATTTGGCCCTATCTTTCCTCAAGGTGAGTGCAGCCTGCATTTGTTAGATTTATTGCAATCAAAAAGGTGAAATGGAAAGGTGTTGTAAGATCTGATATGAAAGCTGGGCATGATAAACACGAACTTAGATGAAATAATAGTCTAACTTTGTATCAAAAATGTGATTTCTTCTATGTGAACCTTGGTAAGCCTGTTGGCATCTACTGCATGTGAAATGAATCTCATTGACAAGCACAATCCCACTGACTAGACTGCTATGGTGTCATTACTTGTTTCTTGCCAGTTGGTTCAGAACTCGTGTTTCTTACTGCACCAAAATAACATTTTTGCTGTTACAAACTCAGGTGCTTGAAACTTAGCTGGGTCAAGGTTGCCTTTACACATTTTATTCCTTCTACATTTTTCCTCTGGTCTTGTTTAAGAAGAAGTATCTAACTATAGCCTAACCTCCTATCCTGTTTTCTTTTCTTTCTGCAGCCCTTTATCAGGTGATCAGGTGAACAGGATGGATGGTGCATGCTTGATGAGCAGCTATTCAGTACTTTTCTCACTTTTTTTTTTTTTTCCAGGGTGTATCCTTTAATTAATTATTGAATAATATTCACATGCTGGTTTGAAGGCAGATGATGCACAACATTCTAGCACTTGGGTGCACCCTACTCATCGGTAAATCTTCTCCAAATTCCAGAAAGTTAAGGGGATATTATCATCCCCATTTTACAAAAGTGAGGTGCAAAGGCAGTTGAGAGTTGGTGGTCTTCAGTAACTGAGACATCCAGTATGTTTTATAGAGTACTGAGCATTACGTAACTGTTACTCTATATAAACTGTAATAAATTATTGCCTTCAGTTGCAGGCTGGAGTACTTGGTACGTCTTTAGATCAAACCTCAAAGAAGGACAACTCTAGGAAATTTAAAATTTACAAGAAGTGATCGACCAGACCATAAATGTCTCGTGTCCTTGCAACTACCCTGTAGAAACTCCACAACAGAGCAAGGAGAAGTTTTCTAATCTTCTAATCGTCTAACTTTCTAATCTTCTAACTTTCTAATTAGAATCTCATTTTGTAATTCTAAATCTAATTTTCAAGGGCACTGTATGGGGTTTTTTTTTGTGTTTCTCTTCCTGAGGTGTTCTTGTTCACAGAATCATAGAAAGATTTAGGTAGGAGGATACCTCTGGAAATCATGTAGCCTAAGCTTCTATTCAGAGTCAGATCAAGATCAAACTTAGTCCAGGTTACTTGGAGATTTGTTCAGATGAGTTTGGAAAATCTTCAAGGATGAAGACCCCAAAATATCTCCAGACCACATGTTCCAGTGCCTAAACACTGTTACAGAGAAGAATTTTTCCTTACTTCCATTTGGAATATTCTTTTTTGCAACTTGTGGCTATAGACCATTTTTCTTTTACTGTGACCCTCTGAAAAAGTCTGGCTCTCTTTCCCTGTCACCCCAGTGTACGTAGTGGGAGAGACCAATCAGGCATTCTTTTAGCTTTCTCTCTTCCAGGCTATGTCCGTTTTTGATATTTGGTTTTGAACAACAATGTGATAATTAAAAGTTCAACATTCACTCTGTTCTTATGCTGTGTTTGTCTCCGGCTGCTTCCCTTGTGGGAGAGCAAAACTGTGTATCAGCACTCTGCATTTGCTTCATACTTGTTTGTACGTCTCATTTACACACAGTCATACGACATTAACTTGGAAAACAACGCAGTCAGCCACTCACAAAGCCCGCCTGAGAAACCAAAATGCCATCAGCCCTTGTGGAGCCCACCCACAGAACAACATGCGGTGCTGTACCCACCTGCAGATAGAATACTCCCTTCTGAACACTGACTGATAATGAAATAGAGTCGCAGTCCTTGAGTTTGGACAAAGCACAACCGAGGCATGATAACAGTAAACGAACCAACCTCACGATTTATTCACAACAGCTCTGGAGGTAATGGTCTAACAAAAGTGGCACGAAGGAGAGGAAGAAGGAAGGAAGGAACCGATGAGATAAGAGAGAAAAGAGAGAGAGAGAGACGGATTAGCACTGTGAAAGGAAACAGGGATTGTCACCACCCTGAGTCCTGCGGCATCCCGTGGGTACTTTGTTGATGACCCGGCAGTAGTCTCTCAGTATTGGGTGGTGGGTGCACACCCACAGTCTCTCAGAGGGTCCTTTTATATCTGAGTCAATCTTGGGTGCCTTTCACACCAATCACCTTCACACCAGTCACTTTTGCACCAATCACATCTGTACCTGCGAGTCTCCAAGATGTGGCCTCTCTGCTGCTCCTTCTTCTTGGTGAGCTTCTTCCCCCTATCCTGTCACTGGGTAGTTGCCGTCTGGTCAGTGTCTCTCCGGTTGCTAGCCAGCCGTGGCCAGTCAGGCTGCAGATATGGAAAGCCTTCCCCTGTAGCTAGCTGGGGTGCTAGGGGAGACTTAAGATGGCAGCGAATTTTCTGAGACATCACAAAAATGGTGGAGCTGAGTCCCACAGGCTAGGAAACACATTTTGTTCAGCCTTTCCTCATGCATGATGTACTCCAACCCCTGATTTACAGTAGTAACCTTCTGCTGGACTCAATTTTTTTGCTGTCTCTTTGGCACTGAGGGCCCCTTAACTGGGCACAGAACTCCAGGTCTGGCCTCGTTAGTCCCACAGAGAAAAGAGTAATCTCTTTTATGGCTACTGTCTTGTTAATGCAGTGCAGTATGCAGTACCTTCACTGCTGCAAGGGCATGCTGCTGATGCATGTTTAACTCTGTCTTTGCCAGAATCTCTAAAGTTTTTCTCTGCAAAGCTTCTCCTCAGCTGTGCTCAGCCTATAGTGAAGCACTCTTCCATCCCAGGTGAAAGGCTTTGTATTTATCTTTGCTGAATTTTGTGGGATTCCTGTCAGCTCATTTCTCCAACTTACTGAAATCTTTGTTAATGGCGACTCTGCCCTTCAATTTATTAACCATTGTGTCCCATGTGGAGTCATCCAGACATGTGGGGTTCACTCCCTCCCATTGCCCAGGTCACTGATGAAGACATTAAGTGAAATTTGTCCCGGTATTAATTCCTGAGAAATACTGCTTGTAGCTGTTGGACTTACTTTAGACTAGAACTAAATTAGGTTATGTAGTAAAGAGGTAGGCTTTGAATCCTTCTTTACTGCCCTTTGACCCCAACATACAGCCAGTCTTTTACTTAGTTGGGTTACAATCCACCCATCTTTTTACGGAATGATGGGACACCATGCCAAAACCCCAGGATGCTATTTATATCCACTGCTCTCCCTTTGTCAACAGAGCAGGTCTCCTCATCACAGATGGCAGCCAGGATCATTTGCTCTTGCTAAATATAGGCTGGCTATTCCCAGTCACTCTTGTGTCTTCCTTCTCCCCGGAAATGACTTCATAATCCTATCAGGGAAGTTAACACTTCCTGTTCTTCTGAGGCACTGACTTTATGTTGGCTGGCCTGTAGCTTCCCAGATCTCTGTTCTTCTCTTTTGCTGAAAATGGGTGGAATATTTGCCTTTTTCCAGTCACTGGGAACCTCTCACTATTTCCGTCCCCTGTCAGGGATGATTGAGTGGCCTTGTAGAGACATCTGCCAGCTCTTGTCTCTCACACTTCTCTGTGCAATTTCCAGTGAGTATAAGGGAGAAAATGCATTATAGACAGGACTCTCTTAAGAGGACAACATTGGTTCTGTCACTTAGGTACTGAATCAGGGAGAGATTTAGTGCAAAAGTAAAATATAATTGTGCAACTATCGTATGATATCTTTTCAATTTTTCAGAGTATTTGGAGAAGAGAAGGGTTGAGACAACCCACATAAAGTGAAAATACAGATTATGCAGCACTTCTGTAAATTAAGATGTAGGGACATACGTAGAATAATTGTAAGTTTAGAAAACTTGTGAACCGTATCCTGGAGACAGCAGGGACAACTTTGAAGAGCAGAAGGTGAGGTGGGAGTGATCTGAGAACTATGTGCTCTACATATATCCCTGATGCTGACACTGTGCCACATACTGGTCTGTGGGCACAAGGCAGGGTTACCTGCATGCATCAAGGAGTTACTGAACACTTGACAGCTGTCTGATTGATAATGCACATCTGCCGGGTGAACCAGGAAACTCCACTTTATGGTATCTGGTAGCTTGTGTGCAATTACACCTGAATGTCTAGAGCATTATCTATGAAGAGCTGGAGATCATATACACATAATAGATACACATAATAGACTAAAACAGCTTTCTTAAAGTTAAGCACTCTGATAGCCTTGCACCAGTGAGTAGTCTACTCTGCACTCTTTACCAGTACTTTGAATGCATACCTGATTGGGGTGTTCCAGGTTTAAAAAGCAGTGAACATGTGATGTAGTTCTTAAAATACAAGTTTGCTCTGTCTTAAAAATGTCAAACTTACCCCTGGATATATGGAAGCTAAAAGTATCTTTTTTTCCAAGTGCTTGTTTTCCATATGCGCAGCTAGCTCCTACCCTAACCTTTCTCCCCAAAATTTCAAACCAATATTATGCTCCTTTGCGTGGAGCTCCAACATTTCAGAGTTCTCCAGAGCTATGCTTTAAACATCTCCTCTCTGTCCACGCATTCTTAGCCCAATCTAGTTGGATGTATGTACAATGTATGTATGTATCCTATCAACTTTGTTGAATTTTAGAACCATGGCAAGCCTTCTGAATTAGTCTCTGCCATGTGGGTTTCTTCCTGTTCTATTTTGAGATTGCTCTAAGGTTTATCAATGCCTCAATTCTGAAACTGCGATTGCCTCCTTGGAGCATAGCACAGACAAAGTAGGAGAATCAAGAAGAATGATGAAAGAAGCAAAAAGGTAGTGAGTACCATTCAGAATTTGGCTCCAGTTTTAAACATCCAGAACCAACAAATGTCTTTATGAATAACGTCTATATTCTTATATATGTAAAAAGCGGAATTGAGGAAATCAGTTCTTACAGGTTTGTATAGAAGGATAGCCATACAATAAGATCTTTATTTTGACAGATGAAGGATATTGTAACATATCCCTGTAGGAGGAAAGGTAGAGCTGCCCTGACTACGCTTGTGGAATGAGAAGTAGACCAGTCATGTTAGCGTAAAGTTTTGTCCAAGTTAATAAGCTCTAAACCACAGCCAAGCAAACTTCGATGGCTGCAGCACCACGCTTTCATAACTGTTCTGCTTTCAGGACCCAAAAAGCTGATACTTCTGCCTCCAGCACTACCAGCTCAGGTCAGGCAAGCTTGGGAATCACAAGTTCTCCCAGTGGGAATCAGTGAAAGGTGCTCAGGGTGAGCACAAATTTTCCAGCCCCTGGACTTTGGATTCTGACCCAGAAGTAACTGCCCTCTTGGGGAAAGATAAGTTCCTTGCAATAATTCAAAATTGTTTTGAAGGCTTCTTCTTTTACACGTTTCTTTGTAAAGGAAAAAGTATTTTTTTTTGCTGTTATTTTTTTAATCCTTTGTCAACTGAACCTTTAACCAGACATCAAGACTAATCCTGTCTTTGGCAAACTGCTTGTGTACCAGAGCTGCATGCAAGCTACACTCTTGTACAAGAGAAGGATGAGCGCTAGTCCATGAGGAAATGTAGGTGAATGGATTCCTGAATCCATACGCTGAGTCTTGAAGACATCAGTCAGCAGAGCTCAGTGTGCAAATGGGTTCATGGGCTTTGTCATGCATGAGATCTTTGTCTCTTCTTTTACTGTTTTCGATGCTCAGCTTTTCCTTAACGAAGGCTTACCCTTGTTCATAAACGCTAGGCGTTCCTTTGTCATTTGTGTCAACTGAAGGCTGGTTTCTTACTATATCTTGGAATTTGGGCTCAGCTATTTATGTGTGTTTTGTTTTGTTTTGTTTTGTTCTGTTTTGTTTTGTTTTGTTTTTTTGTTTTGTTTTGTTTTTAAACTGTGAAAATGTTGATTCCATAATCAAACTTCCAAAAGAGATTTCCAAAGCAATGAAGAGCAGGTAGGTACCTAACCCATTGTAAGTGTGCTCCTTTTTAGAGTCCTTCTTTGACAATGTACCACTTCTCTTTTCCTGTATTTCTTCAGTTAGAAACTGTTGAATAATTTCTAAGAGTCTTAGTAAAGAAAATACAGAAGCAAGAATGAAACTGTTAGCCTTGAGGTGAAAAAATACTTCATGAGTATACTTTTGTATTACACTGTGATTGGCTGTAATCTCATCTAATGTAAATAAGCAATAGCTCCACTGACTTAGAAGCATCAATGTATTCAAAAGTTATCAGAGGTGAGGATCTGGCTTTGTGTCTTTATCCTATGTGGAACACTGCTTGCAGCAGAGTTAATGTATTTGAACCTTTAAGAGTTTTTGTGAATGTCACTTGATTACTCCCCCATAATATGATGAACCTCTCATTTGTAAGACATGTTTCTGCACACAATGAAGCTCACTTGTTGCTGCTGCGATTTGGTAATTTGTGCTTCTCCCTGTGTGCACCAGTGCCTGGGACAAGCACACAGGGCATTGGAGAACCATTTCAGCATTTATCCCTTTGGAAATTCCTCACATCCTGTGGCAAATGTGCACTTCTGCCTTATTAACTATTTACTCGTGGGTTACTCAATTATTTAGGAAAATAAACATTTTAGTGTGTAAATATTAAAGATGTTCTTAAGTAGTAGCTGCTAATTTGGTGATGTAGGAATGTGTACAGCTGTGTTTTGTTTTCTTCTTGTGTTGCTGAGTTGTTTATTCCTTTTTGCATATGATACACAGAACCTGTGGTTCTGGACCTTGTTGTGGCTAATAAGAGGCTTTATTTTACTTGAGACATGAAGAGTACACTGAATACTAATATACAGTACTGCAACTACTATGCTTACAAAACTACTGCTGAACTTAAAGCAATTTTGAATTCAAGTGGTTGGTTTGAGGCTGCTACTTAATCAGTCTCTGACTTGCTTGAAGTCAAGAACTTTAAGTACGTGTCTTTATTTTGATATTTACATTGTGTTGCACATGAACAGATGCTGCAAAATGTAGCCTTTTGAACAGCCCGGCATTTAAAGGTGTTAAACTTTAAATCATAACTTAATCTGTAATTAAACTAGGCTTATTTGCGAAACCAACTGGAATCATAATCATAGAATCACAGAATC